>Ga0164310_10001007_pt1 | contig 15627 bp, 9 predicted proteins | sample GuaBasSedimGuay1_FD_121795 | JGI IMG/M metagenome (GOLD analysis project Ga0164310, IMG submission 121795) | Subseafloor sediment microbial communities from Guaymas Basin, Gulf of California, Mexico - Guay1, Core 4569-9, 0-3 cm | ecosystem: Environmental > Aquatic > Marine > Hydrothermal vents >... | reverse complement strand
GCCGTTAAGAAACTGAGGGTTATCCCCGATGAGCGGGGCTTCCTCATGGAGATATTGAGGGACGACGACGAGATATTTGAGAAATTCGGGCAGGTCTACATCACGACGGTTTATCCGGGGGTTGTCAAGGGCTGGCATTATCACAAGCTTCAGAGGGATAACATGACTGTCATCAAAGGGATGGCGAAGATCGTGCTTTACGATAACCGCCCTGAATCGCCCACCTATGGTGAAACCAACGAATTCTTTGTGGGCGAGCAGAACCGCGTGCTCATCAGCATACCCCCCATGGTTCTGCACGGCATCAAGGGAATTGGAACCGAGATGGCTGTAGTCTTGAATGTGCCGACAGAGCACTATAATTACGAGTCGCCCGACGAATACAGGATCGATCCCTATAAGGGCGGCATTCCTTACGATTGGAGTTTGAAAGAGGGGTGAAGGGTTCCGGCCTTTTAATGCTTATCGACGGCAATTCTCTTGCCTACAGGGCTTATTTTGCTTTTATCAGAAATCCCCTCAGAAATTCCCGAGGAGAGAACACGAGCGCGGCCTTCGCTTTCACCAACTCCATATTGAAACTTCTCAGGGAGTATGACCCTGAGTACGTAGGGCTCGCCTTCGATTCCAAGGCACCCACTTTCAGACACCAGCAATACGAGGAGTACAAGGCTCAGAGGCCCCCGATGCCGGGAGAGCTATCCTCCCAGCTCAGGTGGATAAGGGAAATAGGAAAGGGACTGGGCTTCGAAATCCTGGAGGTACCGGGTTACGAGGCCGACGACATAATGGCGACTCTTGCGAGGGAAGCGGAAAGCAGAGGCTATGAGGTCTTGCTTGTGACCAGCGATAAGGACCTCCTGCAGCTCGTCACCGATAGAGTGAAGGTGCTGGACACCCGGCCGAGGCAGGAGGTTCTATACGATCGCAACGCGGTCATTTCCAGGTTCGGCGTGCCGCCCGAGAGGATACCCGATTACCTCGCCCTTGTAGGGGATCAGATAGATAATATCCCGGGGGTTCCCGGAATCGGCGACAAGAGCGCCAGGGAGCTCCTCAGCCGGTTCGGCTCTTTAGAGGATATATACCAGCATATCGATGAGATAGGGAAACCGAAGCTTCGAGAACTCCTCCTGAAATACAGGGATCAGGTTTTCTTTGCGAGGGAACTGGCCAGACTGCGTTTCGATGCTCCTCTCCACATAGAGATCCAGCTTCTCAAGAGGAAAAAGCCCGATAGAAAGCTCCTCTTTGAGGTTTTCAGGGAACTGGAATTCGCTTCCCTTATGGCTGAGATGGCCGATTACCCCCCGCCGATAAGGGAGCGAGAGGGCGTTCCGGCCCCTGCTGAGCTCGGCGAATTCCCGCTTTTCACGGTCTCCGATGAATACATCATCGTCATGTCCTCCAGGGATGAGGCCTGGAGGATTCCCCTCAGGAAGGGCCACGGGCTTCTCATTGCCGCTGAACAGAAAGGTTGTTTCGACTCGAAAACTGCGCTCAGGTCTTTTCTGGATAAAGGGCTTTCCGGCTTCGAGGTGGACTACGACACCAAGCTGGCGAGTTACCTCCTCGATCCAGGCAAGCCACGACACGACCTCGAGTTTGTGGCCATGGAGAAACTGGGTTACAAGATTCACGAAGAGCACGATCTGCGAAAGCTCGAGGAAGTTCAGGTGGCGTTTCTTCTCAGGGACGACCTGATCAGAGAACTTAAAGAGAAAGAGCTTTACAGCCTTTACAGGGATATAGAGCTTCCCCTCGCTGGTGTCCTCGCCGGGATGGAGCACAGGGGAATTCTTGTTGACAGGAGCTACCTCGAGCAGATGGGGAGGGAGCTTGACCGCAAGCTTCTGGCCCTGATTCAGGAGATCTATGATCTCGCCGGAGAGAGCTTTAACATAAACTCTCCGAGACAGCTCGCCAAGGTTCTCTTTGAGAAGCTCAAGCTTCCGCCTGTGAAGAAGACCAAAACGGGATATTCCACCGATTTCGAGGTGCTTCAGAAGCTCTCGGAGATCCACGAGCTCCCACGGAAGATCTTAGAATACAGGGAGCTTTTTAAGCTCAAGAGCACCTATGTGAGCTCCCTCGTTGGGCTCATCGATGAAGGAGATGGGAGGATCCATCCCACTTTCAATCAGACGGGCACTTCCACCGGGAGGCTCTCCTGTTCCAATCCGAACCTCCAGAACATACCCATCCGCTCGGAGATAGGCAGGGAATTGAGGAGAGCCTTTATCGCCTCTCCCGGCTATAAGTTGCTGTCCGCCGATTACTCCCAGATAGAGCTGAGGATCCTCGCTCACATGACGGGAGACGAGAATCTCATAGATGCCTATATGAGGGATGCAGACATCCACCGCAAGACGGCTTCCTATATATTTAATAAGAAGGAGGAGGACGTCACAGGTCTTGACAGGAGAAAGGCGAAGGTTGTGAATTTCGGAATTACCTACGGGATGAGTCCCTATGGCCTGGCGAAGGAACTCAATATCAGCAACGAAGAGGCTGCTCAGATAATCTATACCTACTTTGCCACCTATCCACGGGTGGCCGAGTGGATTCAGGAAACCCTTAAATTCGCGAGGGAAAAAGGATATGTGACCACTCTCCTCGGCAGAAGGAGGTATGTGCCTGAGATCAACAGCGGAAACAGGACGGTCAGGGAGTTCGCCGAGAGAATCGCAATAAACGCGCCGATACAGGGAAGCGCTGCTGACCTGATCAAAAAAGCCATGGTAGATATATGGCGCGAATTTCGTGGAAAAGAGGTACACATGTTACTTCAGATCCATGACGAACTCCTCTTTGAGATAAAAGAGGAGCTCGTCTCTGAGGCCGGGGAGATCATAAAGGAGAAGATGGAAGGGGCCCTCGAACTAAAAGTGCCCCTTAAAGTGGACATGGGGGTGGGGGATAACTGGCTCGAAGCTCACCCCTGATCGGCGTCGAAGGCCGGCCGGAAAAGTGTATAGATAAGGAGCTCTCTGTTAGTGTTTTTCCTGGAGAGCTGTTCCACCCTGAAACTGGTTTCGAGGAGAGAGGAGACCTCTCCGGCGGAAACTCTGGCCGCCGTCTTTTCTATCTGGGAAACGAGGTCCTGATTCGTCAGCAATTCTTTCCCCGCCCCGATCTTGAAGAGCAGAAGATCCCGCAGTAATCCCTGATAAACGTTGAAAAAGGCCTCCAGATCCCCCTTTGATCCGGTCCCCTGGACAGCAGGGAGAATTCTGTCTCCCACCACTTCGGGCTTTCGGGTCCGAAGGAGTTCCAGAAGGTATTTCCTGAGGTCCAGGAAACCCAGTTCGACCAGTTTGAGTGCCTTTCCGGGGGAACCTCCGCTCAACCTGAAGAGGAGTTTCTTCTCCTTCAACCCTAAGTCGAGAGACATGAACTCTCCTTCGTCGAGGGGCGTGAATTTTACCCTCCTTGCCCTGGATATGATTGTAGGAAGTACTTTTTCGGGCTGCGAGGAGATCAGGAGAAAGGTGGTTCTCGGCGGTGGTTCCTCCAGTGTTTTAAGGAAGGCGTTTTGAGCTTCCAGGCTGAGGTTCTCGGCATTGAGAATGAGGACAACCCTGTACCTTGCCTCATAGGGGGCTTTCGAGAGCTCCTTTTTCAGCTCCCTGATCTGATTAATAGAGATTTCCCTGGCAGGATCGTAAGAAGGCGGCCTTATCCTGCCTTTCTCGCCCATTTCCTCAATCCAATCTTCGGGATTGCCCGGCAGGAGGACGATGAGATCGGGATGAGAAAAGCTCGAAATCATCCTGCAAGTGCGACATCGATTGCAGGGCCTGACCTCCGGGTTCTCGCAATTGAGGGCTTTTGCGAACTCCAGCGCGAGTGTAGCCTTGCCTATTCCTTCTGGACCTTCGAAAAGGTAGGCGGAAGCGATATCCCCGCTATTTATTGCCGCACTGAGGAAGTTTTTTGCCCTTTTCTGACCGACCACCCTGCTGAAATCAACCTTCACCGCTCGCCTTCCTTTCGGCTTCTCTGTTTATTTTCAGGAGCAACTCCTCCATCTCCTCCCTCGATTTTTCCCGCGGGTCCACTTCTTTGAGTTCTATGACGCAGCGCGAGAAAGGAACCGGCACTTCGAACCTGTCCCAGCTGCCCAGTTTGCGGTGTCTCGAGTAACCTACGCCGATCAAAACGGCCGGCACGCCAGCCATTTTCAAAAGTTTAAAGGTCTCCTCTTTGAAATGCCATCGGGGCCCTTTAGGACCGTCAGGGGTAATGGCTATGCTGGCGCCCTTTTTCAGGGCGTCCAGAAGTTTTTTCCCTCCTCTTATTCCCCCCCGCGTGGAGGATCCGCGAGCCAGCATGTAGCCGTATCTGAGGAGAAGGCCGGCTGCCATTTCTCCGTCCCTGTGGGCGGAGACCAGAGCGCAGATTCCTCTGTTTCTCCAGGAATAGGGGAGGGGAAACACCTTGCTGTGCCAGAAAACATAGGCACAGGGAGCGGCGGGGTCGTTCCCGTTTATCCTGATCCTGAGGGTTTTTATCCACAACGGATAGAGGAGGCCTATTAGCTTTTCCAGGAAATTCCTCATCTCAGGGGGAGATCATAACTTTGTCGCGAAGGGCCTCGAGCTTTTTGGGGCCTATACCGGGGACTTCCAGAAGGTCTTCAATGCGTCGGAATCCTCCCTTTTTTCTCCTGAGCTCGATTATCCTTTTAGCCGTTTTCTTCCCGATGCCCGGCAAAAGGATGAGCTCGTCGTATCTCGCGGAGTTCAGGTCGATGGGAAATATCGATTTTATCGGGCGAGCGGTCTCCTCCATTTTTTTAACTTTACTTCTGCCCTTCTCGATGAAAAGGAGGATATTGCCAAGAGTAAAGGACAGAACGAGAAAAATGAGGATCGCTGTTTCTTCCCTGGATAGCTGCAGGTTGATCTTCAGTTGCTGCCAGTCCATCAGAATTTAAAACTGGCGTTTGCCGTTAAACCTATCTCCTTGCGGGTCCTGCCCGTAAGCCGGTTTTTGTCGACGACGTAGTTGAAATTCAACCCTCCGGTTACGCTCCTCGAGAAGTTATAAGAGCCGTTGAGTTCCAGAGAAAACTTCCGGTTGCTGGCGGTGGGGGTGCCGGTCTGTATCGTTTTGGAATCCTCTATGTTAAATCTCAGGGAGGTGCTCAGCTCACTCTTTATTCTCAATACTTTCCTGCCGAAGAGGGGCAGCTTGAAGCCCTGTGGGTTCCTGAAGGAATAACTTACGTCGAAAGAAAGGACTTTTCTGTCGTTCTCCTGGGTTGAGGTCTGGAAGCCGTAGTTTTTCTGTTCGCTTCTGTTCCAGGAAAAGGAGCTGTTGGCACTCAGCCCGTTTTTAAAGTTTAATCTCAGTGAGGGGGAGAGAGATTGGTCCCAGCGGTCCTGCGTCACGAGGTCCTGAGCCAGGTCTTTTTGTTTCTGGCTCGATCTGTTGAAAGTGGCTTGAAAAGATGCGCTCTGCAGGTAATTGTCACTTTTGGGAATGATCCCTTTGAGCGAATTTATGTTCAGGGTCAAATTGGGCCAGGTGAGGTTAACTGCCCTGTATTTCGCACCATAGCTTTTGTTGTCGGTGATGTTATAGTTCCAGGAATAATTCAGGCTGGCAAAGGATAGATTGAATCGGCCCGAGATGTTGAACGTGTTGCTGAGGCTTCTCGTGCTTCTCGTGTTGTCGTATGAAGGGAGTTCTATTTTTTCAGTGAATCCGAGCCGATATTTCCAGTCCGGCCTGTCAGTGGCCATCCTGTAGTCGGCTGTCCTGTTATAGGTATACGAGAAGGAGGGAGCCTGGAAGAAATTGGCCAGTTTGTCGAAGAGTTTGAGTATGGGATGGAAAGGGCCTCCGCCGCCGGGGACGGTGTCCATCGCCTCGTTTCTCAGGGAGCCTATGAACCTTAAGAATCTCGGAATTTCAAGCGAGAAACTGGCATCGAGATTTGTGGTCTGGTTGAAATCGCGAAGCCCCAGGGTGTCCATGATCAGGTCTTCCGGCCTGTTCTCATCGTAGTGCGCCCTGTATGTCAGGTTGGGAGATAAGATGCGAAAGAGGCTGAAGCTGTAATTGAGGGTCAATTCTTCCGATCTCCCCATCTCTTTACCGAAGAACCTGGATTTGTCCCACAGGAGATTGTGGGTGCGTCCCATGGAGTAAGAGGCATTTAAATTCCTCAGGATTCTATAGGAAATGGAGCCGTTTATTTCCCCGATCTCCCTCGGGGTCACGGTCTTCGTCCCCGACATAAGGTCATAGACATGAGTAGAATCCTTGTTGTAGGCCAGTGAAAAGCTGTAATTTGACGGGAAGTAGTAGATCTCCGTCCCCAATATTTTAAGAGGTTTCCCGACCACAGGGCTATAGGAATAAGAGAAGGTCAGGGTCCTTCTCATGGAATTTGTCATTTTCGTCGGCGTCTTGCTTTCGTTCTCGTTGCCAGAAAGCTGGAGGGCGATGGGATCCACGAACCACTTTAACAGGCGGTTCTTGGACCCCCTCTTGCTAAAGCGAAAGCTGAAGCTCTGGGCAAAACCGGCGCTCTTCTCTGCCTGTCGCTGCTCGTCGGTCAGCAGGACATCGCTTCCGACCCCATATTTGGGCTGGTTTTCGTTTTTGCTCCTCGAATAGGTGAGAGGCAGTGAGAAACCCCATTCTTTCGGGAGGAAGCTCTCCAGATGAAAGGTGGTCGACGCCGAATAAGACTGTTTGGTCTCCCTGCCCGGAGTGGACGATGTGAGAGAGCGGAAGTTGTCTTCTTCCCTCGTCACAGTCAGGTTGCCTTCAATGATATCGGCGATCTTGAAATCAACGCGAGTGTTCATGGCGATCCCACTTTCCCTGTGGGGTCCAGACACACGCAGCTCGTCGACCCAGAACTCGCCTGTGAGAGGTGTGTCGGAGCTGTCGTTCAATATCCCCACCTCGTACATCCTGATGTCAGTCAGGGTGGGCCTACCCTTGAAAGCAAGGTTTCCCCTCCTGTAGTAAGCATATTGATTCTGGGCAGTGTCCAGTATGGACTTTTTGAATTGAGTCAGGGAATCGAGGCATACCGACACCGATGTCCACTCGTTGTCCTTGAGGCGGAACCTGTATTCGTAGAAGTTATTGGTGTCGGCGCCGATCCTTATGAAGAAAATGGGGTAAAAGTCCATGGGATATCTTGACTTGAGGAATAGCTTGAGTTCCCTGTATTCCAGGATGTCCTGCTTTTCATAAAGCACCCTGTGAGCTACGCCCCCGTGGTTTTTGCCCATGTTCTCGAAGGTGAGGGTCATCGACTGTTCTCTCTCCCAGACACCCCTCGTGTCTCTCTTCAGTTTGACCTGGGGCGGGGGACTGTAGTAGGAATGTTCCTTATTGTTGGCAAGCCCGACCCTGAACCTCTCCGTTAATGTGTCGGGAGGATTCAGACTGTCGACAGTGAACAGCCCGAAGTTCCTCCAGCGGTTGCCGGTGATCTCCATCTTGGCGATCATGATCGTGTCCGGCCCGCTGAAGTCGGAGATCCAGAGGCGCGCATAACGTATCTGGTCCCATGAAGGATTTCCGAATGTCCTGTAGTAGCGGGAATCTTTTATAGGTATTCTGTAATACTTCCAGCCTGCATCGGTGACGGTATCGGGCCTTATGAAACTTGTGTCGTCGAGGTCAATGGTGAATTCGAAATAATCGTTGCTCTGATCGACGAACCCGTTGTTGTCCAGATCCATGTTGTCGGGTTCGCCGCCGTTTTTCTCCGTTCCGTTGATCTTGCTGTAGTCCCATTTCTTCTTGGGGTCATAGTGATAATCGTCGTTTCCATCGTCGTACTGGACGACCCCGGAATCGGGTGGGGTCCATTTGTCGTCATCGCCCATAACACCGTCAAGACCAGTGTCCTCTGAATATTCGAGGGTTCCGTTTCCGTTCCTGTCCTCGTTGGTTATGTGGTCGCTGGGGTCGACTCCTCTGACCCTGCCCGCCCTGTCCCTCCACACCCTGGCTTCGGGAATGTTGTAACCGAGATCGATGTTGAGTTTTGCACCGCTTCCCTTGATGAATATCTCCAGATAGTCCATGTTCGTCATGTCGGTGCCCACCTTGCTGAGGATCGTCTCCAGGCTGACCCATTTCCTCTCGCCCGATCCGGCGGTGTCCACTACGATAAAGAGAACCGTGGTGTTTTTGTCCTTCTCTTCCTCGGATAGATTGGGATAGATGTCTCCGGCCTTGACCATGTCGGGGGGTATAGCCCAGATTATTTTCCCCAGGCCTGCTGTGTCCAGGGGAGCTCCTGTCGTGTCGAGGGGTATGCTTCCCCTCACCCAGGAAGTACGCGAGATGGGAAGGGCCGAGGCGAGTTTCACGCCCTCCATATCATCCAGATAGGCGTCGTTTTTGATGTTGGGATTGGGAAAGGATTTGGCGATCTCGCCGTGTACGCGAAGGTAACCGGGCTCCTCGGTGGATATGAGGGGCAGCTTGTTCAGAAATGTCGTGAGAGCCGTGAGTTTGAGATCCAGGTTCATGTCCAGCTCACCGAGGACATTTCTCGTGGGTTCCTCCCCGAGCCTGGGCCTTTCCTCTATCGTCCCCTCGCCACGCATGAGCCATGACGAGCCTATTTTGAAAACATCGGACCATTCGTATTCAAATCGAGTTGCCACCAGGGATTTCTGTTTCTGCGATATGAAAGGTGCGTAGTCAAAAGAGATGCTCAGATCGGCATTGGGGTCGCTGAGGACCTCGTCGTTTAAAATTGTCAGTATCCCCGCTTCGTAGTCTATGGTGTAATCAACACCCTTTTTGAGTACCCTGCCGTTGTATTTCACGACTTCACTTCCCTCAATGATGTTCACCACACCCAGGGAGATGATGTCCGATCTCTGGCCGAGCACCACATCCATGTAATACTTTCTTCCCTGGTCGGGCTGAAGCGTCCTGTACCAGTATATGGCCGAATCGGGTTCTGCCAGGGCGGTATCCTGAAAGGGAAGGGGAGAAGGGAAAAAGAGGTAGCCGTTCACGAGGTCCAGAATAGTGACGAGCTGACCGTTTATGGTCCTGGTCTGTTCAACACGTCCATCGCCGTTCACATCGAGCCCGAGGATCTCCAGATAGGTTTTGCCGTTTTCGCCCGTGGAATCTATACCCGAGGCCTCTTTTTTAATCTGAATCTGGAGCTTGCTGTAAACGAGATCGGTGCCTCCGAGGCTATAGACGTTTTTTAACTCGAGAAGCCAAAGGCTCTTCTCAACGTATTCCTGGTGATTCTGAGGATTCGGGTTTATGTAGATTGGAAGGTGCCCGGGGCGGATGAGCTTCAGCTTGAGGTTCGTAGTATCGCTCACGTCGCCGACGGTTTTGCCCGAGTAGGTCGTATAGTAGACTCCCAGAATCTGGGGGTCGCTGAGGGGGTTTTTCAGTATCTCCAGGACGTTGCCCGGATGAAGCGTGTAATCTATTCCCCTCTGGAGCCAGTTAAACCTTCCCGAATCGAGATAGGTCGTATCCGGCTCCGCTGCGTCTATTTCGTAGAAATAGGCAATGCCGGGTTTTGCGTTCATTATCGAGTCGTTGGAGTGATTTCCGTCATCGAGGAAGACCTCTATGTTGGTGATGGAGTCGGTCTCTCCCAGCCAGAAAAACTTGCCCTTTATGTAATCCGCGTCATAGATCTTTATGGTGTCCATGCTGGTTCCCGGGGTGATGGTTCTGTTCTGGGTCTCTCCCTGCTCCCTGGAAGCTACGGCAACCAGCTTCAGCCCACCGAACTGGAGTTCCGTTGAGAAGCCGAAGAGCCCGTGGCGAGAACCGCCGGGAAAGCCCGTGTACTGGGTGGAGGGAAAAGAGAGGGTGATGTCGCCCGCCTCAATTTTCTTGATGACCTCGTCCTCGTCGCCGGTATATCGGAGTTTCACGGTGTTCTTTAGCTGGTTTTCGCGTTCTGAGTCGTGGTCCACCTCCACCTGGATTTTCTGTCCCACGGTGCCGGTGAGCTTGACGCGGAGCCTCTGATCCATAAGAAGCTGCGGAAACTTGGAGGGTGCGCCGTATTCGGAGGAGAGCTCATCAGTGTAATAGCTCGTTCGGCCTCCCAGAGATATGTCCTGCTGGCCCTCGATCTGAAGCTTTCCTCCCTTGCCGAGAAAGCCGAGTCCTCCGGGCATCTCGAGGGGTATCTCGATATCGGGAATAAGACCTCCCCCCGATTCCCTGGAGCTTTTGGTCTTCAGGCTGTCGGTGAAAATGGACAGGAATTCGACCTTTACCGTGTAATTCCACCTTTCTTCGAGATAGGTGGGTTCGGGGAGGACGGACGTCGTATCGACGGGCTGTCCCCTGTAAAACCGAAGTTTAAACACAAGCCCCAGGTCCGGCTCGTAACATACAGAATCCTTAATAGTTGTGCCCTTAAGGATTTCTTCTCCGAGCCTCTCGTCCAGATTGGGAAGGTCCCACGATCCTAAAAGGACAAGTGTCAAGAAAAGGCTCATCAACCTGCAGCAACCCCTTTAAATGGTTTTGAAGTGCTTCAGAACTTATTTATCTTATGTAGGAATCGGTGAAAAGTCAAGCTATGCAGTTGACCTGACTTCATATCGTTCGTATAATGAACGAAACACAGGCGAAGAGGAGGATAATGATGTCCACATTGCTGCTGTATTTTTCCTTATTTGCCCTTCCCCTTTCATCGCTCAGGCTGAATATCGAAACGAAGGTGCTCGACAACGGTCTCACCGTCGTCGTGGTCGAGGATACGTCCAATCCTCTCGTTTCTGTTCAGGTCTGGTACAGGGTGGGGTCGCGCAATGAGGTCACCGGGCTCACGGGCATATCTCACATGCTCGAGCACATGATGTTCAAGGGCACTGAGAGGCTCAAACCCGAAGAATACTCTGAAATCGTGCAGAGAAACGGAGGGACGGAGAACGCATTTACCTCCGAAGACAAAACGGTTTACTGGAGCGAGCTGCCGTCGGACAGGCTCGAATTGGCCCTCGACCTCGAATCCGACAGGATGGCGAATGCCGTCTTCAGGGAGTTCGACTCCGAGAGGAAAGTTGTCATGGAAGAGAGAAAATGGCGGACCGAAAACTCACCCTGGGGTTCGCTTTACGAGGCATTGAGGGCCGCTGCTTACATCGCTCATCCCTATCACAATCCCGTTATCGGCTGGATGTCGGATATAGAATCTTATACCCTTGAGGACCTGGAGAGGCACTATCACACCTATTACGTGCCGAACAACGCTGTACTGGTCATCTCCGGTGACGTGAAAGCCGATGAGGCCTTCAAACTGGCGCGTAAGTATTTCGGGAAAATCAAAAAGGGGAAAACTCCACCGCCCGTCAGGACAGTGGAACCGGAGCAGAGGGGGGAGCGCAGGGTTATCGTCGAGAAGGAGGGCTACACTTCGATGCTCGCCATCGCATACCACATACCTTCCTTCACGGACCCGGATTTTCCAGCCCTTTACGTACTCTCTTACATACTTGGAGCGGGAAAGGGTTGCCTTCTCAACAGGGTGCTTGTTGAGGAGAGAGAACTCGCTACCAGCGCCTATTGCTTTGCGATGCAATCCATTGACCCCGGGCTTTTTTACATCTTCGCTGTTCCCCAGAGGGGTGTCGATACGGACAGCCTCGAGGAGGCCATTTTTTCTCTTCTCGACACCCTGAAGGAGAAAGGGCCAGGTGCTTTTGATCTCGAAAGGGCCCTGAACGTTGCCCTTTCCGATGAGATCTCGGGCCTTCAATCTGTCATAGGCAAAGGGTATGGGGCCGGCCAGTTCGCCCTCGTGGGGGATCCCGGGATGGTGAACGAGTGGCCCGAAAAGCTCGCGTCCGTTAAGGCGGAAGACGTGAAAGATGTCGCTCAGAAGTATTTCAGGGAACAGAACAGGACAGTGGCTGTGCTCAAACCCATACCCCCAGCCAATCCCGAGGAATACATGAAGAAAATGGAAGAAGGCTCTAAGAAGAAATTCAGGAGGTAGCGATGAACGCCCTTTTGCTTGCTCTGGTTTTATGCGGTCAGGGGACATTTATCGTCCGCGATACCCTTCCCAACGGCCTCGTGGTGGTCGCAGCCCGAAAGGAAGGGCTGCCCCTCTTCAGAGCGTTGCTCGCCTTCAGGGCGGGAGCTCTCTATGATCCCGCCGGTAAGGCCGGCACTGCCTATATTCTGAAGGACCTTTTCCAGCAGGGTCCCGAGGGAATGACTTCCACGGAGCTCGCCTATGCCATCGAGGGGCTCGGCGGCGAGATCGGTTCTCGAGTCTCTTACAATGACCTGAGAATAAGCCTCGGCGTCCTGTCGCCTCACGCCGATTCTGCCCTGTCCATACTGGCCAGGGTCGTCTCGAAGCCGGCCCTCAGGCCTGAGGACTTCCAGAAGCTCAAGAGGCGTGCCCTTTCGAGGCTTCAGCAGGTTTACAGCGATCCCAACAGGGTTGTCAGCAGGCACTTCAGGAGAGCACTGTATGGCGAACATCCCTTAGGAAGACCCATCGAAGGCGATGAGAGCAGCCTTGAGGCCCTGACCCTCGAGGATGTCAGGGATTTTTACGAGCGTTTCTGTTATCCGAACAATGCCGTTCTGATTATCGTGTCGGACATCGAACAGTCAAAGGTAATAGAGATGGTCAGGAGGCACTTCGGGGAGTGGGCCCCGGGGAAGGTGAAAATACCGGAAATACCATCTCCCAGGCCCGTTGAAGGGAAATATGTGGAGATCATCGACATGGATGTCAATCAATCTTACATATCCCTGGGGCATCTCGGCCTGCGAAGAAGCGATCCCGACTACAACGGAGTGCGGATCATGAATTACATCCTCGGCGGCGGCGCCTTTGCCTCGCGTTTTTTTAAGATCGTGCGCAACGAGAAGGGGCTTGCCTATTCCGCCTATTCATATTTTGAGGCCGGTTCGAAGTTTCCAGGTTATTTCATAGCCCATCTCGAGACCTCGGTGGACAACACGAACGATGCGGTCGGCCTCGTTCTAAATTTGATAAGGGATATGAAGAGAAAAGGAGTGAAAAAAGAGGAACTGGATGATGCCAGGGCCTATTTTAAGGGTTCTCTTCCCAGGATGACCGAGACCTATGACAGGCTCGCCGATGCCATTCTTTTTGGTGAACTCCAGGGCCTTCCCGACATGTATTGGGAGAAGGATGTGGAGGAGATACAGAAGATGGATGTCGACTATGTCAACGAGATGGCCAGAAAATATCTCGATCCGGAGAACTTCGTCCTCGTCATAGTTTCCGACACATCAAAGCTGAGGCTGGAGATACCGGGCGTCTCCCCCGAAGAGGTACACTACGGCGAGATTAGATAGTTTTCCATCTCGTTGGTGAGGAATTCCAGGGCTTTTTCTATATCTTCGGCCAGATACCTGTCCTTCCCGATGGGAGGTATAACGTCTGAAAGCGCCCTGTAAAGTTTCTTTACAGGTTCTGCTGCCGCATCAGGGCCGCGCAATCGAAGGGCTTCCCGGGCGGTTATCATCTCTATTGCCAGCACCTTCTGGGTGTTGGCGAGGATCTGTCGGGCTTTCAGGGCGGCGCCCATGCTCATGGAGACAAAATCCTCCTGGTTCCCCGAAGTTGGCAGTGAATCAATCGAAGCAGGATGGGACAGGACCCTGTTTTCTGAGACAAGGGCGGCCTGGGTAACCTGAAGCATCATCAATCCAGCGTTCAATCCGCTTTTTTCGGCCAGGAAAGCCGGAAGCCCTGAGAGCTCCGGTGTCAGCATGCGGAAGGTCCTCCTCTCCGAAATCGAAGAGAGGATGGTCAGGGAGATTCCCAGGAGGTCTGCGGCGATCGCGACGGGCTGTCCGTGGAAGTTGCCGTTGGAAATGATATCGCCGTTTTCGAAGACCAGGGGGTTGTCAGTGGCAGAATTCATCTCCCGTTCCACCGTTTTTAACACGAATTCCAGGGAGTCACGGACTGCCCCGTGTACCTGGGGGATGCAACGTATGGAATAGGCATCCTGGACACGCTTTTTCTCCCCGCCCGTCAAAGCCGAGTTTATCGTGTAGAGGTTGATGTTCTCGATCACTTTTCTGGCGCCCGGATGAGGTCTCACATCCCAGATCCTTCTGTCAAACTCCTCTTTAACGCCCTCCAGGGCCTCAAAGGTCATGGCCGCTATGAGATCGGCCGCTTCCGCGAGCTTGAGGGCACGGTGAAGCGCCAGCGCCAGTACCGACGTTGAAACCTGAGTCCCGTTGATGAGGGACAATCCCTCCTTGGGCTCGAGATTCAGGGGCTCGACTCCCTTTCCCTTCAGGAATTCGGCAGTCGGGACCTTCTGCCCCCGATCCAGGATATAGCCCTCGCCGATCAATGCGAGCGCTATGTGGGCCAGAGGAGCGAGATCTCCCGAAGCTCCCACCGAGCCCTTCTCGGGCACATAGGGTATTATGTCCTTCTCAAGAAATTCCAGGAGCTTTTCGACGACGACGGGCCTTACACCCGAATTGCCCCTTGCCAGGGTGTTTGCCCTGAGAAGCATAGCCCCTCTCACCTCGCTGCGAGGGAGGGGCGAGCCCACACCCACGGCGTGGCTTCTCACTATATTGACCTGCAGTTCCCTGAGGTGATCCCTCTCTATTTTAACTTCGGCGAGCCTGCCGACGCCTGTGTTTATTCCGTAGATCGGACGATCCGACCTCACTTTTTCCTCGACCTTCTGCCTGAGGAGCTCCAGCTCCTCCCTGGTTCCCAGTGCTAACCGGGGTGTTTCCGTTCCCTCGGCAACTTTGACGAAATCGTGAAGGTTGAGGTTCTTGCCGTTGATTTCGATCATTTTCCCGTCCTCCAGAGGCCTTTCAGGTATTCGATGGCTTCCTCGGGCGATCTTGCCCTCCTCACCTCGATGGGAAGGGAAGTTTCCAGTCCGAGTGCTACCAGAGGCTTGCCTATCCTGACCGCCGTTGCCATTTCTATGAGGGTTCCCGGGCTCAGCCCAACCGAGATCAGTGCTCCGGAAGCCCTCACTATCAGGAAATTTCGCATCTCCCCGAGCCCGGTGGCGATGGGAATGTCGATACAGGAGTTGCAGCTCGTGGGATCGTCTCCGGGAAGGAGGCCGACGGTGATTCCCTTTGAACTCCTCGCTCCACAGGCTGCAGCTTCCATCACTCCTCCCAGCCCTCCCGTTACAGTTATCCACCCCTGAAGTCCTACCAGTTCTCCGACACGGAAGGCGAGCCTGTATATTTCCTCGTCGGGATGACTGGGTCCTATAACGCCGATGATTCTGCGCACATGGTATTTTATATAGCAACCTTTTAAAGACTGTCAAATTTTTTGACAGCTCGGCCTGAATTCGAAGGGATGCCTGGATTTTCAATTGGAAAAGAGGGGTATGTCAAAAGAGTTTACACTTCAGGACTTTGCCAATCTGTAACTAACTTTTTGAAATTCAAGGGAGACAAACGATCCGTGAAATTCACGGGATGTAAGGGATTTTGGCGCTGAATTTGTATTTTCAGTTGTGCGATGAGAAGAAAACCCATTCCCGAGAGAGAAAACGAGAGAGGCTCAAAGGCGAGAAAAACACCTGACCCATATTTCTGCCTCCTTCTCACAGCCCTCTTCCTGGTCCTGTATAGCCTTTACTGGGG
>Ga0164310_10001006_pt1 | contig 15643 bp, 19 predicted proteins | sample GuaBasSedimGuay1_FD_121795 | JGI IMG/M metagenome (GOLD analysis project Ga0164310, IMG submission 121795) | Subseafloor sediment microbial communities from Guaymas Basin, Gulf of California, Mexico - Guay1, Core 4569-9, 0-3 cm | ecosystem: Environmental > Aquatic > Marine > Hydrothermal vents... | reverse complement strand
CTTGTAGATGATCTCAAAGACTACCTCAAAGAAATGGATCTGAACCCTGTCTTTGTTTACAATGAAGGCGAAGGCGCCATGATTGTCGACGCAAGGATAATTTTGAAGTGATTTTCTTTTCTTTTATCTTCCAGCTTCCAAAACCTTCGGCTCCTTTCCTAAAAATTCCGCGGCAGTTAAAACGTTTTTGTCAAGTTTTTCCGCCACTTCCCAAACTTTTTCTGTATGCTTTTTAAAGTGCCGCTCCCTTGGCAGATGGTGGTCGTAGATGATAACCTCTGCATCGGTTTCTCTAACGATTTTGACAGCATTCCTAATTGCTCTCTTCAAATTGATCTTATTAAGGAGATAACCAAGCATGTAGGTCATTGGACCATCTAAAATTAACATATCCGGGTTCTCTCTAACTATCCACTCAGCGTAGTCCTCAATTATGGGACCATTTAAATCGCTTGAATGAATGAATTTTTTACCACCATGCTCAATCACAATCGAAATTACCCATCCAACCCTTGAAAACTCAATGCCATGGAACAACGGCTTTGTAAATCTAATCCTCGTATCTCCAAATTGGAATTGCCTTCCGTCGGCAAAAATCACGTGGATATCTCCAAATTCTATTTCAGGGATTTTTGGATTCTTATTCCAGTTGTTAACCCTATTTTTGAACCACTTCAATCCCTTTTTAAAAAGCTGCTCTCTTCTTTTATTATACTCCCCAAAGTCTCTGGTGGAAGCGATTGGTAATTCTTTAAGAGGGTCTGGATACTCCCTTATCTCAGCTTTTTTGAGAATGCTTTGGAGGGTGATATTTCCAAAGTATCTGCAGAGGCCGGAATAGAAATATTCGGCTCGCTTTCTCTGGGAATCGTTTATGTATTCGTTTGGACTCTTAACTAGAAGCGTTTTCCCCTTGTAGATCCCGAAGTCATTTGAAAAGTAGTGGTCATAATGATAATGTGAGATGATGATAACGTCCGCCTTTTCGCAGGCTTTCTTTATTGCTTTCTCCCCTTCTATTAACCATTTGATCTTTTCCTCTTCAGTCGCGGGAAAGCTCGGCTGCATGATTGCAATTCCGGGATCTATTAAAATTGAGATATCGGGAGTTTTAACTAATACGCAGGAGCTTTTGGCTCCCAGTGAGTCAAACCACACGGGTTCAAATGAGAGACTCATATTTTATCCTTAATCTGTATGACTTTAAAGGTTATCATGAAGATCAAGAGTGCCACAATTCCAAAGACTCCAACAAAAGTAAAACCCATCTTAAAACCAAGGAAACCGACGATTATGGGGCCCAGCGCCTGCCCGATATCCTTTATGCTTTCTAAGAAGCCCAGAGCTGTTCCTCTAAGTGTTGAAATCTCAGTTGCCAGAGGTTTAGTAGAGGCTTCGCTCACTGAAGCTCCAAGTGAAAATAAAACTGCCCCTCCAATTATCAACGGTAGGGACTTTGAGAAAGCAAATATGAGCATTGCAACACTTACCATGCTCATCCCAACAATTATCGGCTTTATTCGCCCTATTTTGTCGCTTAAATAGCCGGCGTAGGGCTTCACAAGTGCCATTATTGAAATTTCAATGGTGAGGATCAATCCGGAGAGCCATGCTTTGTCTTCAAGGAAGTAGAAGAGTGGTAAAAAGGTCTCAATGCTCTGATAAGCCATATAAACTGCAGCATCTAACAGACCAAGCAGTAAAAGACTCGAGCTAAATGAAAACTCGAACTTTTTTAAACTTCCCGCCGCTTCGGGAAGGGTAAACGTTATTGCAAGGGTTATGAATCCGAAGAGGGAACATGAAACGAAGACGATCCAGAAGCCGGCAAAGTATATCAGGCTTCCGGCAAGGAGCGGAGCAATTGCCCTTCCCACAAGGGTTGCAGAGCTTAAAATCCCCATGAAAGTGCCCTTTTTATCGGGATATAAATCGCTTATCAGGGCGAGAGAAACCGGGACGAAGATGGCGGTTGCTATTCCATAGTAAGCCCTCACCAGAGCCAGGGTTATGGCATTGCCGGCGAGGAAGTACAAAAGAGGAGCCGAGAAGAAAACAAATCCGCTGATTTTAAGGAGCCTCTTCCTCCCGTATATGTCACTCAGAAGACCCGAAGCAAAGTTTACAAAGATGCCCGTTATGGTCGATGCGGCTGCGATAATTCCAATCTCCCCCTTGCTAAGACCCAGGCTCTGGGCATAGAGCGGCAGTGTGGGAGATTTGCTCATGGTTGAGCCGAGTATTGCGAAGAATCCCATTAAGAGCACAAAGTAAAGGCTCTTTCTATTCACCTTCCTCCCCTCTCTTCCCAAATAGACCTACAAGGTCATGGATTATGAGAATGTCAATCCCGGCGTTAATGGCATGAAAGAGCGCCCCGGCAATGAGCATTAAAATCGCTAGGAAGAGGTCAATACCCTTGTAAATCAGGGTTATTTTTGCGGCACTTCTATACCCGCGGAGGAGTCCCCCCGCCAGAAGGACATTTAACACCCCAAAACTTAGGTAAATATAGGATAATCCTCCTGCACTTTTTTCGAATCCATACAGCAAAAAGAAAGCTTGAAGAAAAAGAAGATAAGCGCTCAGCTTCACATCTCACCCCTCAAATAAACATCAAATGCTTCAACGTATTTAAACCCATCGTCCGGGAATATCAGGACATAAGTTCCCTTTCCAAGCTTATCTATGACCTTCTCGAAAGCCTTGACCACTGCTCCAGAGCTTAACCCTATCAACAGCCCCTCCCTGCGTGCAACTTCAATTGCACCTTCGATTCGTAACTTCAATGACCTCATCAATATCCACCTAGAAGAACCACTTCGGTTTTGTCTCCAGGCGCTTTATGCCGGGAATGCTCTCTCCTTCCGCCGGAACAACGCCTATGATCTTCGTATCGTAGCGCTCTTTGAAATACTTTGCCAGCCCTCCGATGTGCCCTGAAGTTCCTATTCCCGCTATTATCGCTTTGGGCTTTTTTCCAATACCCTCAAGCTGTTCGTCTATTTCTCTGGCTGTGTGCTTATAGTGAGCCTCAAAGTTGTCATCGTTCTCGAATTGGTTTAAATTGACTGCTCCTGCCTTCTTTGCTTCCTCGACTACGTACCCCACCATTTTGGGGTCAATTGTCTCAAAATCCGTTCTGATGACTTCGGCACCCAAAACCCCAAGCAAAACTTCCGTGGTCTTTGGGGTGGGTTTTGGTAGATAAGCCCTAAAATCAACTCCCATGACGTTGGAGAGTGCTGCCATGGAAATGCCGACATTACCTGAGGTTGCCTCAAAAAGCTTCCTGGTGCCGTTAATGTCCCCGCGCTCCAGGGCCTTCATAAGCATGTTAAAAACAGCCCTGTCCTTAATGCTCCTGCTGAAGGGGTTAAAGAACTCCAGTTTGGCAAAATACATCCCCCCTTTCAATTGAAAGCTTAACCAGGGGGGTTGGCTTGAATTTTTCATAAAGCTCCAGTGTGCTGTTAAACACGTTTATTTGCATCACCGATGGAGACTTGGAAGGGGGCTTAATAAGTGTTTCGTTTGAGGCAATTCTGAACAAAAATGTGTAATTATCCCATCTCCTCCTTGAGCTCATCGCTCGTGAGGATTACGAGTGCTATTGCAGCTAGGAAGCTCAGGCTCGCGGAAGGCGCATCAAAGCTCGTAAGCATCCATAGTATCCCAAAGATTAAATCCAGAAGGCTTATGTAAACTCCAAGCTGCCTGATAACGTCCTTTCCAAGGGCAATCCCTATGAGGATTAAAAAGTGAACCGCACCTATTATCAGAAAACCCCAAAAGGTTGTTCTATCCCCCAAGCTCAGTGCTCCCATGCCCCCAAAATACACTCCCATTAAAAAGAAGAAGAGCAGGGCAATGGGCTTAAGCCTCATGCCCTAGCTCCTCCACGGGCATTTTCATCCTTGACACTGCCAACAGGGTTAAGATTCCAATGAGGGGCATTAAAGCGAGTTCTCCAAGTGCAAGAGCATCGCTCTGTCTTGCAAGTATCTCCGTTATCGATGGTGCTACTGTATTGGCAGAGTTTGAGATTAAACCCAAAGCGAAAGATGCCCTTGGATAAATGCTTTTTGGATATGTGGCGGGTGCTGAGGTCCAGAATGCCGGTCCTGTTCCCTGGAGGGCGCCTATCAGGACAACGGAAGCTAGGGTTAATGTGTAATTTCCGGCGAGTATTGCCTTTGAATAAATCAGCAATCCTATGAATGCTATGGCATAGGAAGCTATCATGACCTGAACGATTGCCTTGAAGAGGCCCCTTGCGCTCGGGTTTTTCCTGGAGAGGAGATAACCCACATAACCCATCCCAATTGACCAAAGAGCCTTTGAAATGTTGAGTGATGTGCTCAAGGTTGCAACCTGATCCTTGCCCCATCCCATCTGGTAGCCAAGGGAAGCTGAAAATCCTATAATTGTAAAGATTACCCAAAGTGCTGGGAAGAAGGTGAATCCGAGCAGCCAGGTGAACTTAAATTTCCAGACACTCACTTTTGCCGTACCTTCCTCCTTATGTATGATTTCAAAGTCGCTAACTATAAGCCACCATAGGAGGAGAACGGCGTACATTATGAGTGTCGTCATCAAAAATGCGCCCTTCCATCCAAGAGCTTGAACAGCGTATTTGGCGCTCATTGAACCGAACACGCCTCCCCAGAAGATCCCGGAGAGTATTATTCCCTTTGCAAAGGGTCTCTCCGCAACAAAGAAGTTGGCTATTTGAGTGCTGAACAGGGGCACAAGGCTTACGACAAATCCCTGTATGAACCTGAGGAAGACCACTCCATACCAGTTTGGCATGTATGGGATTAAAGCCTGTGGAATTGCTGCAAAACTCAATGCTATGGCAACACTCCTCTTAAAGCTTCCCTCATAGAGCTTTGTATGCCCAAGAAGAAATGCCACGAAGAGGCCGAAAACATAGGCGATGTGTTGCAGATCATAGGCTTCCGCGCTTATACCAAAGTGAGAGATTATATCGGGCTTGGCAACGCCCATCATGCTCAAGGTTCCAAACCCTGCTGTCATAACCAGTGTGTCAAGTATTACCGCTTTCCAGCGCTCCATATTCAAACCTCCTTAAAGTTTTCCCAAAATCATCAGCACACCAAACACGATGAACAAAACTCCTGCTCCTTTGTGGATTATTTCCAGAGGAAGGGCGTCTCCGATTTTATCTCCTATAAATGCTCCGAGGAGATTGACGAGAGCGAGACCTAGAATTGCCCCTATAAATGCCTTAGCCCATCCATATTTGGCTGCAAATGCCATGGTGGCAAGCTGGGTCTTGTCCCCAAGTTCCGCTAAAAAAATTGCAATAAAGACGTATATGACTTCCTCCATGTGAACCCTCCAAGATCAGAGCTCTTCTAGAGCCTTTTTAATTCTCTCCAGTGCTTCTATAAGTTTTTCTTTTGTTGTTGCATAGCTTATCCTTATGTAACCCTCGCCGTGCTTTCCAAAGGCTGTTCCCGGAATTACGACAACTCCCGCTTTGTTTAGGAGCCATTCTGCGAACTCTTCGCTCTTCATCCCCGTTTCTTTTATGTTTGCAAAGACGTAGAATGCTCCCTTTGGTTCTAATGCACTTATGTACGGCATCTTCTGAATGTAATCAAGGACGATCTTTCTCCTCTCGTTATAAATATCCTTCATCTTCCTAACAGCTTTCCAGCTTTCTTCACTTTTCAGGGCTTCTATACCCGCTATCTGAACGAAAGATGCAACATTCCCTATGACGTAAGCGTGAAGCTTTATCATGTCCTTGATTATCTGTTCTGGAGCTATTGTGAATCCTAAACGCCATCCCGTCATTGCAAATGTCTTGGAGAAGCTGTTGGCAAGAATTGTGTTGTCTGGAGCGTATTTAAGCATGGGATAATGCTTTGCATCTCCATAGATAAAATGCTCATAAGGTTCGTCGCTCAGGATGTAGATGTTGTAGTCCTGGGCAATGTCGGCCACAGCCTTTGCAATCTCTTCATCGAGAGTTGCCCCAGTGGGGTTGTTTGGATAGTTTATCACTATCATGCGGGTTCTCTTTGTAATGAGATCCAGTAGTTCATCCGGGTCTGGTTGAAAGTGGTTATCCTCTCTCAATGGGAGTCTTACGCTTTTAGCTTCAGCCATCTTTGCATCCTCAACATAACACACGAAAGCGGGATCGGGTATTATGACTTCATCGCCGTTCTCCAGAAGGGTTTCAAAGGATAAGTATGTAGCTTCATAAGCTCCGGCGGTTACAATGACATTCTCCATCGGAACATCCATGCCATAGGTATGCCTGTAGTACTCCGCAATGGCTTCCCTAAATTCGGAAATGCCCGCATTTGGAGTGTAGTGAGTCCAGCCCTCATCCAGTGCCCTCTTTGCGGCTTCCCTAATGTTCTCGGGAGTATCAAAGTCAGGTTCCCCTATACCTAGGGAAATCACGTTCTCCATCTTTCTTGCCCTTTCAAAGAGCTCCCTAATTTTAGAACGCTGTATCAGGTTTATACGACCTGCTATGAAATACTTATGGGTCTTATATCGCATGAACACCACCTCACGCATTTTTGGGGTCATATTTTACTCTTATAAATCTATCGAAAAGTCTTTTTTTGGATTGGGGGGCATTTTTGGAAAATTTTCGCAAAAAGTAAGAGCCATCAAATAAAATTAGAACGAAAAAGCGGTTTATAGAACATCCACCAAAGCAGCGAGTTCTATTAACTCCTTAACTTTTTCGACATCACAGTCTTTAAAGGGAATCTTCTGGAGATTATTTTCTTCTATAAACGATTCAAGATTTCTGGCTGCATCCTCTCCAAAAGCCACCATGAAATTTTCCCCTTTTTTTGCGCCAACTTTGCTTATCGCTTCATGAATCTGGAGGGTTCCTGCAAGTCTGAGCAAAATTTCTCCCGTGATGGTTCTGGCTTTATTTGTATTCCTTTCAAATGCCTTTAAAGAAGATATTGTGGCAAAAGCCAGCTGTTCCCAGCATTTCACACTGACTATCTGCATATTTTTTTGGATTTTGGTGAAAATCCCGGATGGATCTTTCAACTTCACTTTTTCAATGGCAATTTCATACCTATCCCATTTTATAAGCTTCATCCCAAGACCCCCATGTTATTTTAAAATTTTGGGGTTATAACCTTTTTACTCCACACATTTGGGTACTTTTAAAGAATTTTTGTTTATGAGCCAAATTTTTTAAAATTTTTTGAAATTGATATTATGCTGATATTAACAAGAATAAAAAAGTATTTAACTACATAATGATTATTAGTGTATTAGCAACTGCTAGGTGATACAAACATGGCTAGGAATATGAAGATAATCAGCGTTCAACTGCCTCAAAGTCTCATTAATGCCATTGATACCCTCGTTAAGAGGGGTGTTTATCCCAATCGGAGTGAAGCCATAAGGACAGCGATCAGGGAATTGATAAAGAAGGAGCTCTATCAAACAGAGATTTCAGAGGAAGAAAAACCCGCGTATATAGCTGATTAATAATGTTAGGGGGTAAAAGGGATGGTTTTTAAGCTTTTAGAACAAGCCGGGCTTAATATATTTGATGATGAAGAGGAGAGAGGAAGGAGCAGAAACCGGAGCCCGGTTAATATAAAGGTAATCGGTGTTGGTGGAAGCGGTAACAACACGATAACGAGGCTCTACGATATAGGAGTTAACGGGGCTGAATTAATTGCCATGAACACCGATTCTCAACAGCTCCAGAGGACAAAGGCTGAGAAAAAGATACTTTTGGGACCAAATATAACCTATGGAAAAGGTGCCGGCGGAAGCCCTATGGTGGCTTATAGAGCCGCCGAGGCGAGTGCCCAAGATATTGCCGATGCTGTTAAAGAGGCGGATTTGGTATTTATAACCGCAGGAATGGGAGGAGGAACAGGCACGGGTGCAGCTCCTGTGGTTGCCAGGGTAACAAAGGAGGTTGCAAAGAACAGTGGAAGGCTCCAAGAACCTCTCGTGGTGGGAGTGGTGACATTCCCCTTCAAGATGGAGGGACAGATAAAGCTGGATAAAGCGAGAGCCGGTGTTAAAGAACTCATGAAGTATGCAGACACCGTGATTGTTGTTGATAATAACAAGCTCCTAGATTTGGTTCCCAATTTACCCATCACCCAAGCCTTTAGGGTTGCGGATGAGGTAATAGCCAGGATGGTTAAGGGATTGAGCGAGACAATAAACCAAGACTCAATGGTTAACATTGACTATGCGGATGTCTATACTGTCATGAAGAAGGGTGGAACAGCTTTAATCGGGATAGGTGAGTCAAATTCCAAGAACAGGGCGGTAGATGCCGTTTTAGATGCCCTTAACAACAAAATGCTTGATGTTGAATACGATGGGGGGAAGGCTGCTCTGGTGCACTTCACCATGGGACCCGATGTTAAGCTCGAGGAGATAAACAAGGCTATGGAAGAGGTCAACAAGAGGCTGGGTTCTAGGAGTGAAATAATATGGGGTGCTAGAATAGACGATGAGCTGGAAGGATACGTTAGGGTAATGGTGATAATGACAGGGATTAGATCTCCCTACATATACGGGAGTGCTGAGGCACTTCAGGATGAGAAAAGGGAGATACCTGATCAGAAGCTGGAGATGAGATATACAAGGCAGGAATATATCGACAGGGATCTTGAATTCAACAGAGACTTCTATGATGATGAAATGAAGCCTTTATACCCGACCAGAAGAAGCTTCCGCTTGGATAACATACCGGAGCTTTAATTTCTTCCCATAATTCTTTCGGTGGACACCATGGCTACGGTAATTAGTATAGCCAATCAGAAAGGAGGAGTGGGGAAAACCACTCTAACCCTGAACCTCGGACACGCTCTGGCAAACAGGGGAAAGAAGGTTCTTATGGTAGATGTTGATCCCCAGTTTAACCTAACCTTCGGGCTTATCGGACTTGATGTTCTTAAATACGAGAGCAACAACGTAGGAACGCTCTTGACTAAAGAAAGTGAAGTTGGAGATTCCATGATCGAGATTAGCGAAAATCTTCATCTGGTTCCTTCTCATTTAAACCTCTCGCAGAAGGAGATAGAGATTATAAATTCGTATAATAGGGAAAGACGTTTGGAGAAGGCTTTAAAGCCCGTTTTACCCGACTATGATTACGTCCTGATTGACAATCCTCCCAGTATGGGGATATTTTTGGTGAACTCCCTGACTACGTCCGATTACGTTCTAATACCTTTGGAGCTCAGTTACTTTGGAGTAATAGGAATGCAGCTTATGTTCAATCTGATGAGGATGATAAAAGAAGAAACGAATGAACATCTGTCTCTTATGGGTATAGTGCCCAACAAATTTACGAGGCAGACCAAAGTTCCAAAAACACGCTTAAAGGAGCTCAAGGAGACGTACCCAAACGTTCCCCTTTTAACCACCATTCCACAGTCAATAGCATTGGAAAAGGCGCAATCACAGGGTCTGAGCATATTCGAATTCGAGGGTGATGGAAGGGCTGCAAAGGCATTTTTAAAACTTGCCAATGAGGTGATTGGAATTGCCGAGAGAAGGTAAAATCCCCAAGTTATTTTCAGGATCAATTGATGAACTAACCCAGCCCGCTAAAATTGAGAAAGAAGGGAAGAAAAAGGATTTAAAGAAAGTAAAAAAGCAGAAAACCCTCTTTGTAAGCCAGGACATGAATCTAAAGCTCATTGAGCTCTATGCCCATGAAGGGAGGAGACAGAGTGTTATTGTCGAAGATGCTGTAAACCTCTACTACTACCTCAAAAAAGCCATGGGAGAGAGGAAGTTCGGAGAATTAATGAGTGTCGTGGGGAGAGAAGATGAGAAGTATCTGAGAGAATATCTGGAAAAGTTTACGCTTTAAATCTCATGTTTGTTTAAATAAGCGCTAAAATCAGCCCTGTTCAAATAAGGGGTAAACTCAGCCCGGCTTGAATTGTTTTTTATTTTTTAATTTTTACTCGCAAAAGTGTTCTATTATCCTTTTTATTATTTTTGAAGTCTTTGCTATATCCTTTTTATACACGTAGGGGATCCTAATAACCTCTGCATTGATCCCATGCTTTTTCAGCCCTTCTTTGAGCTTTAAAACATCAAAGTCCTGGTCAGGTCCGAGGGCAATTATGTCTGGTTCTAGCTTTTTAACAAGTTCAAAGCTCAGAGCACCAGGTTCTCCTATTACAACATCATCCACTGGCTTCAGAGCTTTCAACACCTCCGCACGCTCGTACATGGAGTTTATGGGCTCTCTTCCTTTTCTCCTCCTAACAGTCTCATCATGGGCGACTATGACGACTAATTCATCTCCAAGCTTTTTTGCTTGGGTGAGAAAATGGATGTGCCCCACGTGCAGTATATCAAAAACTCCCCCAACCAGAACGCGAATCTTTTTTTCTTGCCTCATTTAGATCACCGGCTTGCGGAGTACACTGTGAGCTCCCAAATTTTATCTTTGGCATGGTGTATGTTTTTAACAGCTTTTCCTCTCTTCTTTTCTATCATTTCTTTGCCGCTCATTAGGGCTATTCCTATCGCCAGGGGTCTCCCAAAATCTTCCTCCACCACAAAAACAAAATCTCCTTCCTTTATTTCCTCATCAGCATCTGTAATGCCTGGTGCCATTACATCGGCGCCGCTCAAGACATATGGAACGGCACCCTGATCAACGACGACCTTTCTCTTCCAGGTTCTCAAGTCCTCCTCATTCGAAATCTCGTAGAGCGTTGAGACCAGGGGGAAAATTAGCCCCTCACGCTTTATGAACCGGGGTTTTCCATTTACAAGTATTATCCTGGTCGTCTTATCGATGGTCGCTATCTCAATGCTGTCTTTCTTTCTAACAAGCTTTTGGGCAACTTCTTCTCCAAAGATATTACCCATATCCCTTATGAGGTTTTTAACATCCTTCTTGCTGAGGAACTGCCTCCCTTTAAACTCCATTCTCTATCTCCTCCGCTATTCTTCTTGCGCTCTCCCCGGGGTTCTTGCTTTTATATATGCTCCTCCCCACAATTATGTAATCAGCGCCGGCTTTTAAAACTTCCACACTTCCTCCCTGGGCGCCAACCCCGGGTGTCAAAATTTTTATCTCTCTATTGAGCCGCTCTCTTATGTATCTCACCCTCTCAGGTCTCGTAGCAGGTGCGATAACTCCAAAAGGCTTCAGTTCATTTGCCATCTCTATGAACCTGTCTGTATTTGGTTGAATGAACTCCCTAGCGCCCGGATGGCTCATTTCAACTACAAGTATAACCTCCCCTTCCTCCTGAATTGCCTTTATGCTATCCCTTCCAACGAATGCGTGGGCTATTATGTAATCGGCTCCGACTTCAAAGGTTTTCTTCGCTATGAGCCTGTTTGTGTTGGGGATATCGGCAACCTTAAAATCCGCTATTATTGGCAATCCAAATTTTTTGAGCTCTCCAATTATTCCAAGCCCACTGCCCAAAATTAGGGGCCAGTTGACTTTTATGCCCCAGAGATATTCTTTAGTCTCTTCAGCTATCCTGATGGCTTCTTCCCTATCATAAACATCCAGCGCAAGGATTATCCTCTTCACCCTATCTCCCCCTATTCCGTAATGCTGATAAGTTCCTTGGGAAGTTCATCTCTCTTGAGAAATAGAGCCACATGAAGGACACTCTTCAGTGCTTGATGCCTCTCGCTGCTCCATGTCACGGCTATCAAATCCCCTTCTCTGGCATCAACTTTTAAATCCCGTGCCAGATCAGGAAGTGTTTCCTTTAATGCCCTTCCATCCTCCGGGAACACAATCTCCCCATTTTTCACGACCAAGATCATTGCACCCCGGGCAAAAAAGCGTATTGCCTCGTCCCTGAGTTCAATGCTCTTGAATTCGGGCGGATTATGGACGGCTAGGGCATAGGTGCTCATGTTCTCTATCTTCGAAACTATCTTTGGTTCGGAGAATAGCTTTTTAATCTTTTCAAACTCTATCTTCCCCTTTTCACTTAAATAGTGTCCTCTTTGCTTTGATTCAATTAATCCAAGCGATGAGAGTTTTTTCAAAAGCGTCCTAACGCTCCCCTCTCCCAAGCCAAGCTCCTCAGAAATCTGCTTCCTCCCCTTCGGTTCCTTCAGTATGAAAAGTGTTGCCACGACATCCTCAAGCGTGAACTCCGGATAGGCTCCCCGTTTCCAGCTCATTTTTTCACCTCTCGAACTTAGTATATTTTTTGATAAATAAAACTTGTGCCCGAATTCCGGATACTGTGGTAATGTCACCAATAATTATGATTTGGAGCGTCAGAATGGTTAATTATCCTTAAGATTATCAATCTCCACAGACCAACCTTTATCCCGGCAGCATGGAATTCCAAAAGGATATAAAAAATGCCGTCGACAAATGATTGATGGAAGCTAGGGATAAGATATCAGATATCATAGAAGCCTATGCCCTTAGAATAAGGGCTCTGGGTTATCCAATTGTTTCCAAGGCTCTGGAAGTGTGGAAATCCCGGATAATGTCCGAAGATGTGGATTTCACCGAAAAGGACGTTCTTTTCGATGAATATCTCCACCTCCTTGCGGATGTTGAACTGAGTAAAATTCCCAGAGAGGATAAGAATAAGCTCCTCCAAACCCTCTGGAAGTGTGGAAGTGAAATTGAAGATGTGCTCGTCAGAGAGGGGTTTATTAAGCCACCTTATCTCTTTATAGGTAAGAAGCCGAGGAGACTCAGGCACATTGTAAGCCCGTGGCTCCTGCTGGGTCTCTTCCTATCCTTCCTCCTCATAGGGATGTCCTTCTCGGTTATATCAAACTTCTCAAATCATGAGACAATCGAGGTCAATGAGACAATCGAGGTTAACCCCATGATATGCGAGCATGAGGTCTACTGGAGGTACAACTTCCAGAGGGCTATTTATTGTGTTTTCCAGGGAAACACATTAAAAGAGGTATCAAAAATTGCCCAAAGTTTGAAGGGGAAGAATGAACTCCAGACATGCCATAACATATTATCACTAACCGCCCAATTTCCCTATGATCCAACGAGGGAATTTAGGAACGATGTCTTTATTCAGACCCCTATGGAGACCCTTCAAATGAGAAGCGGTATATGTAGCGATTTTGCCCTACTTACAGTCGCTCTCCTACTTGATAATAATATAAGTCCAGTTTACCTTCTTCATGTAGAGTTCAAGCGGGATATTCCGGGAGGAGGTCATGCGGTAGCGGCTGTGAATATAAATGGCACCTACTACGTCTTAGATCAATATCCGCCGCCTAAACCTCTGTATGAGTTCCTCTCAAACTTTGACGGGATCAAGGAGATTTCGAAAGTTACAATCTATGAGGTAGATAAAAACCGGGGTATCAAAAAAATCAGGATTCTGAAAGCTAGGGAGTATAGAAACAATCCAGTTCCCTATTTCATGCTTCTACTAGCTTTTGGAATCGTGTGGAAAAAGAGGGAAGATTGGATCTTTATCTAGCCCTTCTCTTTCTGTTGCACTCCATATTCAAACAAACCTCATATTCCCTATTTCCCTCTTTGATTTTTACTATGGGAGCATTTCCACATTCGGGGCAAACTTTCCCTGTCGGTATAATCTCCCCCCTTTGGAGGAGAGGATATGTAACGTTGCAGTTTGGCCAGTTCGAACATCCAACGAAGCGTTTTCCCGTTCTCCTGTTATAGCGAACTATTAAGTCACCTCCACACTTAGGACACTTGCCTACTACCAAGGGTTCCCTTTTCTTCAACCTGCTTTCAGCACCTGCTTTGATTTCCTCCTGTTCTTCAAGGCTGAGCTCTCTAGCTTTACTCGCTTTTGATCTGGGCTTTGTATTATTGTCTATAAGCTTTTCAAGGAGGGCTTTTCCTATTTCGAGCTCTCTCTCTTTGAATTCCTTCAAAATTCTGGTGAGCTGCTCCCGGGCGTTCTCAATCACCTTTTCCTTCTCAATTTTGCGCTGCATTATCTCTTCCATCTTCTCCTCAAAGGATCGGGTGAGTTCAACGCTTACAATACTCGGTACACTTCTCTCAAGAGCATCAACGACCTTCATACCAAGAGGCGTCACCCTGATTTTTCGTTTTCCCTCAATGTATCCCCTTGAATAAAGGGTTTCCAGAATCTGTGCCCTCGTAGCCTTGGTTCCTATCCCCAGATCCTCCATCTTTTTAATAACGCTTGCTGGGGAATATCTTGCAGGAGGCTTTGTTTTCTTCTTTTCACGCTTTATTTGAAGGACATTTACAGATTCACCCTCCCTAAACGCAGGTAATATAACCTCATCGAATTTCACATATCTGCCGTAGATCTTGAGCCATCCCTCTCTCAACGTGCGGGCACCGCTGAGAATAAAGCGGTGATTGTTTGAGCGTATAAATACCTTCATGATTTCCCTTAAAGCAGGATCCGCAAAAGCCGATAAAAACCTCCTGACGATTAAATCATAGATATTCTGCTCATCCTTGCTAAGATCTCCGGGTTTTGGTATTTCGCCTGTTGGATAGATTGCAGGGTGGGCGGGATCATCTTTTTTACCCTCTACAGGCTTTAGAACTCCTTTCCCCAAAAGTTCATGTGCATGGGGCTTATACTCCGGCATCTTTGCAAGGTTCTGAAGTATGTTCCGAAAGTTCAGGTTTTTTGGAAGTTTTTGGGAGGAAGTGCGGGGATATGAGCATAGACTGCGCTCATACAGGCGCTGTGCAATCTCCAGTGTCTTTTTTGGCGAATAACCAAAGGCAGAGTATGCCTCTCTTTGGAGGGTCCCCAAATCGAAGGGATGAGGAGGTTTTCGCTGTTGCTGGTTTACTTCAATTTTTTCAACAAAAGCAGGTCCCTTCCTTGCCTCACCAACTATGCGCTTTGCCTCATTCTCATCGAGGATGCGCTCTTTCTCATAATTTGCGGTGTACTTTTTCCCGTCCTTCTCAAGAACCATCCTGATGACCCAGTAGGGAGTGGGTTTGAAGTTTGTTATCTCCTTCTCCCTCTCCACGAGGAACTTTAAAGTGGGTCCCTGGACACGTCCGGTTGAGAGCACCACCCACTTTCCGCTCGCTCGTCTTAAAGCGGAGCTCAATGCTCTTGAAAGGTTCACACCCCAATACCAGTCCAGAACATGTCTGGTTATCCCGGCATCTGCCATTCCAAAGTTTATGGTAGGCTCGAGGTTGTACCATGCTCTTATTAGGTCTTTCCTTGTTAATGCCGAGAACTTCATGCGCTTTGCCTTCGATGGGTCGACACCGCAGGCGTATTTTAGGGCGGTGTATCCAATTACCTCACCTTCCGTATCATAATCGCACGCCACGATGAATTCATCTGCCTGCTTGGCCAGAGCCGCGAGCGTTTTAACGTAATCCCTCACATAGCTCTTGCCCTTCTCGGCAGAATAAACAGGAACCCATTCTATATCAAATATGGGGTAACCATAGACTTTTATCTTGGGTGCCAGAGTGTAGAGATGCCCAACGGCGGGTGCCACTATGACCTTTTTACCATCTCTCATCAGTTCATAATAGGGTACTTTATTCATGCTCTTTCTGATGGGTTTTCCCTCAGCAAGGGCATATGCAATTTTTTTGGCTACGTTTGGCTTTTCTGCTATTATCAGAGTCGTCATGTTGACCTCCCCCATAAAATAGAAGTCCATGTTT
>Ga0164310_10001005_pt1 | contig 15660 bp, 17 predicted proteins | sample GuaBasSedimGuay1_FD_121795 | JGI IMG/M metagenome (GOLD analysis project Ga0164310, IMG submission 121795) | Subseafloor sediment microbial communities from Guaymas Basin, Gulf of California, Mexico - Guay1, Core 4569-9, 0-3 cm | ecosystem: Environmental > Aquatic > Marine > Hydrothermal vents... | reverse complement strand
GCCGGCTGATTGCTGACACCTTTCAGCAATACAATCTCTCGTACGCCTCGCAAGAGGAGCAAAGGAAACTCCTCGGACCGTTCCGGCACGCCCGATCCGGACGGAAGTCACATCAAGAGGAAATCGCCAGGATGATTGCAGCCCCAATGGTGTTTGTGGCAACTTACCGCCGTTCTCGGATCGTGGGAGTGTTGCGTGGCAGCAAAGAGAAGATGCGGAGTCTGTTCGTTGACGGTCGTATGCACCACCACGGGATAGGGCGGAAGCTTGTGCGGCGTTTCGAAAAGGAGTGTCTCGCTCAGGGAGCCGAAGTCATCCGCCTGGCCGCCACTCTTTACGCAATCCCATTCTACGAGAAAATGGGGTACAAGAAATCAACCGGTATTAGACAAACGGATTGTTTTGATGGCACCGGCCTCAAGTATCAACCTATGAAGAAACAGCTAGGTAGGGCATAACCCTTTAGCTGTTTTGCTATTTGCTCTTAATCAGCGGGTCCGGGAAGGACAGCGGATAGGGCCGGATCGCATTGTCCTTGTATCTTGCCCTTGACTGGTGTACCGGTTGATGTAGTACGATCATCCATATAACTATGCAACAAACGCCGCCCCTCTGCGTATCTCACACTTAACGAATCAGAGACGGACAAGGAGTATTGATGAGAGTGTTTCATCCACCAGATGATGTAATTGAAGCCGCCCACAACACAGTAGGTCGGCACCACAGGCACTCTCGGAGTGGTTGGCTCCGACCTACGAGACTAAAGTGGCTTACGCCCAATAACGTAGATTAGACTCTCGTTGGTAAATCCCAATCGCCGAAACCGGGCAACCAGTTCCTCACCCTGCCGAATCAGTTCCTCCGGTCCGCCGCTCTGCCGGAGCTTGGCGACATCTGATTCGGTGTGACTTAGCATCTGCTCAAGAACCCTGGCGCTTTGGTCTGGCTCGTGCTCTTCACAGAAGTCGGATTCTTGAGGCTCGGTTAGGTTGAGCGGTTCGACTAACTTCAGGATTTCGGGTTTGGTGAACGTTTCGTTGTGGCTCTCACCCCGATACCGGGCGACCGCGCCCCACCAATGATGCAGGTGGCGCTGTGAGTTCTCTCGTTCGGTCTCCGGCGCTTTATACACTTCACATACAATACACAGCCCGCCCGGTCTAAGCACACGCATCATTTCATTCAGCACCGAAGGAATATCGGCGAGGTGGTGCAGGGAGTGCCGGATAGCCACCGTATCGAAATATCCATCGGGGTACCTCAGCTTGGTGGCATCCATGACCTCATAGACAAGGTTATCGTCGCCCGCCTTTCGCGCTTCGGTGATTCTCTCTTCGGACAGGTCGATACCGACCGCCTCCGAATAGTTGTCAAACGATTCGATTAACAAACGAAGGAAATCACCCTGGCTGGTGGCTACATCAAGGACTCGCCCACCATCGATGTCATTCAACATGGTCTTGATTGGGTCAGTGTTGTTCATTCGGTCAATATAGGGGACGGCCGTTCCTGATGCAAACTCCAGGGTAGCTGGTGCCGGGCAGAACCCCCTGGTGGTTCTGCCATTCCATCTTCCTCATAATCTCTTAATCAGCGGATCCGGGATTTCGCAAGCTACGCTTGTTCCTATTCTCTGTTGGCATATATTCTCACCATCTGAGAGCGAATTCGATCAAGACGGTAGGTCAAGTTGCAATACCCTGACCCACGACTGAGATCGCAGAACACGAACAAGGAGCAAGTATGACATTTCTATATCTAAATTCCGATCAAATGGGAACCGGTGACCCGGTTTTGGGTCGGAAGCTGATTGCGGTTTTTTTAAGCCAGTTGGCCCGGTCCGAGGTCAGAATCGACATGATTGGCTGTGTCAATTCGGGAATCAACCTGACCACCGAGGGGAGCGAGGTGATTGACAGTCTTAAGGCTCTTGAGGCCAGGGGTGCCCGTATAGCCTCATGTGGAACCTGCCTGGATCACTATGACAAGAGAGACAAGCTGGAAATCGGAGAGGTTGGGTCGATGGACATGACAGTGGCCGCCATGGACGAGGCAGACAAGGTGATCAGACCAAACTAGAATCATCCCTTTCTACGGGAAGATCTGAGCAGAACCGTAGGTCAGGTTGAAAACAACCTGACCCGCAACTAATCTTGATTCAGTCAGAAACGCGGCGGAGGTCAACCACTTGTTGAAGGTCTGCCTCCAGATGTGAACTGTATTGTGAATACCGGAGAAGCAGTCGGTTCTCGCTCAATTCGAATGAATAATCTTCAAAGTACATGATGCTTGGGTCCACAATTGCCAGATAGGGACACATGTCGTCCAAATGCACGGTATCGTGTCTGATATTGTACCTGTTCAATTCAGAGTTGCAGCCATACAGGGACAACCGATCGCCGTTATCATCCGAGTGGTAATACTCCCACGTTGAGTCTGCAAAAGTGAGGTTTGTTAGTACATGTCTGAAACTGATACTATCATTATCAAAGAAAGCCGTGAATGCTAACACACCCTGCCACTTACCTTGAATACTGAACGGCGTATCTGCATTATCGGGGGTTGTAACCAACCGTTCCGAAGAGCAACTCACCACAAACATAGCAGCAAAAACACCCAAAGTTATTACCAGCCTTTTCATAGAACACCTCCTAACCCACTTTTTCGATCATGATCCTACGTTGGTTCTCTCACCCTGCGCGGATCCAGCCTTCAATAGTATAGACGAATCAAGCTACGTCAAGTTCAAACCTATTTGGATCCGTACCAACGCGCCAGCAAGACAGGATATCGGAACCACAGGCACCCTCGGAGTGATTGGTTCCGACCTACTGGTCTACTTTGACTGTATTTCATTTGTCAGGTTGCAAGCAACCTGACCTACTATTCCCTGCCGAAGGTAGACGTGTAAACGGCCGGAAGATGAAGTTGATTAGACGGCATGGGCTTATGGTGGATCGGCAGGTCACATCCCACCTTGGGCGGAACAAGACCTGCCGAAACGTTTGTGAGCTATCTTTTGGGACAGCCTCACCACTTTCACAATGCGATTTCAGATCATAACGAAACCTGCACACCACCGTACAGGATTCTTCCATATACCGGGGCATACATGAACGCGGCATCATCGATGTGCTTCTCTTGCTGAGTACAATCAGTCAGGTTGTGTGCCCCGATATACACATTGTACCGTTCAAAGAGCTTCTTCGAGATCTTGGCGTTAAGTATAACGAATGACTCGGTCTCATATATTTTGACATCGGCGGGATCAGCCGGTTCGCACAGGTCGATATACATCTGTCCCTTGTAATCAGCGTCAATCACAAAATCCCAGGCCGACCGTGAGTACTCCAGTTTCAGCCCGCCGGAAGTTTGGGGGTAACGCGAGATGTTCTTACTCGCTTCTTCATAACTTGTGCCAAGCCAATCCTCACGCGGATTGTCATACTTGCCCTCGAACAGTTCGAACCTGATTCCCAGGGTCAGATTATTTACTACAGCGCATGAAGCGTTGAATTCCGCACCAGTGACAAAGGCGTTGTCGATATTCTGCCATTGATAAGAATAGCCAAGATCAGCAACTTGCTCGTCGGCATCCGCAAAGCCGATTGCATTCTCCAGTTTGGTTCGGTAAACATTAAGACTGGCACTCAGTGATTTCTGTGTATAATCAGCAGTCACTGAGTAGCTGAGGGACTTCTCCGGTCTCAAGTTGCCATCCTTGTACACCCGTGGAGAACCGCTGCACAAGTGCAAGTCTTCCGAGAAACCGTACGGTACACGAAAACCGCTGCCCACCGAGCCGCGCAGAATAAGATTATTGGTTGCACCGTACTTGATCGAAAAACGCGGATTCACCGTGGATTCTTCGTATTCCAGAGGCTCCAGACCCTGTGGCAAGACGTCGCCCGAACCCCGGAACTCGTCTTCCGATGAATGAAAGTCGTAACGAAGTCCGGCCACGATTTCCAGCTTATCAGTAACTCTGAACTCGTCCTGTAAGTAAACACCGACCTCGTTAGCTTTCTTCTGGGATGTAGACATGTACGGCTCTTCGGTATCGACATCCAGGTACATGCCACTTTCTTCGAGATTATTGTATGAGTATTGCAGACCGGCGAGAACGCGGTGCTTGCATGCGATAAGTTGCACGAAGTTCACATTGGCTATCAGCAGTTGTTCGTCCGCAACGTAAGGACGGAGCATGTCAACCGGTGGCATCTCCCCTTTGGCTTCTTCGTAGTCACCGAGAAAAGTATCGTTTGTCGCATCACGCTTGTGTCCTGTGAAGGACACGTTTGCGTTTAGCTCACTGCCCCCCGGCAGCCACAGTTTGTACTCTACCTAATTGCTGTAGCGGTCGGTGATGATCCGCTCGGTACCTGGTGAAAACGGGTTCTCGAACAAGTTGTCGGTCAGCCAGCCACCCTGTCGAACCTCACTGAGCAATCTACCCCGCACAACCAACTGGTCGGCGGCAAGCACGTCGTCGAGAAAGAGATTGAAGCCACCGTTCTTCGATGTGGCCCTGACGCGGTCAATCCACCCGTCAGGTTGATCAACACCGTCCGTGGCGTTGACGTCGCCGGTCTCATCCAATTCGGCCTGCTCGCTCTGTTGCGCGAACAGGAATATGCCAAGTTTGTCCTTCCTGGCGCTGGCTGATACCCCATACCTGTTCGTACTGTGTTGGCCAATCTCGATGTTTACGCTTCCTTCGGTCTTGCGAGGTATGGCGGTAATGACATTGATGGCACCGGCCACAGCATTGCTGCCATATAATGCGGAACCTGCTCCCTTTACGATTTCAATCTGATCAACGTCGGCAGTACTCATTTGCTGCAATCCGTACACACCCGCAAGACCGGAATACACCGGCTGACCGTCAAGAAGCATCTGGGTGTGGTCGGCCCCAAGACCCTGCATGCGCAGGATACTGAAATTGCAGGCCTGGCACTGTTGCTCCACTCGTATCCCGGACTCTCCTGCCAGTGCTTCGAGGATATTGTGTGCCGACTTGTCCTCAATTGAAGCCCTCGACACTACTTCAGTGAAGATTGGTGCGTCCTTTACATATCTGGGTGTGCGCGTGCCGGTTACAACGATGCTGCCGCCTTCTACCTGGGTTGGTTCAAGCTTTATCTCAAGCGGAGAAGCTGTCGAAACAGTCGCCCGCACTATGCACTTATGTGTTTCGTGTCCGACCGAAGAAACTATCAGCGTATGCTTGCCTGACGGCACATGTCGCAACTCGAACTGTCCGCTCGAATCGGCCATACTGCCAAGACTGGTGCCTTCGATCTGAACCGACGCATATGGTACCGGCTTGCCCGATTCTGTTTCCGTAATGATACCTGTTATCTTTCCGCCATGTGCGGCAACCGTACCGGCTATGGCCAAGACTACCGCCAATGAGAGTACTATCAGCCTCTGCATGTTCTCACCTCGTTCTGTTGATTTTGGTACGTTCGCGCGTGATGCGCGCAATTACTCGTGATCAGGAAAGAGATGACAAAGGAGGAGCCCGCCCCTCAATACTCGAAACTAACGTTAATGACAAAGATAATTCGGGGTCAATGCGAACTGAACCGCAAGGATCTGCAAAGAATAATAGACCGCCCCCGCAAGACAACTCGTCCGCCTCAAGAATCTGCGCGATTTTGCCCAGTGCCACATACTCCTGCTGGGTGTGGTCGTGGCTATGTTCATCGCCATTGTCAGGGAGAGGGTGACTGTGAGCAACAACCCTGCCACCGGGAAGAATATGCAGGTGCAGAGACAGAAGCGACGCGGTGCAAAAGCCAGTCAGAGACAGAATAAGAAATACTGCGACTAATCCCTTAGCAATGGCTGCTTTTGACTGTTTGGGTTGCGATGCCAAGTATCATACCTGCGTGAAATTGAAATCCATTATCATAATAGCGTTAATACGATACCTGAGTTGTTCTGTCAAGCGGTTCCTGTAATTCTTTTCACTTATCACCCTTAGTTCCACCGGATCGAACCACGTAACCTACATAGCTGCGCAACACTCCAATCTATTGGGGGGTATGCACTTGAAAACGGGGGGGCGACCCCGCGAAACTGAACACGCTCCATCAGCGTGATTGACGAACAATTTCAATATGTCTCTCAAGGTCCGGTACATCTACATTTGTGCAAGAGAAATCGAATATTCCTGCAGTTGAGCAGTACCTTATTCCAGAAGGAGATTGATGTGTACTGTTCAAAATGTGGATGCGATTTTACCGGCTGGACCGGCAAGTGCCCGGTTGATGGCACACGGCTGGTTGAGAAGCCACCAATCGATGATAGTGCGATACGTGCTTCGGTGCCGTACGAGACCATTGTTGACTTTATCACCGGGAACGAAGGTAAGCTGAAAATCGATTTACGCACAACTGAAGTTGGCAAAGGAAAGAAGCTGGCTTTCCCAGGGCGTGGGTATGGGTTTGCCTGGGCCAGAAGAATGCAGGGCAGTATCGACGTTGTGGATTTACATATTACCGAAGTGGGCATTGATAAGACGTGGGGGTTCCCTTACCAGGGATACGGTTTCGCCTGGGAGCGGCAGATACGCGGTTATATCGGCGGTAACGAGATTGTCCTTGCAGCAACGAAAGTTGCACGAGAGAAGAAATTCAGCTTCCCCTACCGGGGTCATGGGTATTCCTGGACTGAAGAATTCACCGGTGATTGCGGTGAGTTGATCCGGGCTGACATGCAAACTACTGATGTAACCAAAGAAAAGAGCTGGTTTTTATTTTACTTCATGTTCGGTTACGCATGGATAAATCGGGCAACACTTAAACTATCTCTGACTGATTGACTGGGATTATTTAGCGGTAATTACCTGACCTGACCGAGCCAACTGCCAGTTACACCAAACTGAAATGGAAAACTACTCTGCAAGTAGCATTCGTCGTAGAATCACCAAGCCGGCAGCCAATAACATGAGTAAGCCCCAAAACCAGGGCCATGTCCAGGGTCGCCTGGTCAACTTGTTCTTTTTGTGAAGGAATTCCCATAACAGAGCGACAAAAGCCGGAAAACTCGATTCCAACAGTGGGACCTGAATATGTAGCACCTTTTTGAAATACAGCGCCAGAGCAATGATACATACCCCGGTTGCTAACGAGATTTGTATGTGCTCGTTCATGAAAAACTTCTGTAGTGCTTTCACGTCTCAATTACTCCAAACTCTGCGGAATATTCACGACCAGAGAACAATATCAATTGTTCGTTACAACCCTGTTCCATCAGGCTGTTGTCCACAGTGTATTCAAGAGTCAACAACCGCACAACAAGAAACCTGCCATGAGTCGTTTCAGCCCAGCCCGGATACGGGGGACTTACGGTCGAGGCGTGGAGATCCCACCGAGGTACGAAATTAGTTATTGGTATTTGGTCGAACATTCGACATACTTGTGCGATAGTATTGACTTGAGCCCGACCACCGTCACCGATGAGCAAGACACAGACACAAAGCCGCGCGCTTCTCTCAATTCATCTCGTCATCTTCCTGGCAGGTTTTGCGTTTCTGCTCTACGAGGTTAGTTGGAATCGACTTCTTTCTCTGGTTCTTGGGACAACCGTTACAGCCTCGACCATTGTTCTGTCATCCTTCATGGCCGGTTTTGGAACCGGGGCATACTTCTGGGGCAAGATTGCTAACGACAAGAAACGTATTGGCAACCTGCTGGCGTTTCTGCTTGCGGGGACAGGCGTTCTCAGCGCACTCAACTACTTCCTGATTAGAGACGCAATACCATATCTGTACTCTTCTCTTTCCAGCAGTGGCTTTTCCCTGGGGCTGATCGAAGTATTGGTTTTCCTCATAGCCACCGTCCTTCTGTTCATCCCGGCGTTCCTGATGGGAGGTGTGTTTCCGATCATCAGCAAGATTGCTATTAGATCGGACGATTCCATCGCACCGTCACTCGGACGATTGTATGCTCTCGAAACCCTCGGAAGTGCCGTCGGAGGGCTGGCAACCGGGTTCGTGTTGCTGGGTATGCTCGGCCAGATGTACACAGTCGGCGTTGCGGTTGCCATCAATCTGATACTGGCCATCTGGCTGTTCCTTACGAACAAGTACAATCAGGCCGAACAGATGCCAGCGGCCAGGCTAGCTGCAATTGACGGAGGGCATCAGGTCGCTCGAAAACCCCATCGAGGTGCTGTTTCCTCCACAGTAAACTTGCGGAAGATCGCCTTGGTTGGAACCCTTGCCTGCGGTTTTTCAATTCTCGGCCTTCAAGTGCTCTGGCTGAGGATGTTCCGAATCTACCTGACCAACACCAGCTACACATTCGCCCTGGTCTCTTCCCTTGTGATACTGGGGTTGTTCACGGGCAGTGTTCTTTTCAAGCGGTGGGGACCCGATGTGAAGGACTACTGGCGATCCATGCTTCGTGTGCTACTGCTCATGGGCACAACGGCGGGACTTGGACTCGTTCTTCTGATCTATTTCCCCGAGATCCTCATGTTCCCCTTCCAGGCTACATTGGGGGATCCGCTTGCGCGGGTCTTGTTGTTGCCGTTCGTAGCCTCAATTCTCATCGTATTCCCACCGGCAGTGTTTTCAGGCTATGCTTTCCCACTCGCCTGTCGCATGTATGCTGCCGGGAAGAAGAACATCAGCAGTGATGTTGGTGTCGTTCTTATGGCCAACACTATCGGCTGCGTTATTGGCCCCATCGCGGCATCGTTTCTCTTGCTACCATTGTTGGGAGCCACCGTATCGGTCCTTGTGATGATTGTCGTGCTGGCCGGAGCTGGAGCATACATCCTGCACTGCTCGACATCGCGGGGCAAGCTCAAGCTTACCAGGGGCATCCTCTACGCGGTGACTGCAGCTCTCGTAGCAGTCATAATCTATCAGCCGACGATTCGTATTCTGCCACCGTCGTTCGCAAGGTTCGACCGGGAAATTCTCTTCTATCGGGAATCTGTTGAGGGAACACTGTCAGTAGGACAGGACAGGGGAACAAGGACAGAGTCCAAATACACTTTTGTCAACAACAGCGCCGTCATAGGGTCAACATACGATGCCATCAAAGTTGTAAAGATGGTTGGGCATTTTCCATTCCTGCTGGGACTTGAATGTAAGGACGTACTTGTCATCGGCTTTGGCATCGGTGTAACAACTTCAGCCATTGCCTCACACCCCGAGGTCGAGTCGATAGAATGCGTTGAACTGGTGGAGGGCCTGAATGATGCCGCTGTCTTCTATCGGGACCTGAATCGAAACGTGGTTAATGATCCACGCCTTAAGATCATCTCCGGCGATGGCAGGCACTACCTGCAAATGACACCAAAGAAGTACGACCTGATATCATGTGATCCCACTCACCCTATCCTTGGTTCGGGGAATCTCTATACAAAAGAGTACTTTGCGCTTTGCAGAAAACACCTCAATCCGGTCGGCATGGTCTCCCAGTACCTGCCGTTGCACAAGCTACGGACCGAAGAATTCCTGGGCATTATTACCACCTTCCATTCCGAATTTCCAAACTGCACTGTTTGGCTTGGACACTACCATGCTGTGCTGCTGGGATCAATGGAGCCTATCCGAGTCGATTTCGAACAATGGGCCGCAAGCGTTGCCAGTCTCGGGCAGGATGAGTACTTCTACTCCGACCCGTACCATCTTGCCGCAACTCTGGTGCTTGATGGCAAGACGATCGCAGAACTGGCTTCCGTGAGCAAGATCAACACGGACGATCAATCCTACACTGAGTTCTTTGCGCCCGCCTGTCTTGATGCCGACAATATCAGCAAGAACGTTCGGTTCTTGGCTCAGAACAGAACGGATCTCAACGCGGTCTTCAACAACATAGAGGATTCCGACAAGATGTTGAGATTCATTCAGGGAAACCAACTGCTTACCGAAAGTCTGTTCCACAAACTGAGAGGCGAGCATCAGCGCAGCCTGGACATGCTTCGCAGGGCGTGTCAGATCAATCCTGAAGATCAGGAGTTCCCATTCCTGATCCGGCTGTACTATTAATCCCCATCAAAACCAGTGTACAGGTCAAAGCGGGAGTTTTTCAGGCTCTTCAGAATGCCCCTGCTTCTCTTCTCAACGATTTTCGGCGAAAACTTCTGAATCGAAAGGGCTTGGGCAATACCGGCGATACCCTGTTTAGATAATTCCGTTTTACGTGATTCCGGAACGGTGTTCCAGACCCGGTCGCGTTCTTCGTACCACCGGTTAATATCATCATCAGTCGGAATGTGGTAACGGTTATGGCAGACAACGGCGTCAAGCGGCAGCCTCTTGCTTAACTTAGGTGACACTTCCGGATAGCCGAGACAAACAAGCCCGGCAGGAAATACATATTCAGGGGCACCAAATAGCTCTTGTACGTCGAGCTCAACGCCGCTTCCCAGATAGCAGGTGCCCAGTCCCAGGCTCTCTGCCGCAACGACGCTATTCTGCAGTGCGATCAAAGCGTCCCATATGGCCATAAAGAAATTGTAGGGGCGGTGGTTACACACTTCGCGATCCGTATGCGCCTGCAGCCAGCGCCTGACTCGGTATTGGTCGGCCAAAGCGATTATCGCGACGGGACAGTTGGATCGTTCGATGAACGGCACTTCCAGTGCTTTGTCTAGTGTCGCTAACGTGTTTTTGTCGTCGAGCACAAGCATCGTGTATAGCTGAAGGTTTCCTCCCGTAGCGGCTCGTGTCCCCGCTTTGAGGATCACATCCAATATCTCGGGATCAACAGGTCTTTCGCTGTACTTGCGAACTGACCGGTGGTTCATCAAGCACTCAATTGTTTGGTTCACGCTTCACTCCTCTGTCGTCCAATGCATCTGCCTTGAGAGGATCAGGAAACAGGCACACACTGGACGACTATCCCCTGCTTAATTTTCAGCCGTTTTTCTTTGATTTTATCTTATCGAGGTATTCTCTCTCGACATACGATTCCGTATAGCCACAGTCAACACATACATACGTGCGTACATTGCCTCCTGAAAATGGGTAAGGCAACCCGTCAGATCGGAAGGCTATCTTGCCTGCGCTCAGAATCCACCCCTTATCGATTCGGGCGCTGGAACATTTCGGACACTCAGCCATTGACATATTATTGTCTCCTTTCTCTTGCGTTTGTGGTTGACGCCAAATCAGTCGTTCATATGGTCAGCAACTTCAACTCGCCATGCAGTATCCTGATCAAAAGCCTGTGTCAGAGTATGTGCAACGACGTTGTTTAAATCATCACGAATGAAAGAAATGGTCGTTAAGTGATCCCTCCCGAAGTAGAATTTGTCTTCAGCCTCAGGAAAGACAGGACGAGCCGGTCCCGAAGAACGTTGTACCAACAGCCCACCGTTGCCCTGGCTTACGACACGATATTCGCCAGAGCCAAGCTCGTAAGTACCCACACATTCAGCCAGGCGTTCGTGCTGAATAGACAAGGGTGTTTTTACAATCGGCATATCATATCGCTCACCAAGTGCGATGGCCGCCAGGGCATTGGCAATCGTGTAAGCCGGAACTCTTACGTTATTGCAGAGCACAATCGCGCAAATCGAGTCATCGAGCCAGCGTTGCATGATGGATACATAACCGGGAGCGCCGCCACCATGCGCGGTCAGCCGATGGCCGCCAAAATCGTCGATCAGCCAACCGTAACCATAGGTGGGAGAATGCTGCGTAAGCATCATGTCAATGGAGAGACAGTCCAGCAACGTAGTGTCGTAGAGCGCCTTGTGCAGTTGATACAGATCGTCTACCGTAGATGCCAGCGCCCCCGCTGCGTAACCGCAACTCGGATGAATGGGGGGTACTTCAACAAGGGAACCGGACGGACCCGGCGCATAGCCAGATGCGAAATCCGATCTTTCAGCATAGTCATAGTACACGCCGGTATTTTCCATGCCGATCTTCCGGCAGATGTGTTCTTGTATGTACTGGTTCCATGATGGCCCGGTAACCGCTTCCACTATCAGGCCAAGCAGCACGTAGTTCGAACTGCTATACGAGTACCTGCTGCCGGGTGTGAAATCGAGTGGACGATCTTGAAAGAACTCGACGATCTCGTGCGGCGTTATTGACTCACGCATCTTGCTTGAGAATTCAGGATTGCTGACTACGTCAGGTATGCCGGACCGGTGGCTCAGCAGATAGTGAACCGTGACCTTGTCAGCCCTTTCTGCCGTGTAATCATTGATGTAGGTTCTAAATGGCAAATTGAGATCCACTAACCCTTTTTCAACTAACTGTAGGATAGCAATAGCTGTAAAAGGTTTGGTGGTAGAACCAATAAGGAACTTTGTCTTAGGTCCGTTAGAGCGCTGTTCTGACAGGTTGGCAAATCCACGCCCGCCTCGCGCGAGAATACTATCGCCCTTTGCCACAAGGTAAGAGCCCTGGAATTGCCAGACCTCTACGGCACGATCAATGTAGAGTTCGTATTCTGTTGCCGTTGATCGTGTCCCTTGACAGGACAGCACCAATAATGCACCAGCGACAATAAGAAGACAAATGAGATTCTCGAGCCTCAGATGTAATTTGTAGTCGTGAACTTTGGAGAGCATACGTCACGCCTCACCTTTTGTGGGAACACGATTCACAGTCCAGGCGAGAATTGACGAGGGAAGTGTATGTGCCAGGTAGAACAGTACCCAAAATACTGCCAGTTGCCGGGTCTGACCACCCCAACCAAAAACCACCAGGATCAAGATTATCAGCAGCGAGGCAATTGTGAAAACAGCATAAGCGTGGCGCAGTGATTGAAGGTTTTGCTGTATCTCTCGTTCATCCAGTGTTTCCAGTTTGGCATGCGCCAAACGCCACAAACCACTCCGAATGTGTACGGGGAAAAATGTGACAATCACAGAAATCGCCAACAGGCAGAAGCAGACTTTTGTCCCAACAGACCACCCAAACAAATGCCCCGTCAGACTCAGGAGAAGAGTTAAGACAAGAAGGCCATAATTGACAACAACTCCTATTCGTCTCTTCAATTGTGATTCGGATACACTCATATCAATCTCCTTCCTTGCGCTTTCGTCGATACAACTCCTCACTAAGGGGCAGCATGGGATGAGGTGAGAAGATCATTTCGACGGGAAGTTCAAAGCACTCGCTCACGCGAAAGGCCAGGTCCAAACTGGGATTGTATTCCTCTCTCTCGAGGTACCCAACGGTTTGAACATTGACCCCGATCCTCTCGGCGAGAAGCTTCCTGGACATCCCTCGCTCCTGTCGGAGCACGGCAATTCTGTTGTAAAGTTTTCTGCTTTTCATACTATCAATATATCATATTATTGTATATTTACGACAATTTTTCATGAAAAGTTGCACTATTATTGAAAATGAGCAGACAATTTTCGCGGGTGAAGCCGTTTATGTGTCAGATGAATGAACTGTGACCAGAACGGATATACAGGATTTGTGGGGGTACTAGGGGGTTGTGGACAGCCATGTTCTGTGTCAGCCGTTGTGGCATAAGGACTTACACCCTATTGTGACCGTTTTGACGCGCTAAAATCTTGACAGCCTAAAAAAAGACTTGACTTGATAGACGACCGTTCGTATATGGAACTGTGGTCGCAAACTCTTGAGGAGTGTCATAATGGGAATAGCTGAACGACAGGAGAGGGAACGAAAACGACGGATAGAGATGATACTCGATGCGGCGACGGGGGTTATTGCTGAGAAGGGGATTGAAAGGGCGATAATGGACGACATTGCCTCCGCCGCGGAACTCGGTAAGTCAACCATATACAACTACTTCGCCAGCAAGCAATTGCTTCTCGCCGGGCTGGATCTTCGCGGAACCAAGATCGAGGAAGAAGGATTTCGCAGTGCTTACAACGCTGGTAAGAACGGTCTCGATCGCGCCATGAGGATCGGACGATTCTACTTCAAGTATGCCATGGAATACACCGTTTGTTTCCAGGCCAAGGTACAGATCGGAAGAATATCCCCGGCGATGCTTGGCCAGCTTAAGGATGACCCGCTGATAAAGGAATATATGCAGGCTGTCGGAAGGATTCACCAGATTCTCGCCGATGCAATAGCCGACGGTATTAGCGACGGTACAATCCGTTCCGACCTCGATCCGGAGCGGATGTCTCTTTTGCTCTGGTGTCAGAACAACGGTGTCATTGAAATCATCCAAAACCGCGGGGAGATGATCACAACAGTTCTTGGCGTTACCATGAAGCAGATTCAGGACGATTTCTTTCGCGTCATGGAACTGCAACTTGCTGCACCCGGCTCTGATGCGACTATGTCACACAATCAGAAGGATACGGATCGGTGATGTACTCTTACCAGTTTGGCCGCATTGTCTCACTTGGTTTGACTGCGCTGATATTGATGGCTCGAAGCCTCGGAGAGGGGCTGTGGACGTTCATTGGCATCAACCAGAGAGTCTGCAGGGCCCAGAGTAGTATTCAAGCAAGTACTGACCGACGATCGGTCTATTAATGAACATGTTGAGGAGAAAGAGAAGAAAACCATGATGTTTGATAAGCAGGATAATCCAGTTGCCGTTTTCTCACGATGCTGGTCACAGTTGGGAAGAGCGGTATTGTCTTTCGTAATAGTGTTGGCGTGTTGTGCGACAACGGTTGTCGCGCAACAGGGTTGGGATTTTTCCGTGGGTACAGGTGTCTACACCGAGAATGTATATATAGGATCAGATGATTACTATGTAACTCCCTTGCCTTCATTTAAAGCAAACTATACCCGGGGCGCAATTTCATACTCCATATCACTTCTTGAAGGGCTTGGTGTTACATACATGAACCAGCAACACGGCTTTCTCGCCAGCGTGACCATCAATGCAGGAGATAGAAGAAACTCTGAAAAATACTCAGTGGTGTGTTTTGACGTCGACCACAGCGACAAAACCAGAGCACTTCTGAAAGACTCTCCCGATTTGTTCACCCAGATCTATGTCAGTACCATGTTCGCATATCCTACACCAGTTGGTATGGTCGGCGCTTCTCTCGGGTACTACCCTACAACTGTTGAATACAACCGGGATGGAATAGAGGACGAGGTCAGGCAAGGGTTTCTCTATTCGATCCTTTACATAATTCAACAGCCAATCACGGATCGCATTTCACTTCTGGGCATGTCTAACCTCGAGTTCATGAACCAGGAATATGCTGACGCGTGGTACTCCGTTGAAAAAAAGACCGAAACGCTCAAGGAATTCAATGCCCGTGCGGGACTGAGAGATGCCCAAGTTGCCTTTCAGGTGGGCTACCGGCTTTCGAACCGCGTAAGCATGTCCCTGGACTACATGGGAACGGTTCTCTTAGGTGATGCAAATAAGAGCCCATATACAGTCGAACAGCTCCATCAAACGATCGGCGTTCAGACATCCTACAGCTTTTAGCACATTCCCGTTCGTTTGATTTACTGTCGCCGTCAACGGGTTTATGAAACTGATTGTGAAGAAAGGATAGCGTAGATGATATCCAAGTGTCGAATCAGATTGCTCTCGCTTAGCATGCTGGTCCTCATATCTGTGACAGTTATATATATTCCCGGATTTTCAAACTCGCTGGATCTGAAAACGCAGTTTCAGTCAGAGCTCGAAGCGCTCTATGATCAGTACCGGTTTCCGGGGGTGACGGCTGCTTACATCTTGCCTGACGGAACAGTCGGGGCTTTCGCAGTCGGTC
>Ga0164310_10001004_pt1 | contig 15667 bp, 14 predicted proteins | sample GuaBasSedimGuay1_FD_121795 | JGI IMG/M metagenome (GOLD analysis project Ga0164310, IMG submission 121795) | Subseafloor sediment microbial communities from Guaymas Basin, Gulf of California, Mexico - Guay1, Core 4569-9, 0-3 cm | ecosystem: Environmental > Aquatic > Marine > Hydrothermal vents... | reverse complement strand
GAAGAGGAACACACACCCAGAGGCATGAACTCTGGGCTTAATCGGAGGCCCAATTTGTTTCCCAATGAAGAAGCACCAGCATACAGGGCCACTGTGATGGGCCGCATGGCAAAAAGGTAAATGTCACCGCCATTTTCCACCACCACCTCACGGCTCCACTGCAACAAGCCTTCCCCTACCTTTTGCGCAATTGCCCCTGCCACGCAAGCCATAGGCCCAACAGACAGCTCCCTGGATGCCTTGATCATCTCTTTTACCATTGGAGGTGCAAGTGGGTCTTTGGGCCAGGGAGACAGTGTGCTTATAAAGGAAGCATGACCTTTGATGTAGGTCTCAAGCTGATTTCTGGCATCCAGCACCAAATCCCTAGTCTCCCGCTCCAGGTTTCTTTCGGCACTCACCCAAAGATCTGTCTGCTTTATGCACACCTGAAAGGAAACCAACCCCTTAGAGCGCACCCTTTTTCTATAACTTCTCTCCATAAATTTGTCTATTTCGTTCGTATTGTCTATTTAGTCTATTTCGTATTGCCGCGGCGTGGTATTACACTTATTCCACAGTTCGGTTGCGTATAAAATCCGGGGCGCATTCTAATCTCTGTGCCCCCAATTTTTTACCCACATTAGCGATTTAGTGCTATAATATTTTATTCAAACGGTTATCGGTGTCCAAAAACTGAACAACCTGATTAATGGAATCAGCTCCCCCTTGAGGACTCCAGCCATGCCTGAAGATCGAAATACCTGGAGAGTTTCCGATTATCTCCGGATTGGTCTCTTTGGCCCCCCTCCTAATACCATCGGCGGCATTGATGTTACCTACCGCTGCAACCTCTCCTGCAAGCACTGCTATTTCCACAAACAACATTATCAACAAGAGCTGTCTGTGGAGCAATGGATGGATCGGTTCAACCATTTGAAACAAAACCGCTTCCCCTTTCTCATATGCGGATGGCTGGGCGGCGAACCACTCCTTAGAAAGGAGCTGGTGGAAAAGGGGAAGAATTACTTTAAAACCAATGTCATTTTCACAAATGGAACCATCCCTTTACCCGATTGGCCTGATGTGTGCTTTTCCGTATCTGTCCATGGAACCGAACAGTATTATTATCGCATGACAGGTGCCCCACAAGGATTCTATGACAAGATCAAGCAAAATGTGAACAGACCCGGCCTTGATGTGGTTATTTCCTGTTGTATTACCCGGATCAACTACCCATGCATCGAACAGATGCTTGATGAGTGGTCAAAGACTTCTGTAAAGGGAGTTGCCTTTGAGTTCTACACCCCAATGAAGGGAGAGGGGTCCGAACTATGGCTTGATTGGGATGAACGGGATAGGATTATTGATCAATTAATGTCTCTCAGAAAGAGCTACGGTGACTTCATCTGGTTCACAGACAGAGCTTATCGATTGATGAAATCTGATATGGCTCCAACCATAACAAACAACTGCCCTTTCCGGAGAATCGGGTTTAGCTGGGATCCAATGGGACGACCCAAAAATCCGTGTCAACTGGGGCCACTGGCAGACTGCTCCCGCTGTGGATGCATCCTCCCGTTCTACTCTGCTATTCTTACCAACCGCCGTCTCCTGATTGGGGAATTTTACGAGGGCGTGATTTATAGGTTTAAGCGTGCCTTTACTTCCTCCAAGGTTCAACAGGTTTAATCGCCTTCTCCTATCCCTTAACAGCTCAAAAAAACCCTTACTCCCATTCAATGGTACTGGGCGGTTTGGATGAAATATCATAGACGACCCGGTTGACTCCTTTGACACTGTTGATGATCCGGTTTGAAATGCGGGCCAAAACCTCATAAGGAACCCTGGTCCAATCGGCTGTCATGGCATCCAGGCTGTCCACAATCCTTACAGCAATGACATTCTCATAGGTTCGCTCATCTCCCATCACACCCACAGTCTTTATGGGTAAAAGCACCGCAAAGGCCTGCCACACCTTTTCATACAACCCGGCCCCCCTTATCTCATCCAGCACGATCACGTCTGCTGCCCGGAGAATCTCAAGCCGCTCGGGCGTTATCTCTCCCAAAATCCTCACGGCCAGGCCAGGGCCTGGAAAAGGCTGTCTCATGACAAGCTCTCTTGGGAGCCCCAACTCCGTTCCTACCTGGCGAACTTCGTCTTTGAACAACTCCCGCAGGGGCTCAACCAGTTTCAATTTCATTACAGAGGGCAGCCCGCCCACATTATGATGGCTCTTGATGGTGGCAGACGGCCCTTTGAATGAGACACTTTCAATTACATCCGGGTAGAGTGTTCCTTGGGCTAGGTAGGCAACCTCTCCCAGTTCCTTTGCCTTGTTTTCAAATACCCGGATAAACTCCCGCCCAATGATCTTTCTCTTCTGTTCAGGATCTGTTACCCCTTTGAGGTGTTTCAAAAAATGCTCCGAGGCATCCACCAGATGAAGATCCATCCCGTATCGTTTACCAAAAAGCTCCATCACCTCTTGGGTCTCTCCGCGACGAAGCAGACCATTGTCCACAAAGATACAGGAAAGTTGCCTGCCCACTGCCTTGTGCAAAAGCACGGCTGTAACCGAGGAGTCCACCCCTCCAGAGATGCCACAGATTACCCTTTCCTCACCTATCTGTTCCCGGAGACTCTTTATTGTTCGCCGGACAAAGGAGGCCATGGTCCATGAAGGTTCACAACCGCATATCTCAAAGAGGAAGTTACTGAGAATCTTTGAGCCCTGGGGCGTATGGGCTACTTCGGGATGAAACTGGACACCATAGAACTTTCGGCTTCGATCAGCCATGGCTGCTATGGGGCTGTTCTTGCTTTGGGCCAATACCGTGAAGCCAGGGGGTATCTTTTCAATGCGATCCCCATGACTCATCCATACCACCTCTCCCCCTTTCTGGCCCAACCCATGAAACAGGTCAGTATCGTCCAGTATAGTGATCACCGCATGGCCGTATTCCCGATCCACAGAACGTGCCACCACGCCCCCAAGGGCATGTGTCAAGACCTGCATTCCATAACAAATCCCAAGGAGTGGTATTCCCAAATCCAAAACGCCCTCCTCGGGCATGGGGGCGTTGGTGTCGTAAACACTCAGAGGCCCTCCAGACAGCACTATCCCCTTTGGAGAAAACTTCTTAATCTTTTCCAGGCCCAAATTATAAGGGTGGATCTCGCAGTAAACCTGGGCCTCCCGAATCCTCCTAGCGATCAATTGGGTATACTGGGAGCCAAAATCAAGGATCAAGATCTTATGTTTGTACAGGCTTGCGGTCATATGCTCCTCACCTTAACCTGCCACAAACCTTAGGTGGGTAAATCCGCCTATGAAGTGTGGCAGGAACCTAGAAAAACCGTTAGTGATTTTAATTCACGATTTCGCTCCAAAAGAAAGGTACTTAGGACAAAACAGGTTTCAATCCATCCAGTAATTGGGCGCCTCTTTGGTGATTATCACGTCATGGACGTGACTTTCCCGTAGTCCCGCGCTTGAGATTCGCATGAATTGGGGTTTTGTCTGAAGCTCTTGGATATTGGCGCATCCTAGATATCCCATTCCTGCCCGAAGCCCCCCTATCAATTGGTAAAGGGTATCCGCAAGGGGGCCACGATAGGGCACGCGGCCCACTATCCCCTCTGGCACAAGCTTCTCCTCAGTATTGGCCTCTACCTGGAAATAACGATCCCTGCTACCTTCTTTCATAGCCTCCAAGGAACCCATGCCACGGTAAACCTTATAGGTCCTACCTTGAAAAAGCACTGTCTCCCCTGGGCTTTCTTCTGTACCGGCAAACAGGCTCCCTATCATCACCGTACTTGCTCCCCCTGCGATGGCCTTTGTAATATCACCTGAATATTTAATACCTCCATCTGCAATAATGGGGACATCCCATTTCTGCGCCTCTTCTGCGCAGTCCATAATGGCTGTCATCTGTGGCACCCCCACACCTGCCACTACACGTGTGGTGCATATAGAGCCCGGGCCAACTCCTACTTTCACCGCATCTGCTCCGGCCTTGATAAGGGCCCGCGTCCCCTCGGCAGTAGCCACATTGCCTGCCACGCACTCCAGATCAGGGTAGTTCCCCTTGATCTTCTCCACGGCCTTGATTACCCCGTGGGAATGGCCATGGGCCGTATCCACCACCACCACATCCACATCCGCCTCATATAATGCAGCGATCCTTTCCTCAAGGTCTGGCCCTATCCCCACAGCAGCTCCAACCCGCAAACGCCCCAACTCGTCCTTGCAGGAATTTGGGTATTTCTTTATCTTCTCAATATCCTTAATAGTAATGAGCCCCTTAAGCTTTCCGTCATCGTCCACCACCAGGAGTTTTTCTATTCGTCGGGCATGGAGAATGGCCTTGGATTCCTCTAGTGTAATCCCCACCTTTGCAGTGGCCAAATTATCCTTAGTCATCACAGCCTCGACCTTTTGGTCCAGGTCTGTCTCAAATCTCAGATCCCTGTTGGTAATGATGCCCACTAGGTTGCCTCCTTTGACCACAGGGACGCCGGAGATCCTGTATCTTCTCATAATTTCTAGTACCTCATGGAGCTTCTGCTCTGGCTCCACCGTGATGGGATCAACAATCATGCCACTTTCAGACTTCTTGACCTTCTCAACCTCAAGGGCCTGACGCGCAATACTCATGTTCTTGTGAATAAATCCGATACCTCCCTGTCTGGCCATGGTGATGGCCGTTTCCGATTCAGTCACTGTATCCATGGCTGCACTTACAATGGGAATATTGAGTGCTATCTTTCTTGAAAGCCTCGTCTTCACGTCCACCTGGGCAGGCAATACAGAGGAATGACGCGGCATCAACAAAAGGTCATCGAAGGTCAAACCAATCCTCATTTCATCTTTATTCATATCTCGCTCCCTTATAGCGTTATGTTTCCATCATCTCCATTAAAAGTCCTTCGAGCAGATCAGACAAGCTGATCACCATAGAAGATACCTGGAAGTGATGAAGTATGGACAATACAGCCAGCGCACCTGCAATAATCACATCTGCTCGGCCTTTGTCAAGGCCGCTCAACATCGCCCTTTTGGCCACAGATAATTTTTTTATCTTATCAAAAATTTCCTCGATCTGAGAAGTGGTTACTGTCAGTCCATTGAGCTTTTCTGGGCATATATCTTCCAGCTCCAGCCCCTGAGCCATGGCAGCAAGGGATGTTACGGTTCCACCAGTACCTACCACGGTCAGCCCCTTATGTCCTTCAAGTACATGGGGCAATTCGTTTGTGAGCAGCTTGGAAAGCGCTTCATCCAGCTGTACCAATTCATGAGGATCAGGTGGATCTTGCCTGAGATAACGCCTCGTGAGGACCGCTGCGCCCATTGGAATGGACAAGGTAGTTTCCCGCTCCTCCATACCATAGTAAAACTCGGTGCTCCCTCCTCCCAGGTCGAAAATAATAAAGGGCCTCCTGATTCCCGGTACACCGCTCAGAACCCCTTTTGCCGTAAGCGCTGCTTCTTCCTCACCTGAGATAACCCGAATGGCCAAGCCCGTTTCTTGATAAATGCGCCTAAGAAAGACATCTCTGTTTGTTGCAGTTCGAATTACGCCAGTAGCTACCCCAACAATGCGGTCAACGCCGCAGGAGGCGGCCAATTGGGAAAACCGGCCTAATGCCCTTATGGCCCGGTCCTGAGCTGCAATGGGTATTGAAAGGCCTTCAAAGAATGCCCGCCCTTGGACGGCCAGGCGCACATAATGTCTTTCCCGCGCAATGTCCTTTATGCGTGGGGCATCCGAGACCTCTGCCACCAAGATCCTGGCAGTATGACTTCCCAAATCGATTGAAGCCAGCCTTTTCATTAGGCACTAGGACTGCTGCCCACCTCCGGATCTCTTCAATGGCCTGACCACCCCTAACAAGGATCTCAACTCCTCACAGCCCATGATCCTAGCCAAGATGAAATACAGCGCCATTCCTATGCCTACCATAATACCCACATTGGCCAGCAAATACCACAGCCCCGATCCCGCATATGCCCCAGACCACCTGGCCTGGCCCCAATAAAGAAACATGCCCATTCCCAAAGAGGCCACTGAACTCTTTATCACCGAGCTTATTACCGGAGACAAGCAGATCTGGGGGGCCTTCTTTTTAAGTAATACTACGAGAAGGCCAAATTGAAATCCTGATGCGCCAGAGAGGGCCAATGCCAGGCCCGCATGTTTCATGGGTCCCATCAGGCAAAGGCTTAGGACCAGATTGACTACAAGGGCCCCAACGGCTACCATGACAGGGGTCTTGGTGTCCTGCATGGCATAAAATGCCGAGACCAGCACCCGGATGCCAGAGAAGGCCCACAGCCCGATGGCATAGAAGAAAAGGGCCCTATTGGTCATGGAAGCGGCATGGGCTGTAAAGGCCCCTCTCTGATAGATAAGCTTTACAATCGGCTCTCCCAGAACCATAAGGCCAACAAGAGAAGGCAGTGTGATGAAAAAGACCATTCTCAGGGCGTGGCAAAGGGTCTGGGAGAATTCCTCCGAATCCTCCAAGGCAGCATGGGTAGAAAGTGCAGGAAGTGCAGCCGTGCTTATGGCGATCCCAAAGATCCCAAGGGGGAACTGTACAATCCGGTCGGCATAATAAAGCCATGAGATGCTACCCTCAGGCAGAAACGAGGCCAGTAGGGTTCCCATAAACTGGTTGAATTGATATACGGCTGAGCCAAAAATTGCCGGCAACATCAACACCCCAATACGCCTCACAGCCGGATGGGAAGGATTCCATTTGGGCCATAGCCTCAACCCCTCCCTCTTGACCCAAGGCACTTGCAAAAGTACCTGGAGGATCCCGCCAATAATCACGCCCATTGCCACTCCCACGATAGGTTCTTTCAGATGAGGCGAGATAAGCACTGCCCCGCCTATAATCCCCACATTTAGAAAGATGGGTGCAGCAGCAGGGGCTGCAAAATGCCTCAAGGAATTCAAGACACCCATAAAAAAGGCAACAAGACTTATGAGTAGGATATAGGGAAAGGTAATCCTAGTCAGAAACACCGTGAGTTCATACTTGGCCCCTGCAGGACCAAATCCAAAGGCCTGTAACCTTACAATCCATGGGGCCAACAGCACCCCTGCAATGGATACCACCACGAGTATGATGGAGACAATGGTAAGTGTTACCCTGGCCAAATCCAAGGCCTCTGGCTTGCCTTTCTTATTCAGGTAATCAGTAAAAACAGGAATAAATGCGATAGTAAGAGAGCCTTCTGCAAAAAGGCGCCTGAGCAAATTGGGTATCCGGAAGGCCACAAAAAAGGCATCTGCAACCATGCCTGAGCCGAAAAGGGAGGCAATTACCATATCCCGGATAAGGCCCAGAATCCGACTAAGAAAGGTAAAGAACCCCACAGTTCCTGCCGCGCGGGTCACTTGTTCGGTTTCTTCGCTCGCCCTTCGGGCTCGACTCAGTCCCCACCCTTCGGGCGGGTCCCCGGCTCGGTACGGCCTGGAAGTAGTTTTTTCACCCCTAGTGTTACTTGACATTTGTCTTTTTTGGTGGCATTAATAATATTTTTGGGAAGGAAAAAGAACTCCCCAAGCCAAAATTTATTCATCCATTTAGGAGGTTACGGCATTGGCAAATCATAAATCTGCGATCAAGAGGGCCAGACAGAACCAGGTCCGAAGGCTGCGCAATAAGAGTTACAAGACCAGGGTAAAAAATGTTTCAAAAGAGGTTCGGATGGCGGTCAGCATGAACTCCCTGGAAGAGGCCCAGGCAAAGCTGAAAAAGGCAGTATCCATTATTCAAAAAACTGCTTCAAAAGGAGTAATCCACAAGAATACTGCAGCCAGAAAAATTTCCCGCCTTTATCGCCTTGTAAACCAACTTTCCTCTTGATGCTTTCCCTTACACAGGGAAATAATCACGTTTTCCAGAATGATTTCTTCTTGAGAGCCTGATTTAATCCGGGAATCAGCCTGGTAAAGGCTCTCAAGAAACTCACGTAATTGTCCCTCTGACCAGTTTTCCGATTGCTCCAACAATTTCCTGGCCGAAAAAGGGGGGATGCCGAGCTTTTTGGCCACCTCCTGGGCCTGCCCTTGAGCCTTCATCCATTTTGTTTGCCACAATAGCCTGAACTGCCGATTGAGCATTCCAATAATTCCAAGGGCAGAGTCCCGGCCCCCCTGTTGCAAGAGCCTATGCAGGACCTGAAGCGCTGAGGCACATCTCTTTTCCGAGACACGGTCCACAAGTTCAAAGATGTTGTATGCCTTGCTATTTATGGCGGTCTCGCGCACCTGCTCAATCCCTATGGGGTTGTCACCGTAACGTAGGGAAAGCTTCTCCAACTCGCCATAAAGATCCATGAGGCTGTTTCCCGCAATTTGATGAAGGTACGCGCACGCCTCCCGAGAGATTCGTAGGCCCATGTCCCTGGCTACTGACCGCAGCCATGGCACAATCTGGCCCTCCCTTAAGGGCGCAAAATGGACTGCCCTTCCTGCCTCTCTTATTTTGGAAAAGAGCGGCTGCCGAAAATCCACATTAGAAGCCAAGAAGATAAGGTAAGTGGAGGGAACAGGGGTCTCCAGGTAGGGCAAAAAGTCCTTCTGATCAGCCTTCTTGAAGCCCTCTGCACGCCTTACAATAACCATTCTGCGTTCGGCCATGAAGGGCAGAGATCTCGCTGCCTCAAGTACCTGTCCGGAGCTTGCCTCATCCCCATAAAAGACCTGGAGATTGAAATCCCTCGTACCAGGTGCAAGGGCCCTATTGCGTATTTGCATCAAGACATTTTCTTTCAAAAATTCACTAGGGCCGTAAAAGAGGTAATAGGGAGAAAGGGTCCCGGTCTCCAGCCGTTTCAGGAGTTCCTCTGGTTTCACGTCGCGCTGCATCAAAATGTATCCACTGTTTTGAGATACACCCTTTTTGCAAGGAGCCGAGCGATCTCTTTGAGGGCCGTTTTCTCTCTAAAGCGGTTTTCGATGGGGTCTGTGCAGACTGCATATGACCCCTTTTCTTCCATATGGCTGTCCCTCCATAAGACCTCGCCCGTGAGTCGGTTTATTAGTCTTATGCTCAAAAAGACCTTCAACCTCCTGAGATTTGTCACCTCATAGGTCACAGTGTGGTCCTGGACAGAGGTCTGTTGAATATCATAGCTTAGAGGAGCTGTCTCAATACGTTCAATCCTGCCTATCAAAACAGCATCTGCTTCCTTCTTTGAAACAATGGGAATGGTAGAGTGGGACAGGAATTCTTGGCGGATGATATTGGTAAAATCGGCCTCCAGACCCGCAACGGTGGCAGAACTTTCCACCATAGGGATGGCCAGCGTATTGAGGCCGCCGCGCATGGAGGACCCGGACAGGTTCAACCGGTAACCACATCCGGAAAATACCAATAAGACCACAGCCCACAAGCATGCCTTGAATGCAGAGTCTTTCGACAGGCTGGCTTTCCACTGCGGGATCAATATCTTTGGGTCCACCATCTTTACACAACCACGTTAACCAGCTTTTTCTTGATCACATAGACCTTTTTTACGGGCTTATCCCCTACAAACCGTTGAACCCTCTCATCGGCCAGGGCGGCCTGTTCTATGTCTCTGTCACCAAAGGAAGCAGGGAGTTCAATTCGGCTTCTAACCTTTCCGTTGACCTGAATCACTATAAGGCGTTTTTCCTCTTGCAATGCATCGGCATCATAAGACGGCCATGGTTGTGTAAGGAGGAAGTTGTCATGGCCCAGCATCCTCCATAGCTCTTCTGTAATATGAGGGACCACGGGACTGAGCAGTATCACGGCCGTCTCAATGGCTTCCCGTAGAACCGACCAAGCCCTCTGGTCCTTCTCAGCCTCTCCATGGAGGTATTGATTAACCTCGTTGATCAATTCCATAACAGCCGCAATGGCCGTATTGAAATGGAATCGGTTCTCAATGTCATTGGTCACCCTCTTAATGGTTTGATGGGTCTTGCGGTGCAAGGCCCTGAGTCGATCATCAAGGAGTGTGTCCCCTGCATAAGGCTTGACGCCCGCCACTTGATCCAGGTGATCCGTTACCAAATGCCATATTCTGTTGAGAAAACGGTACGCGCCCTCAACACCCTGTTCACTCCACTCCAGATCCTTTTCCGGAGGAGCGGCAAAGAGACAAAACATCCTGACCGTATCAGCGCCATAAGTGTCAATCATCTTTTGGGGATCCACCACGTTCTTCTTGGACTTGGACATCTTGACCGTATTGCCAATGATCACCTCTCGATTGCACAGGGCGCAGCGGCCGTCTTTTACCTCTTCAGGATAGAGATACCCATGCTCAGGGCACTCTTGTGTCTCCTTGCATACCATCCCCTGGGTGAGAAGGTTTGTAAAGGGTTCACTGATATTCACATAGCCCAGATCCCGCAAGACCCTTGTATAGAACCGCGAATACAGCAAATGGAGGATGGCATGCTCAATGCCGCCGATGTACTGGTCTACTGGCATCCAGTACTCGGCGCGTTTTGAGTCAATGGGCCCCTTGTCATAGTTAGGACAGGCATACCGGATAAAATACCAGGAAGATTCCACAAAGGTATCCATGGTATCTGTTTCCCGGCGGGCCTTTCCCTTACATTTAGGGCAGGTGGTCTCATAAAAGGACGGCTCAAAAGGAAGCGGAGATCCCCCATTGGGCCGCATGTCCAGGTCCAATGGCAAGACCACGGGGAGATCCTCTTCAGGCACAGGTACAGTACCGCACTTTTCACAATAGATAATGGGAATCGGCGCCCCCCAGTACCGCTGCCTGGAGATGCCCCAGTCCCTGAGACGATAGTTCACGGTCTTGTAGCCCCAGCCTTTTGATTCTAGGTATTCGGCAATGCTGTCTAGGGCTTCAAGATTCCTCTGTCCATTAAAGGGACCAGAGTTGACCAAGATGCCCTCCTCCACATAGGCCTCAGTCATGGTCTCCTCATCCAATTCTTGATCTGGAGGTCTGATCACTACCCTTAAGGGAAGGCCGTATTTCTTTGCAAACTCAAAATCCCTCTGATCGTGCGTGGGAACAGCCATAATGGCGCCGGTCCCATAGTCAAAAAGCACAAAGTTGGCCACATAAATGGGAATCTCCTCGCCCGTTACGGGGTTCAGACAGTATCGACCCGTAAAGACACCTTCCTTGGCCGTAAAATCGGCAGTCCTCATATAGCTGTCCATCTTGAGGGTCCTCTCCACAAAGTCCAAAACCTCTTTTTCCTGGGGGAGTCCCTTGATAATCTCTTTAACCTTAGGGTGTTCCGGGGCAAAGCAAAGAAAAGTGGCCCCATAGACCGTATCTTGCCTCGTGGTAAAGACCTCAATGACCTCATCTGATCCCACAAGGGGAAACTTTATAATGGCACCATAGCTCTTGCCGATCCAATTGCGCTGCATGGTCAAGACCCTCTCAGGCCAGCCAGGCAGTTTGTCACAAAAATCCAAGAGTTCCTCTGCATAGTCGGTAATCTTTAGGAACCAGCTATCCATTTCCTTAATGGTCACCTCTTGATCTGTGTGACGCCAGCATCGCCCGTTTTCCACCTGCTCGTTGGCCAGCACGCTTTGGCACTTGTCGCACCAGTTCACATGGGTTCGTTTCTTGTATGCCAACCCCTTTTTATACATTTGCAGGAAAACCAGTTGTTCCCATCTGTAATACTCTGGATCGCATGTGGCAAATTCCCTGTCCCAATCATAACTGAACCCCATGCGTTTAAGTTGAGTCCTCATGGCCTCTATATTGTCAAATGTCCATTTTGCAGGATGGGTATTGTTCTCAATAGCGGCATTTTCAGCCGGTAGCCCAAAGGCGTCCCATCCCATGGGATGGAGCACGTTCATGCCTATCATCCGTTTATAGCGGGCCACCACATCACCGATGGTGTAGTTCCGGACATGGCCCATGTGAATTTTGCCCGAGGGATAAGGAAACATCTCGAGCAAGTAATACTTTTGTTTTGATGGATCTTCTGTGACCCGAAACAGACCCTCCTTTTCCCAGCGCTCTTGCCACTTTGTCTCAATCACTTCTGGTTGATACTTCATAGCTCCTATCCTTCCCGATCCTACAAGGCTTTCAGTCCCTTCTCCTCTCGAGGTTGCATCGTAATGTCATTATTACTGTTACGACCCAGCCTCCTGGAGGAAGAAAATATTGGTACATTGCTGTATTTTATCCTGTCGCTAGATATTCGCCCCGCTTCCCGATGGCTCAACCACCAACGTACAGTAAATTGTTGGCTCAAAATAGGCCTTGAGTTTTGCTTCCATCTCCCTTAGGGCCTCCAACATCACAGTCTCGACCGAAAAAAGGGCGGTGAGCAGGTAATCCTCCTCTGGCATATGCCTTTGTATAAAAGGGCCCATCATCTCCTTTACGGTCTTTTCAAGTTGCCCCACATGTCTGTCCATATCCCCCAAAAGTGGAATCTTTACTGCAAAGCTTTGCACACCCATTGCCTCAAGAAGCCTGCTGGCTGCCACCACTTGCTCGATCAGTTCCTCAGGTTTTAACTCGTCCCTTGGTCCCAGGCCCTTGAAAAGCACCTTGTCTGCCCTAAGCCTTTCTTCGCCAGCTATCAGCAGCGTCTCTCCAATGGCCCCATCCCAAAAGCCCTTCTTGTTGAGATATCGCAAATAGGCCGAGGTCTTTTGATCAACCCCGGCCACATGCCCTTCAGTGAGAAAGGAATCCTTGTATACAAATCCCACGACCGCCTCACACCAGATGGCATGGAGAGGTCGTGAGGTAAACCGCAAATCAAGCTGCATATTATCAAACCAAGTGATTAGCCTTCATCCTCACCTTTGTGTCCTGTCTCCCGCAACCAGGTGTTGTAAATATTGTCCAGGATGCCGTTAATAAAGGCTGCCGAGTCTTCAGACCCGAATTTCTTACCCAGCTCCACAGCCTCGTCAATGGAAACCTTAGGGGGAATATCTTCACGGAAGAGGATTTCAAAGGTGGCCAACCTCAATACACAGCGATCCACCCTTGACATCCTCTCAATTCTCCAGTTCTTAGAGGCCTTACGAATCCGATGATCCAATTCTTCCTTATAGGCCATAACGCCGCTAACCAGTTCTTTTGAAAAACCCTGAATCGAATCCGAGGCACCAAAATGCGTGCATATCAGTTCAAAGGCCTCATCCGGATGGTCGTCGGTATATTCCAAATGGAAAAGAACTTGGACCGCCAGTTCTCTGGCTCGTCTCCTTTTGCCCATTTCCTATTTTCTAGGGTATGCCCTGAAAAAATCAAAGGGCCTTAAATAGATTCACCATTTCTATGGCAGCCATTGCTGCCTCAAACCCCTTATTTCCAGATTTGGAACCCGCCCTTTCCACTGCCTGTTCTAAGGTATCGGTAGTCAATACCCCGAAGGTAACAGGCACGCCCGTTTCCAAGGCCACATTGGCTATACCTTTAGATACCTCAGCGGCCACGTATTCAAAATGAGGTGTGGCCCCCCTGATCACCGCACCCAGGCATATGACTGCGTCATATTCACCGCTTTGGGCCAATTTTTTCGCAACCAGGGGAATCTCAAAGGCCCCAGGAACACGGACCAGGTGAACCTGATCTTCTTCAGCTCCGTGCCTAATAAGGGCATCCATTGCCCCATCAACCAAGCGGGAGCTCACAAAATCATTGAAGCGGCTTACCACAACAGCGAACCTGTAATCCCGGGCATCAAGTCGGCCTTCTGTTGTCTTGGGCATCTCCTTCCCCCTTTCCCTTAGTGGCATAATGGCGAAGACCTCTGGTGAGGTCCAAGGCATCATTCCTCCTGTTTTTCCTCCAAGATCCGCATCAGATGTCCCAGTTTCTGACATTTGGTCATAAGATATCTTCTGTTTTCTGGCCTCGGCTCCACCTCAATGGGCACTCTTCCGGTCACCTTTAAACCATATCCCTCCAATCCCACAATCTTCTTAGGATTATTAGTCAGCAATTTCATCTTTCGGACCCCCAGTGCCACCAATATTTGGGCCCCCACACCATAGTCCCTCAGGTCCGCATCAAAACCCAGTTCTTCATTGGCCTCCACCGTATCCAATCCCTGGTCCTGAAGTGCATAGGCCTTCAGTTTATTGGCAAGTCCTATGCCCCTGCCCTCCTGCTGGAGGTAGAGAAGCACTCCCAGGCCTTGACGTTGGATCATTTCCATGGCGGCCTTGAGCTGCTCTCCACAATCACACCTATAAGAGCCAAAGACATCGCCTGTAAGGCACTGGGAATGGACCCTAACCAACACCTCTTTGTCAGGTCTAATTTCCCCCCTCACCAAGGCCAGGTGTTCGTAGTCATCAATGTCATTGACAAAGGCCATGGCCCTAAATTCGCCGTAGGGGGTGGGGAGCACTGTCTCAGCGGCCTTGTGAACAAAGGACTCGGTTCGCATGCGGTAGGCAATGATATCGGCCACTGTGGCAATTTTTAGCCCGTGTTCCTCTGCGAATTTTTCCAGATCGGGCATGCGAGCCATGGTCCCGTCGTCCTTCATGATCTCGCAAATGACCGCTGCTGGTTTCAGCCCTGCCAACCGGGCAAGGTCAACTGAACCCTCTGTTTGGCCAGTCCTGAAAAGCACGCCGCCTCTTCTGGCCCTCAAGGGAAAAACATGTCCTGGCTGCACTAGGTCCTCGGGCTTGGCATCATCGGCAATAGCGGTGAGAATGGTATGAGCCCTATCAGCCGCTGAAATGCCCGTGGTAACACCGTGGCGGGCCTCTATGGAAACGGTAAATGCAGTCTTATACGGCGAGCGATTGTCATAGACCATGGGAGGCAGCTTCAGCCTCTCCACAATTTCAGGCGCAAGGGCCAGGCAAATAAGCCCTCGGCCATACTTGGCCATAAAATTGATGGCCTCCGGAGTCACCTTTTCTGCGGCAATGGTCAGATCCCCTTCGTTTTCCCTGTTCTCGTCATCCACGAGGATGATCATCTTGCCTTGCCGCAAGTCTTCTAATACGTCTTCGATTTTTGCAATCGGCATGTTATTCACCAAATCCTAAAGTCTTCAGCATTTGAGCGCTTAGGCCAGATTCCTTATTCCGGTTATTGTCTTCTTCTTTGCCCAACATTAATCTCTCTACATACTTTCCAATAAGATCCGTCTCAATGTTTACAGGGTCTCCCACCTTTTTGCTCAACAGCGTGGTTTCTTTGCCTGTTTGAGGGATAATATTTACCTCCACACCATCCGGGTAACAACGGTTAATGGTAAGGCTTATCCCATCCACTGCAATGGAGCCCTTTTCAATGGTATACCTTGTAAGCCAAGGGGCCATGCCTATTCTGATTAGCCAGGATCTCCCCCGGGGCTGCTTTTTCACAATCTTGCCGATCCCGTCCACATGTCCCAACACCAGATGGCCCCCAAGACGGTCTGTGAGCCGCAAGGCCCGCTCCAGATTCACCTGATCTCCTTGTTTTAAATGGCCCAGGGTACTTCTGGACAGACTTTCTTCAGAAACATCCACTGTAATGGTGTTGCCCTTTATACCTGTCACGGTCAGGCAAACCCCATCAACGGCAATGCTCTCACCTACCTGGCAGGCAGAGACATCAAAGGGAGGAGCAATTGTCAGGATAACATCGCCCCCCATCCGCTTCACCGCTCTCACCGAACCTATACCTTCCACAAGACCT
>Ga0164310_10001003_pt1 | contig 15671 bp, 14 predicted proteins | sample GuaBasSedimGuay1_FD_121795 | JGI IMG/M metagenome (GOLD analysis project Ga0164310, IMG submission 121795) | Subseafloor sediment microbial communities from Guaymas Basin, Gulf of California, Mexico - Guay1, Core 4569-9, 0-3 cm | ecosystem: Environmental > Aquatic > Marine > Hydrothermal vents... | reverse complement strand
TCAAATTTTCCCTGGGATATGTATGGAACAGCCTGTGTTGTGATTATTCAACCAGCAAATTTCTCAGTCTACTATTGCCCAGGACATCCATGTTGGATGCCTTGCATAGTATTGAAGTTGAGAGAAGAGATTAGATAAAAAGATAGAGGAAAATAGTTTTTTTCGAAGGTTTGTTCTAAACTATAAAAAACAAAAAGTATTTCAATAGTTTTTGTTTTTTTGAAAAAAAGGGGGTATAATGTGAGTCTTCTAGTTGTTGGGAATATAGCATATGATACTGTTTGCAAGGTAAGATTTTTACCAGGTAGAAACGAGGCAACATCTATAGAGGATTTTAATCAAACCTTTGGAGGATGTGCTGGAAATGTTGCAGTGATTGCTAGTAAGCTAGGTGTTGAGACAAGTATTTTCTCCAGTGTGGGTGAGGATTTCAAAAAATCTGATTACCTTCGACAATTGGTAAAATATAGAATTGATGTATCAAATCTAAAGTATTCACCAATGTTCTCAACAGCAAGATCATTTTTATTCTCAGATGAAAAAGGCAATCAGCAAATATTTTATTATCCAGGTGCCTCAGCGGAGTTGGTCAGATATAAATTGGATCCAACAAGGTTTAATTATATACATTTCACAGCAGGGGAAATCAGCGCCTATTTAGATATAATGAAAAAAGCCAAGCAGTCTATTATATCCTTTGATCCAGGTCAGGAAATGTTCCATAGACCCATTGAAAAACAGATACTCCCATGTTTGCCATATGTTTCCTACCTGTTTCTAAACAACCATGAAACAAATCTACTTCTAAAAGTTACAGGGGAGAAGAACCTGGAAAAGCTGAGGTTGAACAATGGGATAGAAGCAGTAATAGTCAGCTATGGTGAGAAAGGATCAAAGATATACCATGATGGTAGTGAAATATATATACCCGCGGTAGAGCCTAAAAAAATGTTAGACCCAACAGGGGCTGGAGATGCTCATCGCGCTGGTTTTTTAACAGCTCTGATAAAAGGATATGATCTGGTGATGTGTGGAAGAATAGCATCTGTAGTAGCATCTTTTATAATAGAAAAATATGGGACACAAACCAACATACCATCTTGGGAAATGATTAAAAAAAGATATAAAGATTTTTTTAAAGAAAACCTGAGTAACTTATTTATATAAAGATTATTATTTATTATTATATTTGTTAGTTATAAATACTAAAATTTAGATATCAATTTTGGCTAGTTGAGGAAAGAAAATGAAAACATTGGTTTTATGCGTGGATAGAGATGATGACATAGGAAGAAAAACCGGGATAGAAGGACCTATAATTGGTAAGAAAAAGAATATAAATACAGCTACAAAACTTGCTATTGTTGATCCAGAGGAATCAGATGTTAATGCAATATTTTCTGCTATATCAGTGTATGAAAAACTAAAAAAAGATGGAAAAAGGGTGGAAGTTGCTACAATATGTGGCAGCATAGATGTGGGTATTAAATCAGATCAGATACTGGCAAACCAGATTGAAGAGGTTATTGAAAAAACAAAAGCAAAAAGTGTAATATTAGTGACAGATGGCGCAGAGGACGAGTATATACTGCCCATAATTCAATCTAGAATAAAGATAGATTCTATCAAACGAGTGACTGTTAGACAAAGTAAATTGATAGAAAATGAGTATTACAAATTTGTAAAATTTTTAGAAGATGAAAAAATTCAAAAAAAATTTCTTTTGCCTATAGCACTAGTTATGATAGTATGGGCGGTTTTTACTCTAATAGGCAATTTTGCAGGCTATGCAATAAATAGCTTTACAGTAGCATTGCTAACCTTAGGCGCATATATTTTAGTAAGGGCGATGAAATGGGAAAAGAATGTTAGAATGATATGGAATGAGATAAAAGCTGGTTTGATCGGCGGCAAGTTAACCTTTTTTATCTATCTTATAGCAATTGCTCTGTTAATAGCAGTTACCGTATATGCATACAATCAGACAATAAATGCTAAGATCGACTCTATATGGCATTTTATAACTTTATTCTTAGCTAATTTTATATGGGGAGCTGTAGCTATAACACTGTTAGTAATATTTGGTAGATTAGTTGATGTATACATCAGGGAAAAAAAGATACAGTGGTCATATTGGATTTTACCCTTTTCTTCTATATCATTTGGTTTTATAGGAACCTCGGTATTTGATGCCTTATCTAAGATTTTATCAGGATACTCTATAAATGTCTTTTTAACTCCAAAATTTGTTGGAGATGTTATCATTGGAATTTTCATAGTTTTCATAGGATCTGTCACATATAGCTACATTAAGGATATATTCAGAATAGAAATAGAAGAGGTTGAGAAATTAACATAAAAAAATCAAATTTTTTTGCAAAAAATAGAAGGGGGGAGGAAAAGTAAAAAACTTGGGATATAATAGCAGATGGAGTCTAGTTTATCAAAAAATAAGAAAAGATTTTGGTTTTCCCATAGATGGGGATAAACTAGCTGCAAAAGTTTTAGATAAAATAATAGAAACCAAAAAATCACCTCCTATTACATTACTAAAAAGAAAAATTAACAACAAAAACGTGACCATATTTGGCGCAGGTCCAGATCTTGAAAACATATTAAAAGAAAAAAAATTTCCTAACAAAACACTACTTGCTGCAGATGGGGCAACAACTGCTTTAATACAGCATAATATTCTACCAGATATCATTGTCACAGACCTGGATGGTAAGATAGAGGATCAGGTAGAGGCAAATAGCAGAGGAAGTATAGTGGTAGTACATGCACATGGTGACAACATAGATGAAATAAAAAAATATGTTCTAAGATTTAAAGGATATCTAATAGGAACTACACAGTTAGATCCCTCTAATTATAAAAACCTGTATAATTTCGGTGGTTTTACAGATGGAGACAGAGCTGCTTATATGGCTGCATTTTTTAAACCTAAAAAGATTTATCTCGCAGCTTTTGATTTTGAAAAAATTGGTAGATACTCTTTTACAAAAAATGTTGAAAACAAGCTTAAGAAGCTAAAATGGTGTAAATATTTACTTAAAAAACTAGAAGAAGAGGTTGAACTAATCTACATCTAAAAAATTTTTTAATTAATTTTAATAAATAGTTTTTACATTCCATTAGAAGCTGAAAAACTATATCAATTTAGTGTATGTAACATGAGCATGCTAGCGTACTTAATAATACTCATTGCGTTGGTTTTAGGTTACACTACATTAGTTCTGATTTTACATAAAAAAGGCTGGTTAAAAAAGAAAAACATTTCTTTTTTTGGACCTGCACTAATGTGGAGGACAAAAAAGGGTAAGAAATTTATAGAGGATTTATCTAAAAAAACAAAACTATGGATGGTCTACTCAGATATAGGTGTTGCCATCTGTTTTATATCTATGTTTCTAATGGTTTATCTATTTGTTAGGATGATACCATCTCTTTTTAAGATACCAGCTGAGCAGGCACCAACTCCACAGATGATGTTACTTCTACCAGGGGTTAACCCATTGCTACCGATAAACAGTATATTGTATCTTATAATTGGTCTGATAGTAGCAGTTGTTGTACATGAGTTTTCACATGGTATATTGTTTAGGGTTTCGAATATAAAAATAAAATCACTTGGGCTGCTTTATATGATAATACCACTTGGCGCCTTTGTTGAGGCAGATGAGAAACAGTTCAACAAAGTTTCGCGTCTCAAAAAAATAAGAGTCCTAGCTGCAGGTCCCATGGCTAATTTTGTCATCGTTGGAATTTGTATACTCATAATTAGCTCTGTATTTGTACCATTTATAGCACCAAAGGCAGATGGTGCAATACTGGTATATGATGCGTATGGTATAGATAAATGGAATTTGATAACAGGGATAGATGGGGAGAAATTAGATAAGGTTCAGCTTAACAATATCTCATTATGTGTTTTCCATAATATTAGCTATTTTGATGGCACACTGTATCATACTAGAAGAGTTTTTTATGGTTTTATGGTTGCTAGTGTTGTTAAAAAATCACCAGCCTGGGGAACACTACATTTAGGTGATATTATATGTAGCATAAACAATGTCACCATAGCTAGTAAAGAAAAATTTTTTGAGATAATGAACTCAACAAGGGAAAACGACAGAGTCAGTATTAGATTCTATTCTAATGGTTCCTTTCATAATGTTTCTCTCAGACTTGCAGACAAGTATGATTTCATAAAAAACGAGGAAGATAAGGGCAAGGGTTTTCTTGGCATAGGAATAGTAAACCTGGATGATGTAGTGGTAGATGCAAACTATTTTGTAAGGTATCTCAACCCTTTTAAAACAAACTTTTTAACCTTTGCTGTTTTGCCATTGCTGGGTTTATCCCCCTTTCCATCTCATCTCATTAATCTTTATACACCTCCATATATATTCTGGGTTTTTTATACCATTGTTTACTGGGTTTTCTTTATCAACTTCGCAGTTGCAACATTTAATGTCTTGCCTATAGTCCCCCTAGATGGGGGATATATGATGGGCAATGTTGTAGAGGGTGTATTGTTTAAATTAAGAGGAAAAATGAGATTACGGGTTGATGATAAAAAAATAGAGCTGATTAGTAAAAACATAACAATGTTGATATCTCTTCTAACCGTGCTTTTGATTTTATTACCTTTTATTATACCACGTCTAGGTTGATTATGGGTTGCTTGTTATAGCTTATTGATGTTTATTTTGAAAGGTGTTGGTATTTTCATACCAGCTCTCCTGAGGGCATCTTTGGCAATATTAATATGTTCATCTTTTACCCATACACTCATTATTGCCTGTCCCTCTTTGACCCTTGCAGCTGTGCCAACAGCTTTTCCAAAAGATGCGCGCATACCCTGTGAAACTCTATCTGCACCTGCACCAGTTGCTTGTTTGTTTTCACGAAGAACATGATGTGGAAAAACCTTTATCTTCAATCTATAACCTGTTTTTCCAATGTTTTTCTCTAAATATCTATTAGCTGCGATACGAGCTGCTTCTAATGCTGTGTGTCTAATTTGGCATTTCTCTTCACACACTAGAGAAATCTCCATTGGAAAACTTCCTCTTTTATCTCCTAGGTCAAACTGTGTAATCCTGGGCATAGGAACACCGCCCATGTACTCCTTTCTCGTATATGCCTGCTGCTTAATCTCCCTGTACATCCTACCAGGTTTTTTAACCATAAAATTTTTTCACCATTTATTATTCTACGTTGATGGGAAACCAAAATATGATAAAGGTTTATAAAATCTTTTCCCCCTCAAAAAATATTTTTCCCCCTTGCAAACAATTTAAATACAATTATTCACATTTCAGAAAACCATATCTATACAAAATATAAGCTGAGGTAAGAATCGTGAAAAAGAAAAAACTTGTGCTACCAGGTAAGGAGATAGCATCCACACAGGAGATGAAAGCCGGGGAAGGCACATTTGAAGACAGAGGTAAAATCAAAGCATCAAGAATAGGGGAGGTACAGGTAGACAGAGACAGCAGGGTTATAACTGTTCAACCAGTGACTAGTGTACCTGTAAAAGTAAAAAAAAGAGATGTTGTAATAGGAGAGGTTAGAGAGGTAAGAAACTCTATAGTGATTGTTGACATCATACAAGTCGAGGGTAGCAAAAGAAGCCTCTATGGTGATAAAACAGCTGTGATAAGAGTATCAGAGATATCAAAACAATATGTGAGAGATCCTCTAACAGAATATAGAATAGGAGACATAGTTCGAGCTAAAGTAGCCCAGGACTATCCAAATCTGCAGCTTTCTACAATAGGACCAGAGTTTGGAGTAATAAAAGCTTTATGTGTAAAATGCAGACACCCTTTGAAACTAAAAGGAAAGATATTAGAATGTGAAAGATGTGGAAATAGAGAGAGTAGAAAAATTTCAAAATATTATGGTCAGGGAAATATATAAGAGGAGGTCATGTTAATGGAGATCAATACAATAAAAAAGACAAAAAAAGAATTGGAGTTAGAAATCATAGGCGAAGATGAGACTCTTTTGAACCCAATAAAACAGCGTCTACTAGAGGAAAATGAAGTGGAATATGCAGAATACTTCATAGATCATCCACTAACCGGCAAACCAAGACTATACATAAAAACTAGGAAAGAAGACCCGTTAGATGTGTTAAAGAAGACGCTGAAAAGCTTAGAAAAAGATGTTAGTAAATTAACCAAAGAGTTAAACGAGAAACTCAAAAAGAAATAAAAAATATAGATACTATGACCCATTTAACTCCTCTATCGGAAGAGAGAGAGGTAGGGATAGAATGTTTTTACACTGCAGATACACCTGGTATAGATGGAAAACTAAGGGCAATACCTGAGGATTTCATTGTTATAGAAAAACCATTGCTTCCAGATAGAGATGACAATGGGTTATATTCAATTATTGAAATTACATCTAGAAACTGGGAGACAAACCTTTTATTAAAAGATTTATCTAAAAAACTACATATATCTAGGAAAAAAATAACATTTGCAGGAACCAAGGACAAGAGGGCGTTTAAAACACAATACATGTCAATAAAAGCACCACCTGAGGAAATCCTTAAGCTTGATATAAATAATGTGAAAATAAAGTTTCTATATAAATCAAATAAACCCATTAAGATAGGAGATTTAATAGGCAACATATTTGATGTAAAAGTCAGGAACATTAGCCTTGAAAAAAAAGAATTAAACAAGAGATTGAAGAAAATAGAGTCTATTATAAAAAAAACTAGGGGTTTCCCTAACTTTTTTGGGATACAACGATTTGGAATAATCAGACCTATCACACATCTAGTGGGGAAATCTATTATAAGAGGAGATTTCAAACAAGCTGTTAAACACTATATTGCCAGTCCAACAGAGCATGAGAAAGAACCTGAGAGAGAGGCCAGAGCATTTTTCCAAGAGACAGAGGATTTCAAAGAGGCCATAAAACTATACCCTGATCATCTCCACTTTGAAAAAGCGATTCTCAATAAACTAATAGAGACCAATGGAGACTATATAGAGGCGTTAAAAACCCTGCCATTTAACCTTTTAACAATGTTTGTTTACGCCTATCAATCCTATATTTTCAATAAAATACTAAGTGAAAGAATAAAAAGAGATATACCTTTAAACAGAGCTATCGATGGTGATGTAATTATTCCACTAGGTAAAAATGGTTTTAAAGAAGGCGAGTTTATACCGGTAACTGATAAAAACATCAACAAGGTTAATCAGGAGATCGCTAAGGGGCGAGCATGTGTAACAGGTTTACTAGTTGGATATGACCCAGTTTTTGCAAATGGTGAAATGGGTGAGATAGAGCATAAGATCATAGAGAAAGAGAAGATATATCCACGTGATTTTATTATACCTGATATGCCTTTCTTATCCTCATCTGGCTCAAGAAGATCACTGCTTGCTCCTCTTGCCGATCTGGAGTGGAGAGTGGAAAATGACAGTATCAATGAGGGAAAACTATGTGTGAATTTCAAATTTGAGCTTTTCAAAGGATGCTATGCAACATCATTGCTGAGAGAGTTTATGAAATCCAATAACATCACCAATTATTAATAGAAATAGTTTTAACAGATATTTGCTATTATCTGCTATCCTCTAAAGAAGTTGGTGAAGAAACAAAAATGATCAAACCTGTGCCCTCGGAGTACAAACCAAATGAGATGGAGAAAAAAATCATAAAATTCTGGAGAGAAAACAAAATATTTGAGAAATCAGTGGAGCAGAGAAAAGATAAGAAACCCTATGTGTTTTTAGAAGGCCCTCCCACTGCAAATGGGTTACCTCATCCTGGCCATGTTCTAACAAGAATCATGAAAGATGTTGTACTAAGATATAAGACAATGGATGGCTATTATGTGCCACGTAGAGCAGGATGGGATACACATGGTCTACCAGTTGAGATAGAGGTGGAGAAAAAACTTGGTCTGGAGAGCAAACAAGACATTGAAAAATATGGTGTAGAGAAATTTAATGAGGAATGCCGCAGAAGCACATTCAAGTATGAGCAAGCATGGATAGACATGACAGAAAGAGTAGGCTTTTGGATAGACATGAAAAACCCATATATTACATTAAAAAATGAATATATAGAATCTGTATGGTGGTCACTAAAACAAGCATGGGAAAAGAAACTTCTTTACAAGGGATATAAAGTTGTTCCTTATTGCCCGCGATGTGGAACAGTTTTATCAGCTCATGAGGTTGCACAAGGTTATAAAAAAGTAAAAGAACCATCGATTTTTGTTAAGTTTAAGATTAAAAATGAAAACGCTTATTTCCTGGCATGGACAACGACTCCATGGACTCTTATCTCAAATGTAGCATTAGCAGTTCACCCAGATGAGTATTATGTTAAGATAAAATATGAGGGGGAGACCCTCATACTAGCAGAGGAGAGGGCATATCATCTACTAAAAGATAGTGACTATGAACTGCTCGACAGGTTCAAAGGCAAAGAATTAGAATATAAAGAATATGAGCCAATATTTAGTTTTGTGAAACCAGATAAAAAAGCATGGTATGTGATATGTGCTGATTTTGTAACAATGGATGAAGGTACAGGTATCGTCCACATCGCACCAGCCTTTGGTGAGGAAGACTATGAGGCAGGGAAAGAATATGATCTACCAGTGGTTCAACTGGTTAGAAAAAATGGTACATTCAAAGATGAGGTTGAACCCTGGGCTAACATGTTTGTCAAAGATGCAGATCCAAAAATCATGAAATACCTACAGGAAAAAGGTTTTTTAGCAGGTGAGAGAGAATACACACATGAGTACCCATTTTGCTGGAGATGCGATTCACCTTTGCTATATTATGCTATGGAATCCTGGTTCATAGCTATGTCAAAATTGAAGGAGAAACTAGTTGAAAATAATAACAATATAAACTGGTACCCGGAATACATAAAACATGGTCGTTTTGGAGATTTCATCAGAGATGTGAAAGACTGGGCTCTATCCAGGGATAGATACTGGGGAACACCACTGCCAATATGGAAATGCAACAACTGCGGAGAAACCATATGCATAGGAAGCATAGAGGAACTCAAAAAACTATCAGAAAACTTCCCAGAAAACTATGACCTACACAAACCCTTCATAGACAACCTAAAACTCAAATGCCCAAAATGCAACTCCAACATGAAAAGAGAAAAAGATGTAATAGACTGCTGGTATGACTCAGGATCCGCATTCTTTGCACAATGGCACTACCCATTTGAAAACCAACAAAAATTCAAAAAAAACTACCCTGTAGATTTCATATGCGAAGCATTAGACCAAACCAGGGGATGGTTTTACTCACTACTAGCCATATCAACCATGTTATTTGGAAAACATCCATACAAAAACGTGCTAACACTAGGGCTGGTTTTAGACAAAGAAGGACAAAAAATGAGTAAAAGTAAAAAAAACTATGTAGACCCAAATACAATATTTGAAAACGAAGGATCAGACGCCCTCAGATGGTACCTCTTCTCAACCAATGCACCATGGATGCCCATAAGATTCTACGAAGACGCCATAAAAGAAACACTGAGCAGGTTCATACTAACACTATGGCACTCATATAACTTCTTCGCAACATATGCAACACTAGACAATTTCAACCCAGAAAAAAACAAAATCCAATACAACCATCTAAAACCACTTGACAAATGGATTATAAGCAGGTTCAACAATCTAATAAGAGAAAGTAGAAAACATGCAGAAAAATTCGAGATGCATAAGGTTGCAAGGGCTATAGAAGATTTCATAGTCGAGGATCTCAGCAACTGGTACATAAGAAGATCAAGAAAAAGACTATGGGTAGAAGAACAAACAGAAGACAAACTCTCAGCATACTCAACCATGTACGAAATATTCCTAGAGTTATCAAAACTACTAGCACCATTTACACCATTCATAACAGAGCAAATATACCAGTCGCTAAAAACAGACAACATGCCAGAGAGTATACACCTATGCGACTACCCGACATCAAATAAGGCCTACATAGATGAAAAACTAGAAAAAGGCATGCAACTAATCATAAAACTCGCTGAAGAGGGAAGAACACTAAGAGCAAAAAACAATATAAAAATAAGGCAGCCACTAAGCAGGCTAACCCTGGTTACATCAAAAGAAAACCAAAACCTAATCAAAGACCTGCTAGACCTGCTAAAAGAAGAAATAAATATCAAGGAGATAAAATTCTCAGATAAACCAGAGGAGTTCATCTCAAAAAAAGCAATACCAAACATTTCAAAACTGGGTCCAAAATACAAGGGAAAAACCAACGAAATCGTAGAAATTATCAAAAAAATGAAACCAGAGGAGATAACAAACAAACTTGAAAAAAACAAAGAAATAGTTCTAAAAATAGATGAAATGGAAATCAAACTCAGCAGAGAGGATTTTGACATCATCGAGGAAACAAAGGAAAACATTGCAAAAGCAGACATCGAAGATGTTACAATCCTACTTGACACAACTATAACACCAGAGCTCAAGGCGGAGGGGCTTGCTAGAGAGATTGTTAGAAGAATACAGTCCATGAGAAAAGAACTAAATCTGGAGATTGAAGATAGAATACAAACTGAGATAAAAACTGATAAAAACATCTCCAAACAACTGGAAAAATGGATAGACTATATAAAAGAGGAAACCAGGTCTAAAAAGATTGTTTTCACCAATCAACCAGAAGGGAAACTTGTTAAAAAATGGGATATAGACAATACAATAGTTCTGATAGGAATAACTAAATAAGACACCCATTTTATTTGCACAGCTGTTTTATACTTCTCCCACATTCACCAAATAGAGGATCATGATCTGTCTGGGTATAGAGGGCACTGCTCACACCATAGGCGTTGGCATAGCAGAGGATGTAAACGAGAAATGCAAAGTCTTAGCTAACATCATAAAAATGTACCAACCTAAAGAAGGTGGAATACACCCCAGGGAAGCAGCGAATCACCATGCAACATTTATAGGCGATCTCATCATAAAAGCTATTGAAACAGCGAAGATAGATAAAAAAGACATAGACTTAATCGCATTTTCCAAGGGGCCTGGTTTAGGACCTTGTCTAAGAACAGCAGCCACCGCAGCAAGAGCATTATCATTAACACTTAACAAATCAATAGTAGGTGTCAACCACTGCGTAGCACATATAGAAATCGGAAGAGGAACAACAGGTTGCAGAGACCCTGTTCTCTTGTACGTATCTGGCGCTAATACACAAACAATAGCATTTGCAGAGGGAAAATACCGAGTCTTCGGAGAAACCCTAGACATTGGAATAGGAAACATGCTTGACAAATTTGGCAGAACCATAGGCTTAGAATTCCCATGCGGACCAAAAATAGAAAAACTAGCTGAAAAAGGAAAAAAATACATAGACCTACCATACTCTATCAAAGGCATGGACGTGGCATTCTCTGGGCTGCTAACAGCAGCGGAAAACATCGCCAGAGACAAAAAACAAAGATTAGAAGATATCTGCTACTCAATACAAGAAACAGCATTCGCAGCACTAACAGAAATAACAGAGAGAGCGATGGCACATACAGAAAAAAACGAGGTACTACTTGGAGGAGGAGTAGCATGCAACAAAAGACTGAGAGAAATGGTAAAAACAATGGCAAAAGAAAGAGGAGCAAAATTCTACGTACCAAGAAATAACCTCTGCGTTGACAATGGTGCAATGATAGCATGGAATGGAATACTCATGTACCAAAGTGGTACAAAAATGAGCATCAAAGAAACAACCATTGATCAAAAATATAGAACAGACATGGTAGATGTAAAATGGCGGTAAAAAAGAAGATAATATACCGGGGGGCAGAGGCAGAGATTCTACTCTCAAAATACTTGAACTACAAAGCAATTGAAAAAAGAAGAATAGAAAAAAAATACCGTATAAAAGAACTAGATCACAAACTAAGAGCCATCAGAACAAAAGAAGAGGCCAAACTCATGATAGAAGCCAGAAAAAACGGTGTACCAGTACCTATAATATACGATGTAGACCTAAAAAACTGCACCATAACCATGGAATACCTACAAGGTAAGAAACTAAAAGACATACTAAACAATGTGAGCGAAAAAGAAAGAAAAAAACTATGCAAAATGATAGGAGAAAACATTGCCAAACTACACAACAACAACATCATACATGGTGATATAACAACATCAAACATGATACTATTCAATGGTAAAATACATTTCATAGACTTTGGATTAGGAGAACTAAACAGTGAGATAGAGGCAAAAGGAACAGATCTACACGTCCTAATGGAAGCTTTCGAAGCCACACATTTTAAACACCCAAAATGCTTCCAATACGTACTACAAGGATACCAATCAAAACTAAAAGATGATGCAAAACAAGTGATAAAAAAAATAGAAGAAATAGTAAAAAGAGGAAGATACAGATGAAAATATACTTTGTAACCAGCAACAATGGAAAATATAATGAGGCAAAAGAAAAACTAAAAGGAATTAAAAACATTCAACTGGAACAAAAAATAATAAACTACCCTGAGATACAAACAGACACCTTGGAAGAAGTAGCTGAATATGGTATAAAATATCTCAAAGACAAGCTAAAAAAACCCTTTATATTGGAAGACGCAGGTTTATTCATAGAACATCTGAAAGGCTTCCCAGGCGTGTACTCAGCCTATGTTTTCAAAACAATAGGCTGCAAAGGAATTCTAAACCTGCTGCATGATATAGAAAAGAGAGATGCATATTTCAAATCAGTAATTGGTTTTTACAACCCAGAGGCAAAAGAGATGAAAATATTCAAAGGTATATCCAGGGGTAAAATATCCCTTGAAATACGAGGAACAAATGGATTCGGATACGACCCTATCTTTATACCAGAAGGTGAAAGTAGAACATTTGGCGAAATGAAAATAAACGAGAAAAACAAATACTCTCACAGGGGTAAATCTTTTGAAAAATTAGCATCATTTTTAAAAAAATTAAAAATAGAAAATTTTAAAGTGTAAAATTATAATTACAATTATAAGGAGACCTATTTATGGAAGAACACCCTCAGCCTATGGATAAAGAAGAAATTTTTAAATCCAAAGCTAAAAAATGGACAAGAATAGTACTTACCATAGCAATACTCTACCTGGTATGGATGATTTTTGTTTTCTCAACAATTTATGTTTTAGGTTTTAGCTATACATGGTCCATTTTAACCTTTGACACCTGGATAACAATTGGTATAATTCTTTATGTTATATTAATAATAATGGAGTTAATCATAATCCTTTATTATCTTTATCTCAAGCGGGAGAAAAAACTAAAAGCACCCATTTTTGAAGAAGTTGAAGAAGAGGAAAAGAAAACCATAACCTACACATATCCAAAAGATGTAGAAGGTGGTGTGTTTTCCTCCAACTACATAGACGTTGATGAGAACACAGTTTTAAAACTTAGAACCCTACTTGTGAGAGCATGTATGCTATGTGGTAAACGGGTAGAATGCTGGCCTAAATATCGGGGTAAGGTGGATAAAGAGGATTTTCTAGCAAACATAGACTGTATAGATGGTCTAGAAAGGCTTAGCAAGAAAAAAAGAAAAAAAACCACATAGCAGAGTGTTTTATAATCCTGTTGAGATGATAAACACGTTTCTTAGTTCCTTAAAAGTGTAGTCTCCATTTTCATCTAAAACCTCTATCTTAATCGAATGTCTTCCAAGTACCCTGCTCAGATGATACTCATATGGTTGCTCATAATCTGTTAATTGTGGTTTATTATCTAAATAAAAGTTTACCTGTTTAATAGAAACATTGGCATCTACCACTGCTACTATTTTATTTCCTATGAAAACAGTCTTATTTCCATTCAACTGTGCCAATGCTTTTCCAAATACATTAAGGTATCCCTCTTTAATGTTAGTAGTAATATTTATCTCAACATTGTTATCATTTTTGATCGTTATATTCACCATATCCTTGGCTGTCATAGTTGAAACAGGGGAACCGGCTAATTCTGCAACTATTGTATATTCCCCATCGTTGAATTTTATAGTATCTAAAGGAATACTCCATTTTTTTCCATGAATATATATTATTTTATTCCATTGAGTATTTATCATATACACTTTTAGAGGTAAGTTACCAATGGATGTGCCACTGATATTGATTATTCCCCTAACAATACTTCTCTCCTTTGGTGAAATAATTTTTATTAAGGGCTTCGGAGGCGGATATGGATTTGATGTTATAATAAAAGAGTTGCTATAGTTGCATGTTTGTTTAAAGTTCATAACAGTAACCTTGATTCTATAATTACTACTATCTGCTAGTGTCGAGGGTATATTCCAGGAGTAGCCGCCATCGTTTCTTGTTAGAGGAGTAATGGTATACACATACTTGTTTCCTTGATATAACTCAATTTTAACATTAGCTAATGGAGAGATTCCATCAGTGACCCATTTTATTTCACAGTTTTGGTTTGTAAGATATGTTTCTCCACCCTTTGGTGACAATATCGTAATACTTGCGCTATGTGGTGGATTAGGTGGCAAGATATTATCATGCTGTACTTTAACCCACGCAACTAGATCCTCGATATTTACCTCACCATATTTTATTCTAAAATATCCATGCTCGCCCCACCCTGTTCCCCAGCTGTTTTTACAAACCCAGTATCTTTGATAGTCATTGTATCCTACTATAACCACTGCATGATTAACAGTTTTTGGTTCAGATTCATAATGTTGATATATTCCACCAGTGTAATGTTGAAAATCACTATATACGTACATAGCTGCAAGAAGCGGCCCATATTCATTTAATGCATTTTTAATAGCTGATACCTTATAATTTATATTGTTATTATTAAAGCTTGAATCATGGGTTACCCAGCCCCAGTTTTTAATTTTTGTTCTAAAAACACCGTTCTCCTCAGGTACCGAATTACTCTTAAGCCATTCTAATGTTCTATATGGATCCCCGCCATTGTATCCACCATAAGGGCAATGATTCACTATATATGTTTCTGAGAGGTCCTTATCAAGATTTGGATTACCATATTCTAAGTTAAGCCTTCCTTCTATCGTACCGACTACTGCATATGCCCAACAAGTACCTCCATTCTGACGTTTAACAGGGCTCATATAATCCTTACCATTATAATTATGCCAGTCCAGCTCTTTCTGTATGGATAGGGTATAACTGTAATTTGAAGCAGTGTTGCCTTCGCTATCAAACTTGGCGTAATCGGATAGAAAACTTAGGCCTAATAATTCTTTAAGGGGAATATTGGAAACTGATGTGAACCCTGCAGTCCATGTTGCATTTTCTCTTTCTAGAATTTTTTCCAAACTCTGTATAATATTTGATAAACTTCTTTTTACTAGGTTGATTTTTTTACTTTCAACTGCTGATAATGTTGTGCTGAGTAATAGCAGTATGATTGTGAGCAAAGTGACAATAATTTTTATTCTCATCTTAACCTCACAATAAAAACTTGGATGCAAATATATATAAAAATTATTATACAATCCTTCACAAAAGCAGTTTTTTAAGAGGTTCTTTGTGATTATTATTCGATTTTTGTTCTAAAAATTTTAAATATTAAAAATTATAAAATTAGTTTAGCAAAGGTAGGTGATAGTAGAGATGAAAGAGCTTTGTTCATTGTT
>Ga0164310_10001002_pt1 | contig 15681 bp, 15 predicted proteins | sample GuaBasSedimGuay1_FD_121795 | JGI IMG/M metagenome (GOLD analysis project Ga0164310, IMG submission 121795) | Subseafloor sediment microbial communities from Guaymas Basin, Gulf of California, Mexico - Guay1, Core 4569-9, 0-3 cm | ecosystem: Environmental > Aquatic > Marine > Hydrothermal vents... | reverse complement strand
CCTCAGTTTTGACTAGTGCAATAGAAATAGATAACGCTAGAGGTCGAGCTCTCAAAATTACACAAACAGATACAGCTGGAACCAATACGCCAGTGGTTCTGTCAAATAGTGGACAGGGTGTAGCTTTCCATATACAGCAACATAATGTAAGTGGTGGAAGTGATGTGCTCCGTATTAATAATTCAGGAACAGGTAATGTGATTAGCATCATCAACTCCGGTGGTACAGGTCACGACATTCATGGTAATGGTGGAAATTGGTATATTGATTCTTCCGGAAATGCTACCTTTAATACTGCTTCCTTTACTACTAGTCCTTTTGTGTGTGAAACTGGTACGTTGGCGCATGGAGGAACTATATCTCTCCCCGCAGGATTTACTGAAGGGCAGTGTCATTGGATGGTATCTACTATGCAATTGTGGAACTCTGGATCTTGGGACACCAATGATGGATTTGCTATTGGCACAGGTGACTTTGCAGTAAGATCTTCTGCAATGGGAGGAGCCATGGTTTCTGCTAAGCTAGGATATACACCAGCAGCCAGACAAATAACTGCGTGTGCGTGGGACGGGATTACTGGTGGTGCTCAAGCACCTACAGCAACCTTCAATGTTCAATATATGATTATCGGTATAAAATAGAGGAGCAAATTAAATGACCAAAGTCCCTTTTTATAGAATAGACATTGTTTCTGCCACAGCTCCTACCGGACCTAGTGTTGGCATAGGAACTCTTTGGTATGATTCTTCTGCCAATAAGCTCAATGTTCACAATGGAACTTCCTTTCAAGAATATGTAATAACACCAGAGCTTACAGCAGCCAATGTAGCAGCTGTTGATAACTTTAATTTTTCTACCGCCACAAACGTGCAGGATGTCCTAGATGATGTCAGCAGTGCAATATATGATCCTTTAACTATTGAGCATTCAATGATATCGGGAACACATGGTCCCAAAGTAACAATTGCACAACCTGGTAATGACTATTGTCTTTTAATAAATAAGACAGATACAAATGGACTTCCTGCTGTGTCAATTCAAAATGCTGGTGGTAGTGGTATTGAAATTCAAAGCGCGGGTGATGGACTTCGGATCAACCAGCCCCACCCGACATCATCCTCCCATGCACTTGACATTAATAGAAGTTCAAACACAGGTAATAGTATTCAAATAACACACACAAGTGGATCCTCAGCAATACGAGTCTCAGGCACTAATGGTGGTGGGCTTCATGTAGAATCAGGAGGATTAGGTTATGGTATTCATGTAGCACATTCAGGCTTATCTGCTGCCCTCAATGTCCAACAACACTCAACTCATACAGCTGCAAATATCGAGGGACTCAATACAGGTTCTGGCGATACAATGCATGTAGCTCACGCTGGAGCTGGTCGAGCTTTATATGTAAACCATCAGAATCCCCTTAGTATTTCGGCAGGTATTGATATTGATAATGCTAGTTCAGGTCCATGCATTGTCTTCAGGACTACCGGTCCAGGTTATGATGTTCGAGGTACTGACGGTAACTGGCGTGTTAACTCTGATGGAAGTGCTCTCTTTGAGGGAATACAATATAATGGCAATACCGTCGCTACCAAGACAATAGCAGGAAGTGTAGATGCTGCTGGAAATCCATCAGTTACTGGGACAGGTGGTTGGACTTCCAATAAGGTATCAACTGGTCGTTATAGAGTTACATTCTCTGACCCATTTGCTGGAGCTCCAATTGTTTGTGCAACGCCGAGTCAAATAGGATATACTCCTAGTGAATATGGTGCAATGGCAATAAACATTCTCTCTGCGACTCACATTGAACTTTCAACTTATCCAGGAGGAGTGATTACTGACAGGCCTTTTTTCTTTATAGCAATGGGATCTTAGAATTAGAACGGAAAGTTAATGTTAAGCGTTGTTAGAAAAATCACAACTCATCAGGTTGTAGTCCTAGAGCGTCGTCCTTGGGATGAAAATTTACCTCAACTTATTGTAAGTGAGGGAGAAGAGTTAATAACATGTGAAAACCTAAGTAATATTGATGTAGACGATTTAACATATGGTACTGATTGTTATGCTCTAGAGCAAGATGGTTATGGTGATTATTATTTTGAGGCAATTTTGTCTGAAACTGCAGCTTATGATTTGATACAAGCTCGACCAGGTGCAATATTGACTGCTAAAGAGGATGCTACTACAAAAACTTGGGATCAGCTAAGTGTAGCACAAAAGAAAATTATAATGGGACTTGAGCCCACAAATGAAGAGTTAGGGCTAGTATAATGGTTATTTTTGATCCAAATAAGCCTACAACATCAACGAAATTTGTTTCGGCTGATATAAGAGATAATTTTAATGCTTTAAGTAGAGCTAATGATTTGAGATCTTCAGCACAAGATGTTCCTGATCTTACTGTTGTAGTTCAGTCTGGAAGATTTCAATTTAATTCAATCGAATCTCATTTATTTGCAGGTGGAAATAGTCCTACCTTAGATACAACATCTGGAGGTACAATAGGACAAGAGCGAATAGCTATTCTTCAGATTGATGTTTCTTCTGTTTTGTCGTGGAAATATGGAAATTGGGCTACTGCTGGAAGCGCAACTTCTCCTAATTTTGATGGAAACAAGATTACTGTATCACAGGTTATAATAACTCATGACATGACAGAAATCACAGAGACTGAGCTTTCTGATATAAGGCCTTTTGTTAATCTGAGTGCAGGTGGAATTTCTCCCATACTACTAACAGTAGCTGCCACAGATGTTCTTGGTCCTACTCTAGGACAAGTAGCCTTTGACACATCCTCACTCTTCTCATACACAGTAGGTATGAGTGAGTTGTTGATTTATATAGATGGTGTTTATCAAACAGAAGGAATTGACTACGTAGAAACAGATGAATATACGATAACCTTTAATGCTGCTGTAGATGCTGGAAGTAGAGTAACAATATGGAAAGTAGGACTTGCAGCTCAGCCTGGTAATCTAAATTTTTCTGACCTAGACGATATAAGTACCAATGAATCTGCAGCATTCAATGCAGCAGATGTTCCAACCGCTATCAATCCATTCTTAACAGTGAGTGGGCACAGCAATATAGATCACAGTGCTATTGTGCCAATCTTGACAATGTTAACAGATATAACAACTTTACAAGGACATGTAACATCAGTTGCAGGTGCTCATGCTGCCTCAGCAATTTCCGTAGTTGATAATCTGACTTTTGCCTCTCCCACTACAGTTCAAGAAGCAGTTGACAGTATGCAGGTTTTAAGAGATGATTTCTTAAATGAACATACGATTGCTGGAGTTCATGGACCTAAAGTAACAATTATTCAGACTGATGCTGATAGTGCTTTAACTATTGACAAGACAAATACAGATGCTGGAGTCGCTGTAGTTATATCAAATTCAGGAACAGGAAAAGCTGTAACGATAGATCACAATGGAACTAGTGATCTCTTAACTACCACACATTCAGGTCTAGGTGGAATATCATTTGTTATAAATCATGATAATGTAGCAAATGCTTCCATAGCCATGACCGTTGTCAATTCTGGTCTTAGTAATGCGATGAAAATAACACAGGTTAGTGCTAGTTTGCCAGCTTTACATATAGATTCATGTGATGCTTCTATTCTTATCGACAATTCCTCAGGCACTGGGAATGCTCTCCAGATCAACCAATCAGGTATTGGTAAAGGATTGTCAATAACACAAGCTGGAGCTAACGTTGCCACACTATTTAATAAAACCAACGTGGATAGTAGTAATGTTATAGAAATCAGTAATAGTGGTACAGGAAAAGATATACGAGGCAATTCCAACAATTGGGATGTAGATGGTTTAGGTAATGCACGACTTACTTCATTAGCCTTCAACACAGGAAGTTCAGTAGGATTTAGGATGGTATGGGGAGCTATTAGTTTAGCTGGAGGAATTTTAGACCCTGGTTCTGGAGATTGGGGTCCATCGAAGAGTGGACTTGGAGATTATTCAATCTCATTTGCTCCTCCTTTTTCTTCTCCACCTATAGTTCAGTTTACGCCTATCGCTCCTATCGCGATGGATGTGCAATTACAAGTTCCAACAATACCAGGAACAGCATCAATTTTTACCTTCAATGCTGGAATATTGACAGATACTGATTTTCATTTTATAGCAATTGGATCTGTATAGGAGTAATAAGAAATGAATCAAATTACATATCGCTTTGAAGATTCTGATCCACTAGTACCGTTAAGTGGACGTCCAGTGCGTTCTGAAGTTGTTCGTGAGAACTTTTTTGTTCTTTCAGGCGCCTCTGCTTTGTGGACATATGAAAGTGATCCACCTGATCTTACCATACAAATATCACCAGGCTCATATCAAGTTGATCCTGATGCCATTGTTTCTTATATAGGCGGAGCTAGTCCTACTCTTGATACTACTTCAGGTGGAGTATCTGGAGAGAGCAGAATAGCAATCCTATCAATAGATGCATCTCAGACATTAACGTGGACATATGGAACCTGGACGGTCGGAACTCCAGTTGCTGATCCCTTTGCAGTAAATGAAATATCAATTTGTCAAGTATTAACAACTCATGGAATGACAGAAATTACATATGCAGACATTACTGATGTTCGTCCTCTTGTCAGTCTTGGAAGTGGAACAGGTGCTGTAGGTCCCCAGGGTGTAACGGGATCAGGATATGTATCAGAGCTTGCCAACGATATTGTAACTGGAGGATCATTTTCAACAGCAAGTGTGTCATATGTTCCTATAGCAAGTGCAAGTATTTCTACCGTAGGGACTGCAACGCCTATTCAAGGACTATTTACTTTTGATATATGGAGTGCTATTGCAAGTGCCACAGTAGATATACGTATTGTTATAGATCCTACTGGTGTAAATGATCTTGGTAGTGCAGTGTCTTACGAATTTCAACTTGCAAACCTGATAACAGGTGGAGCGGCTCAGCATATTTCCGCCGCCACCTTCCCGGCAGGTACATACAATGTTCAAGCACAGATGAGAACTAGTGGTAGTCTAGTAACAATAGATAATTATCAATTATCAGCGTTAGGATTAGAAGCGCTACAAGGTGAAACAGGAATACAAGGACTTCCAGGAGCAATTGTTGGTGATCTTGATTCAGCATATACTGCAGGCCCAATGATTGACATAGACTCAGGTCCAGTAGTCTTATCAAATACTAGCGGCGGACAAACTTTAAATATAAATAAGCTCGAGACAGGTACAGATAACGTCCTAATAATTTCCAACGCTGGTACTGGACATGACATAGAAGGTAATTCTAGCAATTGGTTTATTGATCCCAATGGTGATGCAACCTTTAATGGCAAATTGACTGTCGCCGGAGGAATTGATCCAATCTATTTACAGCTAAATGCAACAACAAGTACAAGCGTACTAGACAATGCAATATATATAGACTCAGGTGATAGTAAGCTAAAATTCAGAAATTCTGGAAGTGCAGTTGCAGCAGTAGTAACTGGAGGCGATGGTACTCCTGTATTATTAAACAACACAGGTGCGAGTATAGCACTTCATGTTCAACAAGATGCTACTACTGATCACTCTGGTATTTATGTTGACAACAATGGTCCATTTAATGGAGTATCAATAGAATCGCAGAATAGCTCAGTAGGCTCAGCGGCTTTAAAGGTCAACAAGCAGCATTCAGGTAGTGCTCATGCTCTACTTATCAGCAACTCTGGTACAGGAACAGGAATTTCTCTAGCTCAAATTGGAAACGGCACCGGTATAGATATTGGTCAATCTGGAATTAATTACGGACTTCAGATTACAAAATCTGCTACAACTGGTGGTGCTGCTTTTATTAATACTACTTCTACAGCAAATACTAATACTGCTCTTTCTATTCATCACAGTGGCTCTGGTAACTGCATTACTTGTACACCTGGCAACGGTAGTAGAGGTGTATATATTAATAAGACTAACACAGGAGCCGGAAACTGTATAGATGTACTCAATAGTGGATCAGGATTAAGCATCTATGTTGACAGTTACGCCGCCAACACAGCAGCAAGACTAATCAAGCGCGATACCGGCAACGATGTTGGATTAAAAATTGATAATTATGGAACTGGTCACGGTATCCAAGTTGATCAGAATGGTGCAGGAGTTGGTATTGGAGTAACTATACCAAGTTCAAGTGGTGTTGATGCAATGCAAATTTTAAATGCTGGATCTGGTCGCAGTCTTTACATTGGACAAACAAATACTTCGAGTGGCTCGACTGGTATTCATATTGCTAACTCCGGAATTGGTAAAGATATTGTGGGCAATAATTGGTCGATAGACTCAGATGGTGAGGGAGATTTTACAAAGCTTATCACTGGAAGCGCTATCAACGGTATCAAGATGTTGTCTGGTAGAGTTACATCTGCTGGAGCAATATCAGATGCAGGAACCGGAGATTGGACAGTATTTCGCGTCTCTAATGGTAGATATCAATTAGCGTGGACTAATGTTTTTAGCACTATTCCAAGCACTCAAGCAACAATTATTCAGACTGTTGCTAATCAATGGGGAACTTGTACACTCGAGGGTGAGGCAAACAGTGGTTGTGAAATAAGAACATTCCCGAGTGGTGTGATTAACGACAGACCCTTCTGCTTCACAGTCATTGGTAGAATTTAGTAGTTCATTAGAAAGATAAAAATGAAATCAGAGCAGGAAATCCTGGCAGAATGCATTGAAGAAAAATGTAAGGTCATACTGAATATTGAGAGCCAATTATTATCTAGATCAAAAAGTCAATCTCCCTCTTTTATTGATATGAATGCAATTAATTTAGAACAGCAATTAAAGAATCTTCAGGCTGAACAAGAGATACTCACACAAAGATATTGTGCTCTAACAGAAAAAGAAATTGTAGTGGGGACCAAGCAAGAAATAATTGAGGCTCTCGATAAAATAGTAAGTGACACAACGACGTTCAAGCTTATAGAAGTAGCAGGATTTGAGAAACCTAATGAGAAAGAATAGAGAGGGTTATGAAAACATTCCTAATTGCTATTTCAGGTAAAATGCGTCATGGTAAAGACACTATTGGTGATTATTTAATTGCTCGATATGGCTTTAAACATATTGGATTTGCAGATAAGCTTAAGCAAATATGTCAAACCTATGAAGAGACTGACAGAGATGCCTGCAACAAACAAATTGCAGCAGAATTGTTTCCTGAACAAGATAAAACAGTTGTTAATGATATTGATGTGCTAATGCGTGCAGCTCAACCAGATGGTTGGCAAAAGTTGACCGAAGATGAGTGTTATGACAACAAGACAGATCTGAGTAGACGTGTTCTCCAGCATATTGGAGATGGAATGCGTTTTGTTAGAGGTCAAGCAGATGTTTGGGCTCGATTTTCATTAGCTACTTGTCAGAGTGGCCGTCATGTAATAACAGATGTAAGATATAAGAACGAGGCATTTGCAATTGACGCTTTGCCACATTCTCAAATATGGAGAGTTAATAGAAAAATAGAGGCAGATCCTAGGTCTGCAAAACATATTTCAGAGGTTGATCTTGATGATTATCCTTTTGAGGTTGTCATTGAAAATAATGACACAATACCACATTTATATAATAAAATTGATAAAATTATGAAGCCTCTAGAACAAGGTCGCCGTCCTTTTTTAACAGGAGAAGAAGTCTATTGATGAATGTTAGATTTAAGTGCACTAGATGTGGCACAGTGTCTCCACATCAAAAGCCTTGTTTTTATTGTGGTTGTAAGGAAAAAGCAAAGATTGTTGTTCCTCGTCCTAGGCCAAAGCCATCAGGTGGTACACTTCTTAGTATAGGGTTAAAATGAGAAGAGTAATATCAGAAGTAATAAACGCATACTATGATCATACCACTGGTTTGACCCATATGCGGACTGTGTTAAAAAATATACAGGAGTATTTGCCGCCTAGTACTCCAGTTTATGAGGGCAGTGAAGTAGACGGTCTCCGCTGGATTCGTCAGGTAAGTGAAACATTAAACAATGAACAACTAAAAGTTAGATCTGCTTTAACAACAGAATTGTCCCCTGGTGCTACAGAATTGATTATTGCTGATGTTGGACGATTTCCCAACAGTGGCTCCATAGTGGTTAGTTATGATTCTCTTGACGAAGAAACATTAACCTTCACTAGTAGAGATACAGTAAATAATAAGTTACTTGGATTAAGTTCACCTACAAATACCCATAGTGTTGGACAATTTGTATATTCAGATGAAGATCTCATGGGAACGTTTGAGGTCGAGCTTTCGAATTACCCTATTCGCTACAACAGCCCCAACGTTGTCATTAATGGTGTAAAAGAATTGAGAGAAAATGTTGACTTTGAAGTAGTTAATACATATTCTGGTGGACTTTGTCAAAGAGGGTTTTTAAGATTTTTTCAAGGAAGTCAACCAAAAAGATTTTCAAGAGACGATTCCTTAGAAATTACATACCATTATGTAGTGGAAGATATCACACAGGTTAATGTTCATACACAGCCAGGTAATATAGGTCTTGTTGATATCTTCGAAGATAGGTTGTATGAAAGAAAAATCGATGACTTATTAACTCAAGATGCAATTGAGTCTGGAAATATAAAGATTACTCCTTCAATGCGAACAACTACATCAACAATTTCTTTTCCAATTCCTGCTACTATCAAAATCCCAGATACAGAAAATCCGCAGGATATAGTTTTGGTTGATCCAATTTCACAAGCTAGTCCGCCAACTGAACTGACGTTGTCTAACATTGAAGGTCTTCCTATTTCAGGAGCTTTCTCAGATTTATCTGATGATGAAGAAAATCGTTCTATAGTAATAGGAGGGGTAGATACTGTTCAGTATAGCGACGTTGACATAGCAAATAATAAAATAGTTGGAATAACAGGTACTTTCACACAGGACTATGCTGTAGGAGAAGACGTATTGTTAGCAGATGGTCCTCGTTTATTTAGAGATATTGTTAAAAATGAGATCAACAAAAGTGTTGTAGCAGGTCAAGTCGAGGCCTTAAGTGTAGATGTGGGTAGTGATAGATATCTAAGAATAAGAGCAAAATTATCAGATACCTCTTTCAATTTGCAACCCGGGACTTATAATATATCTTATTTGGGATTTGATGACGATTTACAAGTAGGCCTGCACACAGATGTGACTTCTGTCTTACCATTTTCAGGAAATAAAATGACATTCAGAGATTTCTCTCTCATGGTACAAAGAAGAGAAATTGCCAGAGAATTGTTAGGACAAACTCTGAGTGTGAAAATTCCGTAATTACCAAGGAGAAAGACATGGTCAACAGAGCAGAAGTAGAAGTTTTCCCAGAACTTAAAGAGGTTGTAGTAAAGCTAGTCAACAAGTATGGTACAGCGCTTGAAGGTATTGATCCTGATCGTATCGTCCCTCTCAAAACAAGTGCTAAATCTAAGCGAAATGTTGTTAAGGTTACAGCAATCAAGGTTCCCCACCCAAGTATCACCAATCTCAAATTTGCAATTACAGCTTACAGTTCTTTTGATGAACTTGACGAATCTCGTCAGATTATTCATGTTTTGCGAGAGCTATGTAGAATTGAAGATTTCGAAAAAGGCAAGATTGGCGACTATCCTCTAAAAGACTTTCCTTTCATTATTGAAGAGCATGGAACATTGTGGCAAGAAAATGAAGAGTTGCCAAATATTCTAAGGGAAAGTTCTGCAGCAGTAGAAAAGTAAGGTATGGCAAAATATATTCTTTATTGTCCAGAGTGTGATGTAGATCATTGTATCACTCAATCAGTTCATGATGCGCTTTCTAAGGTATGTCCGCATTGCCAAAAAGAAATTTTGCGGACACGCCTTGGAAAAGTCAGTGCATTTGGTCTCACAGGAGATAAATTAGTAGAGCGCGCTAAAGATTTAGCGAAAAAAGATATTAAACAGTTGAAAAAGGGGAAAGACAAAGATCTTCTTGATAAGGTTGGAGATTCTCCCAATAAGAATAAGTTTAAACAGTAAGGAGAAGAATTATGACAGAATTATTACCTGCTCTTTTGGAGCTTGTAGGTGATGAGAGTATTCAAAACATTTTTATTGGTCTCGCAGCAAGCGTATGGGCTTGGGCTCAGCGTACAGCTGGGATTGATCGTAAGAACAATCTTAAGGTTGATCAAGCATTAACATTCCTCGAAGCAGGTGTTTCGAAGACGTATGCTATTTATGTTAAAGCACGAAAAGCAGCAAGTCAAGATGGCCACCTGACAGAAGAAGAGAAGAAAGAAGCTCGTGAAATGGCTTTTACTTATGCTAAAAATTATGCTCAAAATGAAGGACTTTCGTTGGTTAAAGCTCTTGGTGCAGATATGATTCCAATGTTAATTGAAAAGAGTGTTGGTAACCTAAAGACAGCATGTAGTGGACCTACCGCAGTTGCACCGACAAGTGCTGGAGAAGTGGTTTAATGTTTAAAGAAATTGTAAGTGCTGACGGGAAGATTTGGGTCATTGATAATGAAAGTGTCAAAGCTCTATCAGATAATCCATCAGCACCAGCACAAACCTTATTGTATGTAGATGGAATTTCTATTCCAATTTCATTTGCTGGTACAAAGGATGAAGTCATTGAAATCCTCGATCTTTACAGTAGATTTTCTTTTGATAGTGAAATTGTAATAAGAAAGAAGGCTCGAGAAAAAGCAATGAGAGAAAAGGCGCTTGCACTAGAAAAGCTAGAGATAGACATAGCAGAAAAAAGCTCTGCCATTCCTGGTCTTTTAGTTGAGGATGACACTGCGCTTCCTACGTTAGCAGATGATTTAAAGGATTAGCTATAAAGAAAGTAGAGTTGTGGCTAAAGCTAAAAAGAAAAAACTAGTTGTAGTTGAAAGTCCAAATAAGATCAAGAAGATTGCATCTTTTTTGGGCCCCGACTTTGTAGTAAAATCGTCAGTTGGACATATTATGGATCTTCCTCAAAAAGGTCTTAATATTGACATCAAAGATGACTTCAAACCCACCTATCAAGTAATCCCTAAAAAGCGAGATGTTGTAAAAGATCTCAAAGCAGTAGCAAAAGATATTGATGAAGTATATCTTGCTGCTGACCTAGATAGAGAAGGGGAATATATTAGTGCCTCTGTTCAGCATGTACTCAAGAAACGAGGACGAAAGTTCTATAGAGTAACGTTTGCAGAGATTACAAAAAAGGCAGTCCTCGAGGCTTTTAAAAATCCTGGAGTTGTCAATACTGATCTAGTAGAAGCACAAAAGACTCGTCGTATACTCGATAGGCTGGTTGGTTTTAAGATCACACCTTTTCTATGGCAACGTGGTAAAAGTAAATCAGAACCGAGTAGATCTGCAGGACGAGTACAGAGTGTTGGACTACGATTAATTGTTGAACGACAAAAAGAAATTGACGCATTTAAGCCAGTTAAATATTGGACTGTTGATGCTCTTGTAGCTAATAAGGCTAAGAAAGAGTTTACTGTTAATCTCGTTATGAAGAATAAGTTGGCAATTGATTCTGAAGATAAGGCTGATAAAGTTGTAGCTACTTTAAAGAAATATGACTTTAATGTCGACAAAGTAACAAAGAAGTCAACTAAGAGTTCATCAAGTGCTCCTTTTACAACTTCAACATTGCAACAAGCAGCTAGTACAATTTTACATTGGGGTTCTAAAAAGATAATGAGTGTGGCTCAAAAGTTATATGAACAAGGTCTGATTACTTATATGAGAACAGACAGTGTTGCAATTTCTAAAGAGGCTATCAAAGAGATGAGGGTCTTAATTCCTAAGGTCACCTCCAAGAAGCATCTCCCAGCAAAAGCAAATGCTTATAAAGTTAAAAAAGGCAAAGCTCAGGAAGCTCACGAAGCAATTCGTCCCTCTAATTTAGTAGACGATTTGATAACAATTCTTGGAACAATTCTTGACACAGATCAGAAGAATTTATTTGAATTGATTTGGAGAAAAGCAATAGCTTCACAGATGGCTCCTGCTATTTTTGATAAAGTAGAGATTTTAGTTAAGTGTGGAAAATATAAACTTAAAGCACTTGGTCAAACTCAAACGTTCGATGGTTTTCTTAATGTGTGGAAATATGCTACAACTAAAGAAGTAACTCTTCCTATAGTTAAAGAAGGCGAAAAGCTGATTAAGAAAGAGATTGCTCATAAAGAACATGAAACAAAGCCACCAGCAAGATTTAATGAAGCTTCTCTTGTAAAAGAGATGGAAGCAAATGGCGTAGGTCGTCCATCAACTTATGCTTCAATCATTGAAGTACTCAAGCTTCGTAAATATGTTGATATGGATGGCAAGGCATTTATACCTACCCCAGTGGGAGTTGAAGTGTCAGACTTTTTAATGGTACACTTCGATGCAATCATTGAGGTAGACTTTACAGCCAAAATGGAAGATGCTCTTGATGAGATTGCAGCCGGAGATAAAACGCGACTTGAAGTTCTTCAAGAAGTTTGGAAAGAGTTAAAGGGTGCAATTGATAAGGCAAATATTAATCTAAGAACCAATGAGGTATCGACTGAGGTATGTCCAAATTGTAAAGCCTCTATGTATGTTAGATTGAACAGAAAAACCCAACAGGAGTTTCTAGTATGCTCGGATAAAAAATGCAATAGTACATACGATAAAGATGATGAAGGAAAGCCTGTCAAGCGCAAGGAAGAACTCCTTGGTAAACCGTGTCCAGAATGTGGATGTGATCTTTTGAAGCGTTCTGGTAAATTTGGAACCTTTTACGGATGCAAAGGGTATCAGAACGGTTGCAAAATCACTGCAAATGAAAACGGTGAGTTCCGCATTCCGCAAAAAGTTAAAAAAACTGGTAAAAAGTGTCCCAAATGTAAAAAAGACATGCTCGAGCGTAAGAATAAAAGTACGGGTGAATCGTTCTTTGGATGCTCTGGCTTCCCCAAATGCAGGCATGTAATCAGTAAGACAGAATAAATAGGTAATGAAAAAGCTTAGTATTGATACAGTTCGAGCGGCTCTGCAAAAAGAAGGATATAGGCTTCTTTCTAAAGATTATGAGGGAGCACGTGTCAAAATTGCAATGGAGTGCAATAAGGGGCACCAATATTCTGCCAGCTTCGATAAGTTTCATTCAGGACATCGATGTCCTGAATGTTATCGCTTACGTCGGTGTTTGAGTTATCGTGAAGTTAAGTCTTTTTTTGAGGCTCAAGGATATTTATTGCTATCGAACGAATATAAAAATTCATATACAAAAATTTTGATTGAATGTGATAGTGGACATCAATATAAAGTAAGACTTGATCAATTCAAACAAGGAAATCGTTGCCCAGAATGTTCAAGAGCCACAAGGCGTCTTTCTTTTGAGGCAGTTAAGTTATTCATTAGTCAAGAGGGATACGAGCTTTTATCAAATAAATATGTCAATAACACATCGCCCCTATCTGTTAAGTGTAATAGGGGGCATAAATATGAAGTAAGGTTTAGTAATTTTCAACAAGGGAAAAGATGTCCTGAGTGTAGTCGTCTTAGAAAGTGTTTGAATGTTGAACAAGCAAGAACAATCGTTGAGAAGGAGCCAGATTATAGGTTAATATCGACAAAATATAGAAATTACTCCACCAAGTTGCTGGTGGAATGCGACAAGTATCATCAATATTGGACTTCATTAGGAAACTTCAGAACAGGTCATCGTTGTTCTCAGTGTAATGAAACAAGAGGAGAGCGTGCATTACGAGGAATTCTAGTAAAAATTTTCTTACCAGAAGAGGTTGTAGCGCAGAGTGATCTTGGATTTTTAGGAAGACAACGAGTTGATTTTACCATTCCTAAGCTTGGGTTAGCGTTAGAATATGATGGTGAACAGCATTTTCGACCAATTAGGTTTGGTGGTATTTCAGAGAAGAGAGCGGAAGAGCTTTTTAAAGAATGTCAAAGACTAGATAAACAAAAAGAAGATCTTTGTCAAGAAAATGGGATTCGTCTCATTCGTTTTAGGTATGATAGTTCTTTGACAGTAGAGAGCGTGAGCAATAAAATAAATGAGAAAGTTTGGGATGATGTATGTAAGTAGTTATGATCTTCCTTTTGGAGAATTTTATGTTAAAGTATGGCACAATGATAGTTCTAGGTCAATTACATTTAATACAAACAAAGGACAATGGTACAGTTCAGTTCCAATGAGGCAAAAATGGTATTTTTATCCAAACCCTATTCACAAAGGGCAGGCACATCCTTATTATCAAGTAGCCTCGCCTCTTGCCTTTCTAGTGCTGTACCACAAGAATATTGGTCAGAATGCTTTTAGTCTTATAAAGACAAAGACCTCTGCTGCTAGTCGACTTGCATTACAGACTTCTGCTGTCGAGATTACATACGAACTCAATACAGGTAGGATTTATAAAAGTCAGTAGGGTAAAATATGAAAACAATAATAGCTGGATGCCGCACACTGACAATGAAGGAGCATTTTACTGATGTTCTAATTGCTGTTAAGCAGAGTGGCTTTGATATAACAGAAGTTGTTTCAGGTAAAGCCAAAGGCGCTGATACCTTAGGTGAAAAATATGCTAAGCTGACAAGAAAGCCTATCAAAGAGTTTCCTGCAGATTGGGATACTCATGGTAAGTCAGCTGGTATGATTCGTAATAATCAAATGGCTGCCTACGGAGAATGTCTCATAGCAATGTGGGACGGAAAAAGTCGTGGCACTCTTAATATGATTAATAGTGCTCATAAAAAGAATCTCCCAATACATATTCATATGGTTCAAGTTGAAGTTCCAAAAAAACCTGTTGAGCCAGCTATAGAACAAATACAATCGGCTCAACCTTTTTTTGTGTACACTGATGGTTCTTCTAAGAAAACAAAACATGGTGGTTGGGGATGTCTTGTTAAGACAGGCGACAAAGTAATTGAAAATAGTGGAGCTGCGTCGGAGACAACAAATAACAGAATGGAGCTCACAGCAGTCATTCGTGGAATTCAATCTACGCCAGTCAACAGCAAGGTAACCGTAATTAGTGATTCGCTATACGCAATAACTGGAATCACAGAATGGATATTTCAGTGGATGAATAATGATTGGCGTAAGACAAACGGAAAGCCAGCAAAAAATAAAGACCTATGGTTGGAATTATTGGAGATAGTTCAACAAAGGGATATAGATTGGGAATGGGTAAGAGGCCACACAGGTCACCCAGAAAATGAACGAGCTGACGACCTAGCATGTCAGGCAGCAGAAAGACTTCGAGATGCGGAAACCAGATAGTTGGACCCAAACATGGATGTCAGTTGCTAAAACGATGGCAAAGAGATCAAAAGATCCAGATACTCAAGTTGGCGCTGTACTTGTTTCCCCAGACAACCGTCAATCAGCAGTTGGGTACAATGGATTTCCAACAGGTATCAAAGATACAGCAGAGAGATGGCAGCGACCAACAAAATATGATATTTGTATTCATGCTGAAGAAAATGCAATTGCAAATTGCGTAACTCGACCAGATGGATGGACACTTTTCATAACACTTGCACCATGTAAAAGCTGTCTCAGAATAATCATTCAAAGTGGAATTAAAAAAGTGATTTTTAAAGAGGAATCGGAAAGATACGGCGTTGACGCCATAAAGGGTTTAGCAGAGGAGGCTGGAGTTAAATTAATCAAATTTTCAGAGACAGATTTGAAGT
>Ga0164310_10001000_pt1 | contig 15684 bp, 19 predicted proteins | sample GuaBasSedimGuay1_FD_121795 | JGI IMG/M metagenome (GOLD analysis project Ga0164310, IMG submission 121795) | Subseafloor sediment microbial communities from Guaymas Basin, Gulf of California, Mexico - Guay1, Core 4569-9, 0-3 cm | ecosystem: Environmental > Aquatic > Marine > Hydrothermal vents... | reverse complement strand
GCTAAGTTAATGTAATGGTTGAGACACTACTAGATGTGGTATGTTAGATAATTGACACTACCAGATGTGGTAAAGCACGGAACTACAGGGACTTAGGACGCAAACCTCATGTATGCCTTGAGAAAAGGGGTGGGGGGGGCTAGGTGGTGCGCGGATTGGCTCTGGTATCCCCTCAAAATATTTCTAACAAAATTTAAAAAGTGTTATACACGCTAGGATTAAGCTATATCAACGTTTGGTAAATATATGCCATGGTATTCTTCATAGTTGTATATCACTAAGACATGTGGTATAGTGCTTATATGAAACAAACAAATACAAGATTAACCGACAAGACATTATCCAAGCTAAAGAAAATAGCCTTAGCAGAAGACCGAACAGTTAGTTACATTATTCGGAGGTATATAAATGACGGAATTAGACAGCAAGAACAAGGAGTTAGCAAGGATAGCGTTCAAAATATCATCGTCACAACTAGCTGAACGGATGGATGTAGAGAAGAAGGAAGTGAACCGTGAGATTAGGGATTTATTCCCCTCTGAAATAGATGGTGGTCAGATTCCCACCATCACTGATACCAGGGGATACGTGGCCGAATACACTCTACCTAAGCGCGAGGCAATGATCTATTTTGCCACTAAAGATAGGAAGGTTATAGCTGACTTGGTGGATTTTTATTTAGCTATGGAGGAATTGAGTACCCGGGACTTGCAAATTGCCGGGGAAAGATATAGGTTTACCAGTACGGTCCTTGAACATCTGTCGGAGCATTACCCTGATATTGCAAAAGACAGAACCATACTCGATAGCCTTCTTATTAAACGCCTGCTTGACGCCCCTACCTATTATCGGCTCCCTAAGCTCTCAGAACTAGACGACGAGTTTTATGACCATACAAAAAATAAAGTTGAACTTAACTGGAGGCCACAATGATTGAATTCGTAACAGCCCTTAATGCACTTACCTGGCCCGCCGCTTTTGTCCTTGGTTGTGGATCTATCGCTGTAGGCTTACTGTTTTTTGCCTTTTACTCTGTCCATGCACCATGAATAACCTTCTGGCCCATATAACCAAAACCTCGCCTGGTGCGAAGTTAGGGCATCTTCCTGACGTAACAGGGAATAAATGGCTGGATGAAGTCTCACTGTTACGCTTTTTATTGGATTCCCCTGAAATTATTTTAGTAAATATTATCCGCGTTACTACATGTAGAGGTAAGGCGACGGAATCTAAGCGGCTTGTCTTAAAACATAACCTTTCTAACTTACAGGCTAATGGGTATCGGTGGGAACCTGTTATTGCTAATTCATTGGCCTTGTCTGAGGTTAGGGATTTTATTTTATCCAGCCAGGATCAGATAGCTATTATTCAATCGCAGCCTTTTCAGGACTTGATTGCACCTTTTGATGAGACAAAAGACCGGATAGAGGCCATTGCACATATATGGGCTGATGCTGACTTTGTATCTCAACTCTACTCACAACCTGCCAATACACTTACCAAGGATGAACGCTCTTTACTTACTGGGGTTGGGAGACGCTACTTTTATGCAGGGATTGGCGCGGATGAGGAAGAGGAGACCAAGGATAGGATGAAAGCCGTGGAGATGTTGGGTAAATTGGACGGTGACTTTGTTGAGTCAACCAGAACTAGCACAATGCCACCTCTTACTATCAATATTGGTGGCGGGAATGGCCTTACGCAAATAACAACGAATGAAGAAGAGCAAACTGCACCACAGCTTATTGATATAGCATGACACCTATTATTCAGATGATAATTTAAATGAGTGAAATAAACTTACCCTATGACCTTATTCTTCGTGACTACCAGCAACCAGTTTGGGATGCCTTTGTCCATGGCACTGTTAAGCGTGGTCTTACTGTTTGGCCGCGAAGAAACGGAAAAGATTTAATAGCACTGAATATACTTGTTGCCAAGGCCATTCAACGTGTAGGCACATATCTTTATGTAGGGCCGTATGCAACGCAGACAAGGAATATTATTTGGACAGGTGCGAATAAAGAAGGGCGGCGTTTTCTTGATTATATCCCACCGCAGCTCATAAAGAAAAAGTATGAGACAACAAAGGAAATATTACTCGTTAACGACTCGTTGATCCGTATTACAGGCTCAGATGATCCTGATTCACTTGTTGGTGGTAACCCTGTTGGCATGGTTGGTACTGAGTTTTCGCTATGGCGTGACGGTGTTCTTGACCTTTTACGGCCTATATTTGCTGAGAATGACGGCTGGTTTTTGCTTAATGGAACTCCCCGCGGATTGAACCACATGTACGAGTTGGCTAAATCAGTTGCTACTGACCCATCTGAATCTGGGGCAAAACACCCTGATAAATGGTTCTATCAGTATTTAACCCGTGATAATACGAATATACCAACCGAGGAAGCAATTCAGGAAGAGCGGGAATCTGGGATGCCTGAAAGCCAGATTAAACAGGAGTTTTACTGTTCCTGGACATCATCATCTGAGGAAATTTGCATCCCACTTGACATAATCGAGCCATGTTTAAATAATAAACTTCATAAAGCTGAATATGAAAATGAACCTATTGTTTTAGGGGTTGATGTAGCTTTTGCTGCCAAGGGTGATAAGGCCACTATTGCAATTAGGCAAGGCCGTTTATTGCATCCTGTTAGGGCTTTCCAAGGCCTTGACGCAATGGACTTTGCCGACCAGATTGTCATTGTTATTAAGGAATATAACCCTAGCATGGTATTTATTGACGCTGGCATGGGTGACGGTGTTATTTCACGCCTTCGTAGGCTTGGTTATGGTGAAATAATCGTTCCGATTAACTTTGGCGGCACACCACAGAACGCCATGTATGCGAATCGTACTACTGAAATGTGGGTACGGACAAGGGACTGGATTAATAGCGCGACTGCTGCACCGCAATTACCAGCACAGGAAGAGCTGATACGGGAATTATCAGGGCCATACCTTAACCTTGACAATGACAGGAATAAGGTGGCTATCGAATCAAAGAAAGCGCGAAAAACAAGAGGCATACCGTCAACAGATCATGCTGATGCAGTTATCCTTACACATGCAGAGGATACAATAGCACTTGATTTTATGCTTAGCTGGAATGAGACGACAAAAATTGACGTTGACACTTCACAAATAATGTGATTCTTAGCAATTTATTGTTGTCAATACTTTTTTTTGGAAGTATTATCATTTTATGAAAAAATTATCTGATTCTGAGTTACTTGCTAAAATTGCAAGTCGTAAGGCGAATGGCCTTAATGCCGAAGGTGGGCAGCTAACCAATTTTAGGCAGAAGATATTTAACGAATATTTAGGCCGACCTTACGGTAATGAAAAGGCTGGTTTGTCTTCGGTTGTGAGCCGTGATGTGCTTGAAACGGTTGAATGGGCCATGCCGTCTTTAATGCGTATCTTCGCTGGGGATGATTTAATTGTATCATTTGAGCCAACAGGTGCTGACGATGAACAGGCTGCACGGCAGGAAACAGAGTATATAAATTATATATTCAAGAAAGAGAATGACGGCTTTCTTGTTTTGCATAACTTTGTTAAGGACGCATTACTCTCACCGACAGCTTATGCAAAGGTTTGGCATGAAGAATCTGAAGAGATAACTACCGAGGAATACAAAGGGCTGTTGCCGCAAGACTTGGCCATACTTGAAGCTGACCCTGAACTTGAAGCTATTGAGCAGGGCTATGATGATATAGACGGTACTTATGATGTAGTTTATAAGCGGACACATACAACTGGGCGTAAATTCGTTGAGTCTGTCCCACCCGAAGAATTGATTATTGATGAAAAGTTAAGCGGTCTTGACCTTTCAAGGGCTGATTTTATAATCCATTCAACTGATAAGTCAAAAGATGATCTTATCGAGATGGGATATAAGAAATCAGTAGTTGAAGGACTCTCTTCTCCTGATACCAACGAATATAATGCTGAGAAGTATAATCGCCGTGATTCAAGTGACGAGGATAATCAAGATTCAAATGACGGAATGCTTCTTTACGAAGAGGCGTATATCATAGTTGAGGGTGAACGACGCAAGATATGCTTTGTTGGCTCGACTATCCTAGAGAATGAGCCGGACGATTACATTCCTTTTATTGCCATGTCGTCTGTTTTGATACCACACCGTCATACCGGCATGGCCTTTGCTGAATTAGTAAGTGACCTGCAAAGGATCAAAACTACACTTACCCGGCAATTATTGAATAATATGTACCGGGTGAATAATCCACGGCCTATTGTTGGGCCTGGCGTTAATATGGCCGACCTGCTTAATGATGCCCCCAACGCACCAATTAGGGCAAGGGATATTGGCGATATGCGGATGGAACCTACCCAACCGATTGTCGGGCAGGTTCTTCCCGTTATGCAGCACTTTGACGAGGTACGGGCAAGTCGTAGCGGTGTCTCTGCCAATACAATGGGTGTTGCACCGGAAGCACTTGCAGAAACTACCAGAGGGGCTTATCTAGGCAACCTTGAGCAAGCTAATCAACGTCTTGAAATGATTGCCCGTCTTTTCGCTGAAACAGGGATTAAACAAATTTTCCTTAAGCTGCATGAACTTACATTACGCTACCAGAAAGACGTTGTGGATTTCAAACTAAACGGTGAATGGGTACAGGTTAATCCTACCGAGTGGAAGACACGCCGTAACATGAGCGTGGTGGTTGGTATCGGTTATGGGACTAAAGAGCAGCAGTTAATGGCACTTGGCCAGGTACAGATAGCACAGGAAAAACTTGCCATGGCAGGTTCACCACTTGTCAGTCCGCAGAATATTTACAATCTGCAAGCAAAACAGGCTGAACTTGCTAATACAGGCGACCCTGAGAAGTATTTTAGTGACCCAAGTAAGATGTCACCTGAACAGCTCAGCCCACCGCCACCACCTAACCAACTTGCAGAGGCTGAAATGGCCATGGCACAGGTTGAAGCCAAGAAGGTTGAGCTTGAGCATCAACGTAAAACATTTGAGCTTGAGCAAAAAGTATCTGAGCTTGAAGGTAAACTTATTGTTGAGCTTACTAGACTTGAACAGGGTGATCGGAAACTTGACAACGAAGAGGCCAAGATAATCCTTGATAGTGAGGCCAAAGAAGCACAGCTTGAACAGAGCCGACAGCGTGAATTGAACCAGGCACAAGGGGAGGTCTTTAACCAATGAAATATAGCGAGATGAAAGATACTGCTATAATTGCAGAAGAGGCGGCTCAATTACTTGATAATCAATTACTCAAAGAGGCTTTTGTCTCTATTGAAGAAAATATAATTGACCAGATGAAGACAGCCCCTATTATTGGTGGTGATAAGGCGAATGAGTTTAGGGACAAGCTCATTCTAACCCTTCAAATGGTACAATCAGTCCAAGACCAACTTATCGGGTATGTAACATCCGGTTATTTGGCAAACAACAAGCCAGAGGAGATTTAACAGATGCCCGAAGAGTCTACCGCAACGAGCGACGACATTGTTAGTGGGATTGAAGCAGCACTTTTCGCACCTACTGAGCCAGAAGAGGAAACCAGCCAAACTCCAGAGGAAACCGAAACCACCGACGAAGGCGTTGAGGAAACCGAAGAGAAGCAGGAAGAAACTGAGGCAGAAGAGGAAGAAAGTGACGAAGAGGACGAAACTTCATCTTCAGAAGAGGATGATGACGATGGCCTTGAACTTACTGGCGATGAGTTTGCTACCATGCTTGGTATTGATAGCAAGAACCTTGTAATCAATGAAGATGGTAGTATTGCTTTACGAACTAAGGCAGGTGAAGAGGAAGAGAATGTAACTATTGATGCCCTTATCAAGTCTTACCAGACCGATAAGCACGTTACCCAAAAGTCACAGGCTGTTTCCGAAGCGCAGAAGGCATTTGAGCAGGAACGTATAGACTATGTAAACCAGGCAACCGAAAGGTTAAACCAGGCGGCAGGTCTTGTTCAGGTACTTGAGAAGCAAATGCTAGGTGATATCCAATCAGTTGATTGGGAACAACTTAGGATTAACGATCCTGCTGAGTATGCGGCACGTAGGCAGGAGCTTAGCGATAAGCAAAGCAGTATTGACCAGATGAAGGGTCAACTCCAGCAAGGAGTTAAAAGCATAACAGCTGAACAGCAACAAGAAATGGATGCCAAGCGCAACCAGCTTCTTGAGGCAGAAGGTGAGAAGCTATTAGCTGCTATCCCTGAGTGGAACAACCCTGACGTTGCATCTTCCGAGAAGTCAGCGATAGGTGAGTTCATGGTCAAGAAATATGGCTTTACTGATAAGGATATTGAAGCCATAACTGACCACCGGGCAATTTTAATTGTCCGTGACGCAATGAAGTACCAGGAAAGCAAATCGAAAGTATCCGTTGCCGAGAAAAAGGTGCGGAAGCTACCTAAGATTTCACGACCTGGCAAGAACAAGAAACAAACAACAAAAGATAGCAAAGTAAAAGCCACTAGACGAGTCAGGCTAAAGGAGTCTGGCAGTGTTGATGATGCGGCGGCTTTGCTTTACGATATAATGTAAAGGAGAAATACAATGGCTGCACCTACCGGAGCACATGACACTTACGACGAGGCAATCGCCTCTCACGGCAACCGTGAAGATTTATCGAATTAAAGGCGTTGACAACTCTATACACAGTCAGTCAGCGTAAAGTTCCACATGGTAGCAATACCATGTTGCAAATCCTGTGAATTGCTGGAAAACCCTAACGGAGAGAGCCGAGGGCAATCAGCAGCCAAGGCTATCAGGAATGATAGCAAGGTTCAACGACTAGGTCATGGAGTCCAGAACGGACGGTAAAGGCCCAAGAGCGCAGGACACCCCAAGAGGGTGATGATATAGTCTGAGCTGCATGGAAACATGTAGAAGTGATAATTAAAAAAGTCACGTTAACAAAACTGATGCTTTACCAAATCTCACCAACCGAAACCCCTGTTTGCACCCTTGCAAGTAAAGGTAAGGCAACTGCAATTAACCATGAATGGCTGACCGATGAACTGGAAGCAGCCGCACAGAATGCCAAGATTGAGGGTGACGACTCTACAGGAGTACAGGCCGCTCCCCGTACACGTCTTGGTAACTATACCCAGATCCTCACTAAGCCAGTAGTTGTTACTGGCTCACAGGAGAAGGTACTTAAAGGTGGGAATGTAAAGTCTGAGGTAGCATATCAGACAGCACAGCGCATGAAAGCCATTAAGCGTGACCTTGAGGTCTCACTTGTCGGGCTGAGTAATGCTAAAGTTGCAGGTTCAGCAACTGTAGCCCGTGAGATGGGTTCGCTTGACTCTTATATTGTTACCAACTTTGAGGCCGCTTCTGGCTCTTCTACCCCAACTGGTAATGGTGTTGACGTTTCCGACTTTGCCGGAGCTGACCGTGCCTTGACCCAGGACATCTTGGACGATGCACTTGGTAATCTTTGGGATTCTAACTCAGCAGACGCGGTTACGGCTATTGTTGGCAAGTCTGATAAGGCTATTATTTCAGGTTTTACCAACCGTTCAACCCGTCAGACTGACTCCAATGATAAGAAGATGGTAAGTGCTATCGACTTTTATGATGGTGATTTCCAGTTTGTAACCATTAAGGCAGACCGTCACCTTAAGGCTAATCTTATGTACTTGATTGACCCTGATTATATCAGTATCGCCGATCTTCGGCCCCTGCATGTAATTGACCTTGCCAAAACTGGTGATGCGACCAAGAAAGAGCTTGTCTGGGAGTGTACCTTGAAGGTAAGCAACCCTGATGCCCATTCTTGTATTGCTGACTTAACTTAGTCTCCTCCCTAGGGTCGGCCATCCTATCTAGGTGGTCGGCCCGTTTCTTTAAGGTGATATAATGGAAGAGAAGAAGAAACGTAAACCAGCAAATAAACGCGCAAAGTGGGAAAAGATGTTTAAGCAATCACAAGAGATACTTGAGCAGCAGCCGCGCAACCCTTTGGCTTTACTTGATGAGGGTGAGGCCGTCCATAACCTAGCCCTGCTTGAAAAAGGCTGCGATAAGGCCAGGCACAAATTGGCTCTTGCTAATATTTACAAGAAACGAGAATTACTTGCTAATTAGCATCTTTGCGTGTAAAGTTTCTTTAGATGCCTAATTAAAGCATACCTCGTTCGAGATTGCTTCTTCCGGGCTACCTAAAGGATTCTCCCCTCAGATTTAACCCTTTTGCGTAGCCCGACCTTATGCCTAAACATCTAATTTCAACAGAATATAACGAGTTCACAGGCCTAACTGAAGAGTTTTGGCACGATCCAGCAGCCGGAACAATTACAATTCGGTACATGCAGGATATTGAACCGATGCTAAAAGCCAATCAGCAAGAGTTTAACGGCTATTCGTCTAAAGGCCACCATAACTTCAATGAAGGGATTGGCCGGAAAGTTGCGTCAATCCCTCCTGGAGCTGTGCTTGCCTTGAAGAAAATGGGCTATGACCTCGACACGATGCGGCCAGATGCCATTAAGAAAATGTTGAATGACCGTGATTTTGCTAAATTCAGAACAGCACCAGGTAGGTTGTAATGGATTTAATTGAAGATTACGGCACGTTAAAGGCTGCGGTTGCATCATATCTGCATCGAACTGACCAGGCTGATAATATCCCTGTCTTTATCTCTCTTGGTATTTCAACAATCAATAGGGAATGCCGTTCCAGGCTAATGGAAGAGGCATACACAACGACTGTTTCAGCATCGGCCTCCAGTATTCCCTTGCCAGCCGATTACAAGGAGATGCGCTCTGTTACCGTTAATGATGTACCTCTCAGGCAAGTAACTTTTGAGAAGTTACACCAGATGGTAAATGATACTGCTGGCCAGCCTTATTATTATGCAATCAGCGGATCAACATTACATCTAAGCCCTTCACTGGATGCTGATTACACTCTTGGCCTTGTTTATTTTGCCAATATAACAGCATTCACGGCTGATACGGATACCCACCCTTTGCTGGTTACTAATCCGAATCTGTTTGTTTACGCAGCAATGACCGAGGCAATGCCATTTTTACATTCAGAGGCAAGATTACCAAGGTGGGCTGATATGTTAATTGTTACCTTGAAGTCAGAGAACGAATCTTCCGAGGCCGCGAGATGGAGTGGTGGCCCTTTACGCATTGAATCAACTTACACGGACACACCATAATGGGACTTGAAGATCTAACCGGCCCCTCGGTATTCATTAATAGTTTTAATAAAATTAATCCGTCTGGCTCTGACCCCAAGAATGAGGGGGATGACCACCTTCGTGGTATTAAGAACGTACTCCAAAATACGTTCCCTAGCGTAAACGGTGCACTGACAGCTGATGTAGCCGAGTTTAATGTCCTTGACGGTTTAACCGCTACTACTGCTGAGCTTAATAGCCTTGACGGATACACAGGCGTGACGGCAGACTTAAACCTGCTGAGTGGCCTTGTGGCTGCATCTATGGGGGTTATGACAGGCGACGCTGACCAAAAGATATGGGTTTACCGCAACTCCGCCATGACCGGATGGGTAATTGACAGCTCGGTGCAGGATGTGGTGCTGGCGGCTAAGGGTGGGAGCACCTATGGGACTGCTGGGACTACTGCTGGTAGTTGGGTGGTTGGGGGGGTTGGCGCGCATAGTCATCAATGGCATCAGACGGCGCCAGCATCAACTGATGATATGAGCTATAATAGTGGAGGTGGGGATGTTGCTTTCACCCGTAGTGTGCAAGGGGTGAATAATTCTGGCGGCTATGTGAGTAGTTTGGGCATTTCCTCAACAGCAAGCGGCGACTATAGACTCTCTATCGGCGTTGATCTTTACACCTCTAAGACTTCGTTTTCACAAGACGGAACTTGGCGCATCGCAGCCGCAGTCAACACCTTGCAGTATTTGGACATATAGATGCTAAGCAAAAAAGACCTCCAAGCAATCCGCACCATTATCCAGGAAGAGCTAAAAGAGCTTGTCATGCGTGATATTGTAATGGAGAAAGCACCACGCAAGCCTGGCGACCCACCAAAGCACACGGAGAAACTTACAGTAAATGTCATTGATGAAATTGCTAAGTATATGCCCCATGTTGAGGGGGCTATCAGGGGTGTTCAGCATGATGTGAATGTAAATAACAACTCACAGCTTGCCGTTGCAAAAACTCTCCTTTCATTACGAAAAGGGTTTCACGAACTGCAAGAAGTTACAGAGCAGAAGAAAATAGCATAATGCCAGGACAATACCTTAACATAAAGATGGTGGGGATTAACTCAGACCTGCCACCGCACGAACTCCCTCCTACTATTTGGAGTGATTGCCGTAACGTCCGGTTCTCCGACGGTTCGACTGAACAGGTTCGTGGCTGGTCTGCTGTATTTGGTACGCCTAACACACCACCACAATGGTTAATTCCCGTTCCTGTTGGTGCAAGTTACTATTGGTTATACGCTGGGGAAACGGCAATCGGCGTTACCGATATGACTAATCATTACGACATAACACCAGCAGCTGGGGTTACAGCCAACCTTGACACTAACTGGAATGGTGGTGTGCTTAATGGCGTTGCTGTAATGAATAACGGGTATGATGTACCTATTTGGTGGAGCAATGCAACAGGCTCACCAATGACCACGTTAATAGGCTGGCCGTCAGGTTCAACTTGTGAGATAATCCAGCCATACAAGAACTTTCTCATAGCTCTAAACATGGATACCCCAGCAGGGCTATTCACTGACATGGTGAAGTGGTCAGACCAGGCAGACCCCGGCACAATCCCTGCTTCATGGGATGAAACAGACCCAGCTCTTGATGCAGGTGAAACTACTCTTTCAGATTCACCAGGCGCTATAACAGCAGGTAAGCAGCTTGGTGAGGACTTTTATATTTATAAGTTCGAGTCAGTTTACCGGATGCGCTATACTGGTGGTCGGTATATATTTTCCTTTCATAAAGTGTTTGATACTTTTGGAGCTATTAATCAGGATTGCGTGGTTTCTGTTGGCCATAAGCATGTTGTCTTGGGCGATGGTGATATCATCATACATGACGGCAACACCCAAGAGTCTATTCTTGACGGTGTAACCAGAGATACTCTATTCAGGCTGATTGATCCCAACTACCTTCACCGAAGTTTTATTGTTCCATATTATGAGAAGAATGAGATATGGATTTGCGTACCAACCGCTGGCGAGATACCGAACTTTGCTTTAGTCTGGAATTACAAGGAACAGCAGTTTTCAGCTAGAAATATACCGCCATGCCGCTACATGACGAAAGGTATTGTTTCAGGGTCTGAGGCTCTTGACTGGGATAGTGACAGCGAGTGGTGGCGCGATGATATAACATATTGGAATGAAACAACTTATAGTCCATTAAAAGATGCCATTCTTGTTGCTGACAATACCGGAACGAATATATTCCAGATGGATATTTCTGACCTCTTTGATGATGTAACCTTTGAGGCTTATGTTGTTCGTCAGTCTTTGCCAATGTTCAACCTTGAGCGGCTTTACTTACTTAAGTCAGTATGGCCAAAGATAACAGCAAGCGAGGGGACTGTCCTCACTTTCCGCTTTGGCTCCCAGATGATGCCAAGTGATCCTGTTGCATGGAGTTCAACCACTGATTTTACAGTTGGCACTGACCAGAAGGTTGATGTGATGCTAAAAGGAAGGTATCTATCTATCATTGTAAATGTGACGGGCGGTGTTCATTGGCGGTTACATTCTTTAGATGTAGAAGCTATCGAATGTGAGCGTTACTAATGGCATACGAACCGAGAACACCACCAGATTCACCAGAGGATTTAAAGCAATTTTTAATTGATGAACTTGCTAATATAGCCAATGCAATTAATAATCAGGAGCTTGATATAATCTCATTCAAAATATGGCACGAAACACCGCCTAAACTCCGTGAGGGTGATGAATTTTATGGTGCTTTAAATGTAGGCGTTACAGGTGCAGCAGGTTGGCGCATTGTTGACGCTACAGGGATACTATTACGTTGAAAGCCTTTGCCGTAAGGCGTGAAGATATAAAAAATATATGGCACGAAGTTGAGCCTATCTTGCGTAAGGTTGAAAAGTATAATAGCGGCGAGTATAACATGGCTGATGTGTGCAACGATCTTTGTTCTGGCCGTGCATTGTTGGTTGTATTTGAGGACAAGGGCGAATATCTTTCATGTGTTGTTCTTGTCCCTAGGGGCAATGACTTGATTATTTCAATAGGATGTGGAAAGATGATGGCTGATTGGTTGGATTTGTGCCATGAAACTCTTGTAACACTTGCGATTTCGTTAGGATTTAACCGTCTAGTTGTCGATGGACGGAAGGGGTGGGCAAGGGTTCTTGCTAAGTTTGGGTTTAAGGCAGCAGGAAAAGGTATAGTAGTGTTAAATTTAAGTGAGGCAATGATATGAGCGGATCAGGTGGCCATAGTTATGAATCTTCTGATTCAAGTCAGCAGTCAGATCAACGTGTTTGGGCTGAACAATCTCCATATTTGCAAGATTTATATGCACAGGGCCAAGGGCAGCTTGCACCGTCACAGGGATATGCTGACCAGGCGGCTACAGCTTATAGCGATACGGCCCCGTCTTTTGGGCAAAATTACCAGGATGCAAGGCAATCTTTTAGCGATACTCTTGGCCAGAACAATGTTTATGGGCAAACTGGACAGGCAGCTGCTAATTCATTGCAAGGATTCATGAGCGGTGATCCTGTTGATAACCCTTATTTACAAGCTAATGTAGAGAGAGCACTCGAAGGGGTATCTACGAATCTTCAGCGTAACATCTTGCCGAGTATCGGAGGGGACGCTGCACAGGCAGGGCAATATGGTTCAAGCCGCCATGGTATAGCTGAGGGCCTTGCTTTATCAGATGCTAATGCACAGGCGACTAATCTTGCTGGGCAGATGTATGGTCAAGCCTATGACCAAGGTATGCAAAACAGGCTCAACGCAACTCAACAAGCTGGGCAGTTAATGGGTGCAGGGGTACAAGCCGGGCTTGCAGAACAGCAGGGCTACCAGAACCTTGCAAACCTTGGCATGTTAGAAGGTGGCGCATATTCACAAGCTGGCCAAGCTGGGTATTTACCGCTTAATAACTATGCACAGCTAATTGGTGGCCCGACAACCCTTGGAAGTTCAAGTGGTACTTCAAGTAGCTATGGTTATTCAATGCAAACTGGTGGAGGGGTTAAATAATGGCTGCGTCAGCTATTCTTGGCCTGTTAAAGAAATACGTAGCGTCAAAAATGGGCAGCCTTCTTTCTGGTGGTGGCGGTGCTGGCGGTGGTCAGGTTGGGCCATCTAATTCAATCTTAAATTCTCAGGACAACGCACCAGCTTTAAACATGCCAGCTTTGCCGCCTGCACAACAGCAAGCAAAGCCACTTATCCAGATGCAACAGCCTCAGCAACAACCCACGCCACGGCTGCAACAGGTACAACAACAGCCAGTTTCAAACTTTGGGATAATTCCGCAAACTACAGAAAATATCGTGTTAGGACAGAAGCGGCCAGAAAAACAATATTGGAGTAGTCAATGAGCATTGCAACTGATGTTTTACGAAATATTTTCGATACTCGGCGTGAGAATCGTGTCCTTAGCCTTCTTGGTGAGCGTGGTAAGGGTGGTTATGTGGCAAATGAAGGGCTATTGGCCAATGGCATGACAGATGCAGAGCCCATAATGGCAAGTGAGCAGAACGTGGCAGAGATACCACAAGGCCAAGGGCTTGAAGGTGTCGAGACTGTTTATACTGGGGGAGCCATGACACCAACTCTCACCGATCCACGGACACAAACTGTAAGCCCTGCTTCTTATGACCAGAACGCAGGAGGAACAGGTGTTTATAGCCAGAATCCAGTTGAACGACAGGAAGCTATAAATAAAATCAATGTGGTTAACCATGAGGCAGGAAGATCACTGATGGGTATGTACCTTGGAGGTGGAGGAGGAGGTTTCGAGCCATGGAAGCAGGTACAGCTTGATATTGGCGATGGTACAGTTAGGCCAGGGGTATTAGGCAAAGGTGGTCGAATGATGCTATCTGGTGATAACGGTTTTGCCCAAGCACCACAAGGGTCAAAAGTTGTTAATCCTGCTAAGGCCCCTGGTCAGGGAAAGGATAAATATACTAATTACAACCCTGCTATTGTAAATGGTAAGCAGGTAATGACCGCCTTTGACCGTGAGACAAAAAAACAGGTTATTGTTCCTTCTGATATTACAGATCAAGTAATGCCAGAATTTTACCAGGCTCCTTCTGTTGCCAAAACAGCAGATAATCAGCTAGTATTTGCAAACCCAACAGAGGGGACATTGACGGCCCCAACGATTGAACAGCAGTTACAGCCACAGAAGCCACAGCAGCCCATAACTAAATGGGGGCAGATTGGCCGTGAAAATTCATTGCAAGATGCACCTTTAAACGCTGGCAAAAATGCTATTGAACGGTCACAAATTGCATGGAAGGAAAGCAGGGAGAAGGCCGCTGGGATACGAAGTGCAACCACGAAGGGCCGTAAGTTACTATCTGACCTAAAGGCCATCCAGCAACTTTCAGGTGAATTACCAGCGTCACTTTCTGGTAAAGTAGCTATTGGTGCTGGTAATATTCTTAGCGCAGTAGGAGCGTTAAGCCCAGACGAGGAAAAATCGTTAGCTAGATGGAACGCTGCAAGGGCTAAAGAGATGAAGTTAATGCCACTGTTCAAGAATGACGAGAGTGGTAAGAACCAGTACCAAGGCGCAATGCAGCAGAAAGAATGGGAGATGTTACTCGCTTCTATTGGTATGCTGTCTGGAACGCCTGAAAGTCGTAAATATATGGTAAGATTCCAGCAGTTAGCGCAAGATAATCTTGACAAGTATTCAAAGGCTGCGGCTGAATATTCCAAAGCTGGTGGTGATATGGCCCTTTTCGATGAAAAATACCGTGCTTCACTTGACCCGGCGGCTGACGGAATGACGCAGCTTTTAGCTGATATAAACAATGAGGTTGGCGCAGTTGGTGGCTATGAAGAGCCAGCAGACGACTTTAAGAAAAGATTGTACGGGGAATAATGGCACTAATAGACGACTTCAAGAGAGTACAGGCCGAGGGTGGTGCTGACAGGTTAAAGCCTGAGTTCCGTGCTGACTATGACCGTGCGCTTGAAATGGGATTATTGGATGAGCCCCAAGGCAAGAAAGAAAGGTCATTAGCAGGTACACTTGTCGAGGGTGCAGCGAATGTTATCCCACAAGCCAAGAGGTTAGGTGCTGGGCTAAAAACTCTTGCCACAACGCCATTGAATGAGATTGGCCCGGCTATTGGTTCAGCCGTTAGTGATGTGTTCACACAAACAAATCCACGCACAGATGCCACTAGGCAAGCTCTTGGTGGCGGTGTTATGGGTGAGTTGGCAAGTGGTGGTACCATATCAGATGTGGTTAATAACGCCTATGATATAGTAGCAGGGCCATATATTGACAAGAACACAGCACTCCCAGATAAGCAACAGATTTATGAAACTGTTGCAACTTCACCACTCACCCCTGCTGCTGATTTTATTGCACCTGGTCTATTAAAAGGCGGTGCTGCTGTTGCTAATAAAGCGGCAGGGCTTATTCGCGGAGGCACTAAAACAGGGAATGCTCTTGGTGATATAGGTAAATTCCACGCACAATCGC
>Ga0164310_10000999_pt1 | contig 15686 bp, 33 predicted proteins | sample GuaBasSedimGuay1_FD_121795 | JGI IMG/M metagenome (GOLD analysis project Ga0164310, IMG submission 121795) | Subseafloor sediment microbial communities from Guaymas Basin, Gulf of California, Mexico - Guay1, Core 4569-9, 0-3 cm | ecosystem: Environmental > Aquatic > Marine > Hydrothermal vents... | reverse complement strand
TACAGAATCAGTGTCGCACCGGTCACTACTGGAAATCAAAGGCACTGAAAAGCCGCTTGAAGCGACACAGACGTGGTACGAAACCAAAAAAGCAGAACTAGAAACGAAGTACAAATGACAACCGCTGAAGCAATATCAGAACTGAAAAGTTTTATGCGAGAAGAATTCTCGTACGTGAAAAGCTCCATAAGCGGCGTACGAGAAGACGTTTCAGATCTTAAAATTGACGTGGCCTTGCTGAACGACCGTGGATACACAGACCCGGAGCACGCCCGCGCAATCGCTCGCGAGGAAATTGAGTTTATGAGTTGCAAGAAAGCAGCGGCCGCGCCAGAACACAAGCCGCTGATTTCTTCTGATACTAAAAAAATACTGATACAAGTCGGAGTCGGGATCGCCGCACTGGCTACTGGCGTGCTTTCCGGCAAGATCGTTTTTTAATGGGAGTTCGAGAGGGTAACCGGATCAAGGAACGGCTGGCGTCGTTGGTGCCAGGCAAAGAATTTCTAATGCGTGTCAACGCTGGAACCGCGTGGGTTGGGAAAGTCGTCAAAGAGATACGAACTCAATCCGGGAAGTTCACCACGTTAAAAAACTGTAGACCGTTTCACGGCGTGCAAAAAGGTGTGTCCGACATGATCGGTTTTGAGGTGGTAGAAATAACCGCCGAGATGGTCGGGGATAAAGTCGCTGTATTCTTGGCCGAGGAAGTGAAGGTCACAGGCGTTCTGACTAAAGAGCAACAGGCTTTCGGGGATTTTGTCGAATCACACGGCGGGATCTTTAGGATTCTTTACTAAAAAAATTCTCCTCTACTTTCCGTTCTGCCACGTCCACCTTAGCCTGGGCAAAGATGTAAGCCACAGCAGGGGCCACGATAGCAAGGATCTCTATCTCACCAATTGGAAGATCAAGTCCTTTGCACAAAGCGACCAGCGCGGCGGTAAAAACAGCAACCCACAATTTTCTTGATTTCATTTTTTCTAGCATCTTACACCTCCACGTGTAGTATTTTGACTAGGGCGGCGTCGACGCCGTCCCATTTGTACTCTAGCTCAAGAGCCACGGCCCTATCATAGCCGTCTTTAAACATTCCGCAAACTTTTTGCAGGTCTAAATAAACTCCGCATTTTTGAGTTGCTGTTAGGTTTTTCGCTTTGTAGTGGTCTAGTACACTATCGTATATTTGTTTCATTTCCTAACCCTCCCGTTCAGTTCGCCTTGCATCCGCCAGGCCCAGCCTTTGGAGTATCCTTTAGCCTTTTGTATGGCGTACAGCAGTTGCACGTGTACCATTGTTTTCCCGGTGCGGTTAAGCGCGTGATAAACCCACATAGCGGATCTCTTCGTGTCCGTGGCGATCTCCACCATATCGCTCACGGCGTCCTCGTCAAACACTAACGACTCACGAAACCGCACTGTCAACGCGCTTATTTTCTGTTCGATCTCTTTTGCCTCGTTTCTCGGACGTTTCGCAAGCTTCACAGGGCCGATCTGTTCCACTAGCTCCGCGTCTTGTTCCTCTAAATCCTTCCTTCCTTTCCGGCTGTCTTCGCCACAATTCGGACATGGTTCCTCCTCGGAATAATGCCAGCAACTTGGACACAGTGCCAGGGCCTTCTGTTGAGCCCGCGAGAAGTACTCGCAGTTTTCAGCCGCAGTTATCAGCTCCTGGCCGTACAACATCAAATCAAACCGGCGGCAATTTAAAACGCTATCTTCGGCATCTGCAAACTTGCAAACCTCACAACTTTTCTTGGCGCGCCTGATAACTGTGCCGTCGAAGTTCCAGTCCTTCTCGTGGTACGGGTGGCCGTGTATTCTGATGTTATTGACGTGGTCTATAATTAACGCTTGCTCGGTATCAGGCCGCATCACTCGCCCGTTGATCTGGTAAAACAACGCGCGGGACTGTGTAGGGCGCAGGTGTACAGCAACCTCAAGCCCTGGTATATCAACTCCGTAAGTAGCCAGCTCACAGGACGTGAGCCCGTCTAATTCGCGTGCTGACAACGCGCCGATCAGAACGCGCTGTTTTTTCTGGCTCATATTGCCCTCGATGGCCTCGAAATTAAAACCAGCTTCCCGGAAACGATCCGCCGTCCTCTCCGCTGACTTAATCGACCGGCAAAAAACCATGGTGGATTTACCAGCCGCGTATTGTCTATAGTATTTCAGCACGTCTCCATAAATTTTACGTTCTGCAAAAATCTGTTCTAACGATTCCTCATCGGCGTCTTTCCCTTTCCATTTGATCTTATCAGCCCAATCGAGCACCGGCGCGAAATACCGGATCGGCGCGAGGTGCCCAAGTTCTGTCAATGCGACGATAGGTGGGCCGTATACAATCGTCTGGTAAATGTCAGACAGCGCTTTACCATCTAGCCTTTCCGGCGTTGCCGTAAACCCCACGATCCTCGTGTGGCTTGGAAGGCGTTTTATGATCCGTTGTTGCGCGTCAAAATACAGATGTGCCTCGTCAAAAATAATCAGGTCAGGCGAGTTGTTTATTTTATCAAGACGGCGGGTGAGCGTGTCCTTTGATACCACGTGGATGTTGAACGCGTTTGACTCCTGGTGCGTTGCGTCAATACGCCCGTGGGCTATGCCCCATTGCCGGAAAGTATCCGAGCCTTGGTCAAGTAGCTTGTTTCTTGGGACCACGAACCAGGCTCTTACAGCGGGATTTTTCGCGCGTGCCAAGTCTATGATCTCCGCTACCTCTGGCGTTTTACCACCGCCGGTCGCAAGTTGCACGCATACAGAACGGTCCCCTGCTCGGAACCTGTTACGCAGGTCGTCAACTTGGTTCTGTTGATAATTTCTTAGTGGCATACGTTACAGGCCCCAGCGCACTGTATAGCCGATGCTTTCTAGCACCGCTTTTCTCACGCCGGTTATGTCATGCCCAAAGACGGCGATACAAGACGGAAACGGGGCGCAGCTTTTTGCACCAACGAACTTCAACCTGCCACGTATAAAGCACACAGCACTTGCTTTCTCCCATACCGTTTGAAACCACTTTGTTTCTACTCTCGCCGGCAGCAGACATACACAATTAGACACAGACGCACCTTCTATCCACGCACCTATGCCACGGCCATAAGGCGGATTCATCCAGTTACTTTCGGATCTCCAGGGCAAGTTATCGAACGCGCTATTATACACAGAATAAAACTTTTCGCATTTGGAATTTCTTGTATCAGCACATAAATCCACGTCGAAACCAAAAACTGAATCTAGCTTTTGAAACAATTCATGTGGTGTTTCCCAGTCCAGACGATCCGAAGAAAAATGTACGCCTGGATTTTTCATCGCTCTGCCAGATCCGATGCCCACTTCATCTCCTTGCGGGCTCCGTCCACAGTGTGGCCAGCAACAAAATCCAACACGATCTTAACCGTTTTAGCCTGGTCCTCTTTTTTGCACTTGCTGATCAAGGCCCGCAAGATCAGCCGCTGTGTTGTCCCAGCGCAGAACACGTCGTAGGATTCCGAGTATCGAAAAAACCAATCATGCGATTTTAATTTTCTGTACAGTTCCTCAAACATTATTGTCTCTCCATTTCGTAAACCAGGCCATGGCCCCGCGCATTTCGACGGTAGTGCCACGCTCGGCCAGCACATCGTTGATCAACTCGTTCAACATTATTGGATCAATCGCGTGGCACGTGCGAACGTGCGCCTTGATTTGTTGCTTCTCGTGGCGAGCAACGGAAATTACCATGTAATCATCTTCTCCATCGAGAAGAAAATCATGGTTCCTAACCAACTCCCTCAAGATCTCGAACATTGTTTTTTTGGTCATCGTTTCCCTCTCCTTTTTTCTCGACTCGACTGTCTACCACTATATTCCAGATCACAATCAAAATGCAAGATAAAAATACAAACCATCCAACTAGGTGATACAGCAACATTAGTACTCCATGCTCGTCTGTGTTCCAGTTTCCGGCTCATCGAGCAACCCACCTATGACAACACAGCGGCGTTGAGCTCCGTTGATCCTGGCGCGGCGGCTGTGCTCAGCAACGCCAGGATGGCGAGCAAGCGATCTTGCAAAGTCGATCCCGCATTGTAAAACTTTTTGGATCGCGTGATGCTTGGCAGCAAATCCAACGTTCCCGTCATCAAACATTTTTATCCCGTTGCGGCCTAACGACTCGTCAATTTCTTTTATCATACTCGGCCCTATGTCAATACCGTCAAAATAAACCCCGTCCCTAACGTATATGCAAGCCTCTCGGATCGTCATCTTGCGGCGCTGGTCCCCTGTAATATCGATCATCTCATCGAGCAGCCTGTCAATCATTTCGCCGGAATCGTTTCGGCGTGTCTCCTCTGGTTTCGCTCCGTATGCACGAGTTAGAAACTCACGCACGAACTCGTCTGTTACACTTTCACGTCCGTCCCATATGAGCCAGTAGCACGCCCATAGTAAACCGTCAGCAAGTCCAAACCTCATATCACGTCCTGAGCAATCGCGCACTATATGGTCGATACGACGGCCTAGCGCTATAATTTCAGGCAAGCGCTCGAACGTCATGGCTCTAATTCCCGCGCATGTTTCCGGCGTCAACAATCCACGTAGCTCAACGGATAGCTTTTTGAAATGGTCCTCTCGTCCACTGTCTGCCTTGATCATCTCGATCCGGAATATCCTATTATCATCCGCGCTGAATTCGATGGTCGGATCAATGCTCAAAAAACAAAACATGGATCGCATTGTAAAACTAAGGCCCTTTTGATCGCCGGCAGTTCCCTTCACAATTTGAGGCGCGTCGTCCGAAGTGGATTGTCGCATCAAAGAAAACAGGGCGTCTCTCAGTTGCTTTTTAGCTATCGTGTCGCCTTCGGCTTCCTCGATAATTACTGCGCGTGAATCGTTCGCAACCGCCTGCCTTATGCCCGCCTCGGTAGACCCGCCACCCGTTGCAGTAAACGCAACAGAAAGCGGCCTAAGAACAAAATCCATGACGGTTGATTTACCAGATCCGGACTCTCCAGACACGAGTAACGCCGGACGCCATGGCAGTGCCCCGCCGAACGGTGCCAGTGTGGCCCAGTTTAGCAGTCTGCAAGCCTCCACTTTCGTTTTAAAAGTAAACTCGGTTACTATGTCGCGAACTCGTTTGAGCGTTTTTTGCGACGGCCTTGGCGCGTCTAGTCCTATACTGTGTTGAACTTTTCTCACGTACATCCTCTTTTCACTTGGTTGTCCAATTGTGCACTTGCCGTCATGATAGCAAATATCACCGTTTTTTTCCGACCAGGCTCCTCGCCCTCTTATTATGTCAGTGTCAAAATCCGGATCGCCCTCGCCGATTAACCAGTTGCACGCGTCGTCTCCGTCAAAGCCGGACTTTGCCGGAAACATTTCAACCCAAAAAAATAAATCAGCAAGTGTCAGCAGTTTGGTTTTAGTCAGCGTTTTCGGATCGTAGCCACACAGCCTCCCGTGTCTATCTAGGCAATACAGCCGCCCATCGTCGCCTGTACCTAACACCTTGAAAGGTTTCCACTCGCCCTTGACGGGGCCTTCGGTGTCCTTAATCGTTGTGCCTGACCCGGTTATGTATTCGGCAAGTTTATCGGCGGTCATCACCTGCAACGCCTCTACTATATCCGCGCCCTTCTCTTTGATCTTGCGGGCTTCTTCGAGCGGTTGGACAACTATCATATTCGGCAACTGCATCAAGATCTGCTTCGCAGCTATCGCACCTGGTTCGTCGTCATCCGGATACATGTACACAGTGCGATCTTTTAAAATAGACCAGTCTGCTTTCCCAGCGCTTTCAGCTCCGCGCATCCATGATACAGGCACAAGGCCAGGTATAGCACAAGCGGCCACGGCGTTTTTCGCACCTTCGACAATCAATACAGGATCGTTCTTGCGCTGTTCTAGCAGGTCCCTGCCCCATAGCACGTTAGGTGGATTTTTGGCCACCATCGTTCTGCCGTTCCACCAAAAAGTTATCACCTGTTTTTTATCGCCATCGACAAAACGCACATCGGCGGCGTCCACCAGGCCCAGTTTGTTTTTGTAAAAAACTGGCTCTTCTGGCTCGCTTGTTATTTTCATAGAGTCGGCAAGTCGCTCGATATTTTTACGATCGAATATCCCCTTCGCTTTGTCAGGATGTACAGCAACAGGAATGCCTCGCTCTACTTCCTTCGGGGCCTTAAACGTTATCTGTGGCGGGGGCGACTCTCCGAATAAACTATCCAGGTATTTACGTTGATCGTTCATGCCGTGTAGCCCTTGATCTAGACCCACTATGTCATAAACGTCCCCGCCAAACCCACACGTGTAGCAGTAAACAGTTTCTTCGTTTACCTGGCAACTTGGGTTATTGTCGCCATGTTTTGGACACAATATCTTTTCGGTGCTACCAGTGCGAAACACAGACCGGCCCGTGCGTTGCAGGTAGTCCCTTAGATACAGTCTATATTTTGCCTTCGCCTCCATATCCTAAATTGGGCTATCGTCTGGTTTTTCTGTTTCCGTTTTCTCGGTTAGGTTCTCTAGGGTCTTTCGTGATCCTGTTACTTCGGTATATTCTGCTGTCACAGTATCAGTTTCGGCGGTGCTTTGGTTTTCTGCTATCAGGCCAGCCTTCGCAGACGTGCCCACGTTTAGGTTAGACAGGCACTTTTTAACAACTGTTTTTAGTCCGTAGCCCTCCACTGGCATCGAAGTTTTGGCGCTAAAGCTCGAACGATGAAACTCCACCTCGTCCGAAGACATATATAGAACATGTGATTCGCCGTTCGCCATTTTCACGGCGCAATAGTGGCCGTCAATGTTGCCGCGCTTGTTTCTCGCGGGACTGTGTGTGAATTTATCCCCTTCATCCGTATGCTCAATCTCGAACACGTCGTTTTCTCTCACAGTATCCACGCGGATCTTTCTAACCTCGCCGGTTTCCATGGCAAGATCGATCATGCCATCTTTCATGATCTGGTACGTGATTACTTTGATCCACTCGTTGCCCTTCTTTTGATTGCGGACGATCAACGCTGCCTTGCCCTGCAATGGATTCAGGCTAAGACCGGTAGCAGCGGCGTATCTTGCGGCGTTATACAGCGACTGTTTTGATTCGTCGTTTTTCAGAAAATCAGACAGGTCATCGTTGTTCACAATCGCTTGCCGGAAACTACGCAGGAACGAGGCAAGATCATAATCACGCTCGGCACACTTTTCTAGATCCGTTTTGTGGCTACCGATAAAGCTGTTTACTGATTTTTCGATGATCGCTAGTTTATCAGTCATGATCGTAGTCGCCTCCGAGTAATGTTCTAAAACCGGTTGATACGACTTGCACAGTCAAGTTGTCGCCTGACACAACAACGATGTTGTGCGTTGTCAATTCTGGATCATCGCGTAACCACTTTTCGATTACTCTCATCGCGGCTATAACCGATGGCGATCGTTGCACTGCGTTATTCTTTGCGTCTATTACTGTATACATATTACGCCTTTACTCCGGTGACTCTTTTGAATACAGTTTTAGTCTCCAATACATAGTTGTCCTCTACTGTCGACACTGCTACTTCTGCAAATATTACACCTGCGATAACCACGTCATCGGTGACATCAATCCCCTGGCTCTCTAGCAACTCTCGTATCTTGTCTGCCATTTCGCTGTTCAACAATTCATTTCTCTGTTTTTGTTTCTTCATCTCAACACTCCTTTTTTTGACATGGATCTGATCTTTCTTCCAGATTGATCCATGAGTAGCAATTTCTCTCGGCTGTCATCGTCTAGCGCGGCACCTTCCAGGTTCTGGTGCATGAATTTTGCTATCGCGAGCTTGTACTCCTTTCGTTTTTTTTCTGCGTTGCGTATCTCCTCAGCTAGCGCTTTGTCTAACGCGGAGATCCGCTCTATTTTCGGAGACGCCACGATAGTACCAACCGGAGATGTTATCAGATTTTTAACGTCGTTCATAGTTTGCGCCGGTGGCAGATTCTCGCCTACCACGTATTCGTTCCACCAATTATCATACTGGTCGATCATTTTCTCGATCAACTCCTCGTCTCGGTATATAAAATACTGTTTAAAATATCCCATGTCTCGCAACTGCATGGCCCACACCAACGGGTCAACGTCTCCGAACTCAGTTTTTAATACCCAAAACGGATCGGAGTATTTATTATCCATCAGAGTTGCAACGGTTCCAGCGGCTTCCCATTCGTCTACTATTTTCGGGAATACAAGTGCAGATAAGATCACTTTGTCGGCCCCCGTGCAAGCCATTTGATGCTGGCATTGAATCTGATAAACGTCCTTCACGTGGTCGGTTCCTGGCTCTCCCCATTCGGCGTTAAACGCGCGCTCGAAAACTGTTTTGCCCTCATGTAATGTTCCATCCGTCGAAGCGTAGTGCCCGTCTATGTGACAAGTAATATACGGTTTATCTTCTATCTCGAAAAACTGTTCCCGCGCTGAAATATCCTGACCGGCTTCTATTTCTGCGATCCGGATAATCGCGGATTCAAACGCGTGGCCCCAACGGAATAGTGCTTTGTCCTCGCGAGGCGGTACCTCCAGGCCGTGTTTTTCGAGCACAGCAGGATTGTGCTCGCCCATGATTTTAATCCACACATCTAGCGGCGTGGCCCACTTCGATAGCCCTAGCACAGCGCCCCCGCGTGATGCTGATATGTTTTGCGGGTTAGCTCCCATCGTATGGCCTGGTAATGTGCTCGAAAGTCGAAATTAGCTTCGCTATAAACTCATTCGTTCCGCTGTCTACAATTTCCCAAAACAGGCCTAGCTTGCGGACCAGTAGCCTATCAGGATTCCAGTACAACGGTTTAGCGCCATTCTTTTTCTGCGGCCCAATTTGACCCATGCGCATCTTTCTTCCTCGTTTTTTAGCTCCCATCTTCCTCATCCCTTCTGGTTTCGAGTGTCGTGCATATTGTGATCTCCACTGTTCGTTTTTTTGAGATTACGCCCTCGATAACCAAGATGCCGAGCAACGGGCTCACAGGTCGCTTCTCCACAACAAACCCGGAAAAGTCACTCTCGTTATCCGCATCGCCATCGACATAGTATTCCTCTGTGGTTACCTTTTTTACAAGCGCTCTATATTTGGGCATCTTTCACCTCACACGCAGGTCCGTATATGTCGATTAGGGCGCTAAGGACGTCTTTACCCTTTTCGGTTAGCCAAGAGCACCTTATTGTACATCCGTGCTCACTCAAGTCACGTCCTTCTGCCCACTGGAGGAAAAACATAACAGGCTGGTCCTCGTAACTTGTATTACCCCAACACTGTTGAGTCTCTACGTGTTTCGAAAGCATATCTCGTACGTACATTGCTTGCTCTTCTGGATTCCCGCATCCGCAAAAACCAAGCGTTTCCGTTAGAATAAACTCCTCGACGGAATCGAACCATAGCCAAGATTCTGACACGAAACTGCCGCATTCCTGCTTTTTCAGGCTGGCTACTAATTTATTCATCCTACACAAACTCCTTTGTACATTCCAAAACGCCGTATACCAGCCTTATTTTCAGGCCGCATGCGCAACACGTCATTGCCTCGCGGTTTTCAAGCGGCTGGTGCACCACTTTGCAACTAGGACAGATCAACCCGGTTTCCTCCCAGTAAAAACCATCATTGTCAATCTGAGATTTTACTTTCTTCCTGACTGCATACTCCCTCCACGTCAGGCGTTCCGTTATCGCTCGGATCGGCGTCACTTTCTTTTTCATCGTTCGTTCCTTCTGGCTCCGGCCTGTATTTGCAATTCATGATCTGGTTGCATGTTGGTACGCGGTGCAACATCACCGTGGCAGTTTCGCTCGGTAGATACACCTCACGTTTTACCGTGCAGCGCCAGATCCCGCCTACTTTCTTACGGCCTTTACGTGAGCATTGTCGGCATAGTTTTTCTCTTTCGGTGGTCATGTCACCCTCTCCTTAGTTTGTCAGCGATCAAGTATTCCAGTGGCCAGCGGCCATCTGCGTGTTTTCCAAAATCCCTGTGTGCAACGACACCAGCATCAGGTTTCGCGCCTATGGACCAGCCCTTGATCTTGCGCTGTGTGCTGTCAAGGTACCAGGTGGGAAACTCATACGGGATCTCAAGCTTGCCACATAGCCACGGGACCCACATACGCAACGCGCTCAATTGTGCAGGACTCGGACACAGATAACGCCTGTCGTTTTTATCCGGGCACCAAGTCCACCAATTCGCGTCAATCACTTGTGGAACGTCTCCACTATCCAGCTTCGCCAGCGATGGCGCGTATGGGTTGACGATCTCGATACCTACCGACTCGTTGTTGAGCTGGTTCGCGTGCACCATGCGATCCCGTATCAAATCCCCGTGGCAGCTCATATACCCGTTACGGTCAAGTATCAGTTGGACGCCAGCATAGTATCTCGTTCCAGCCTTTGTACGACGGGGCCGCGCGAAGTTGTCGATAACGCCCTGTTTCGTGTTCCCGGCTGTTTCGTGTATGACCAAAAACCGCACGTTCTTGTTCCTTGGCCGTGCTCTAAACCTCACCTCGGATCCGTCTATGTATGACGTGCTCACCAGTGGCGCGGGCGGCTTGATCGTCTCTCCATCAATTATTATCATGCCGGCTCCCCGTCGAACTCGTGGCGAGTCATGTATTCCATGGCTACGCCCTCCCATGTTGTATTGCGATACAGGCAATCCCTCGCTGTCTGGCGCAATTCGATCTTGTCTTGAGCCTCCCAGTCGTTTGAATGTCGGTCGCACCTCACATCGTGGTTCTTGCTGTATTGTTTCGCCCCGCGATCTCCGCATACCACGCATTTTGGCAGCTTATCCCAGCATGTAACACAGTAGCACCCTTCTGGCGTGGCTCTAATGTTGTCGACCTCGTGACACAAACGTCTGCTTTCCAGGCGTCCGTCGCACTCCACCTCTATCAGTGGAGATTGAGCCCATCGGATCAGATCCCAATCTATTGATTCCATGTATTTCCTCGTCAAAAAACTCAACGTTAATTGTTCTGGCATTGTTCAGCCTCGTCACATGTTGCGGCCCGCGCCACACATTTCTGGGAAAGCCTAATCCCTGCAATAGTAACTCTCTCACATACAGCCGCGCAAGATATGTCATCCGCCGTGCCAAACGTTTTATCCGGTCCATGGTTTCCTTTCCAGCCTGGGCATTCAAGCCGGGCCATGTTGTCGCACGCTTTCGCGCAGTCCGACAGCTCGCCGGGGCTAGGTGTCACTATGATTTGTTTTATCGGCGTGCAGCTTGAAAAGACGTACACGAGCAACGCGAGGAATACAGCCGATGAAAAAAAATGCAGTACGGTTATCGTGCTCGTTTTCACATCACACCTCCAAGTAAGACGGTCAGATCGCGCGTGGCGTCCCACTTGATCCATTCCTCGCCTAGCTCGATGCGTCCTGCGTTTCCGAAGTCATCGCCCCATGAGTTTCTGACTAAAAACCAAACGATGCCGTTCATGATCGTATACCCGACGATCAACATGGCGTGGCCACCTAAAAACTTTTCATGATCTTTAGGGCGCAAATCCATATCGCGGCGCGGGAACTTGCCGAAATCAGATGGGATCAATGTGCCGAATAGCACGGGGCAACCTTCAGCCAGCGCGGCTTTAACAGCCTCTACACGTGCCTGGCCAGTCTCCTTAATTTTCATGTATCGGTAGTCCCAGTACGGCACAGATTCCATGTAAGCGTTCACGCGAGGCTTTTTATTGACTGGCTCGTCATAGCCCCAGAACTCCTCATGGCAAATCCCTACTTTTCGGATTTGTTCCACGCAGATACGTATCGAGGTACCCATGTCAAAATTATTCATGAGGTGGGCTTTGCGGCTGTTCCAGTACGCAAACAGTCTTGAGAGCTGGATCACATCACGGCCAGCGCGTTTTTCGGTCATCATCATCGCCGCAATGACAGCCTCGGCAACACATGAGTTCTTTCCGGACTGATCAAAAATAGGCGGCTCGAACTCGGTTAGATCCACGTGGTCCGGCGTGTCCAGATAACCAGACGCAAACGAGTAATCACGAGAATCGATTTCGTCAGGTCGCCAGCCTGTTCCTTTTCGGCGGAGTATTTTATTTTTCCAGCTCATTTACCACCGCTCAACCCAAGGACACCCACATCGGTACCGTAGCCCGCGCACTCGGTTTCTGACCCGGTCAGGATTACATCAATGAACGGGCTCAATGGTTTATGGATCGCGCAGAATTGCACGATAGAAAAGCCGTCAAGGCCCTCTTGAGGAGTGCACAGGTCCTCTACGGAAAACTGGCCAGCGGCTTCTTCGACGCCAAACACGGAACACACGGACTCGGCCAGGTCGTTGACTGTCCTCATGATGCCTTTGAATACGGCGCATCCTGCGAATGCCAACACTACGACGATTGCGATGATTGCGATTTTCTTGTTCATGATTTTCTCCTCGGTTTTGCTGGTGCTGAATTGCACCTGGTAATGTACTCAACAACGTTGGGCCAATTGCCCTCTAGCGCCTCGGATTTTAACACTTTGAGGTACACGACTGACATGCCCACCTGGCGGCTAATGCCGCGATCTCCCCTGAGGTACCGGCGCACTGCCTCCCTGGTGACACCTAGCAGCGCCGCAAGCTCGACGTGTGCGTGTGTGCCGTTTTTGCCTAGCTGTAAAAAATCGATGGCGGCTTGTAGGTTCTTTGGGCTCATAGCTCACCGTGATATTGCAGTAGGATTTTCATTTGTGCGGATTGTGCCGCACACAGTGCCGCACTGTATGCGGCACTGTATGCGCAGTTGTGTGAGGCACTGTGTGCGGCACTGTGTGCGGCACTGTGTTCGGCGTTGTGTGCGGCACTGTGTTCGGCGTTGTGTGCGGCACTGTGTGCGGCACTGTATGCGGCGTTGCACGCGGCACTGCCTATCTCGCCGCGTGCAAATGCACGTTTGGCTGTTATCGCATCTCTGACACGTGTATCTCCCGGATACTCCGATTCGTAATTTGGTAATACCCGCTCGGCAAAATCAGCCCCAGCTAGCCGTTGAGCGAGGTCTGGCAATAGCTTGCACATGGCCCATATCCGGTCGTCAAGAGGGATCTCAAGCTCGGAGATCTCTCTTGTGCTAAGTGCCTCACGCCCAGCCCATAAATACGTCACTCGCTCCTCGGTGTACTCCTCGCACGGGAATAGCTCCATGATTGCTTTTATGGTGTACTTCCTCATTTAGTCGTCCTCTTTAAGCTGTAAATTCCGCCCTTGATTTTCAACCGGTACGCGTGTTTTCCTCTGGTGACCGTGATGCCGCCCGCTACACTGTAAGCGATAGCGAGGTTGAATTTCACAACGATCCGACCGTTGTTCTTTTGCCGTAGGATCTCCGTAAACCGGTCGTAGGCGATTTGATCCGCGTCGGATTCGCGCACCATGAAGCTGAATGTCCCCTTGATCGGCTTGCCGTCATCAGTTTTTTTATTGAGTAGACACATCACGCCACCTCCAACCATGCTGCGAACGCCACGAGAGCCAGATCCGACATGGGCTCCGGCGCTCCGTTTGGAACGATAAAAAACACCACGCCCTCGGAGTCAATGTACACGCCGTCGTCGCACGTGTATTCTTCGGCGGCTGTGTCGCTGCCTAGTTCTAGGATAACGGTTTTTGCTTTTTCAACGGCTGATTTCATAATGCACCTCTCATCATTGATACAAATTCTGCGGGCACAGACGAGTTTCCGGCGTATAGCAAGCGCTCGCCTTTTCGTGGCTCCTGGTTTCTCGAACGACGCACGCGGCACATGGCAACCTCGGCTGTGTAATGCAGTGCGAGCTGTTCCCACTTCGTTTTTGGCGTCCACTCGCCGGAGCAGAACGCCGAGACGATCTCATTGGCGTCGCCGAGCAGCAATAACCTGGAACGAATGCGGATCTCGTAAGCCGTTCCACCTGATACGATTTTTTCTAATTTTTTCATTTGACTCTCTCCTTTGTTCTCAACCACTCGACTATCCAACAATACACCAACGGCGCTCATGGTGTCAATAGTTTTATCGTTTTATTATTTTACCGAAAAAGATTGACAGGCGGCGAATAAGCGAGGTGGGTTGTGGTTCTGTTTCTCGTTTTTTGCCGTACCAAGGAAACGTGCAAGTATCGCACAAATGAGGCTCGGAACATTCCAAGTACGAGAATACTTCTTTGCATTCTGGGCATTCTTTTTCTGTTTTTTTGTGTATCATTTGTTTTCTCTCCAAAACGTTACGAGGTTGTCAATAGACAGGATCGCGTCTAACTCATCGCCATGACATATGGCAGATCGCGCTGTGTCCTGTACCCTCAACAGCGTGGATTCAGCGGATGCAAGCCTGGCGCACAGTGTTTCTATGTCCTGGGGCGGGCTGTCGCTTGCGCAATCGGAGCACATAAACCCGCCATGGAACTGTTGACAGCCTTTGCAGGTGTCGGTTATCACTTCACCCCACTTTGCAGTTGTCGGTTCATGCGCAATTTCGACTCGCCACGGTGCACGTTTACCCAAACAGAATCTATGCATTCTAGCAACACTTGTGGATCGTCTTTGATAAACAGAGTAGCTACTACCTCGCCTACTTCGTCGTTTCTCTCGATGTCAATCGCGCAAGGATCAAAAGTAAACCCGTGGAAGATCTTTACTTTCTTCTGTCCGATCACAGCGCCTTGACCATTTTCAAGCCGTTCAATTTCCACCTCGGCGGCTTCAAGCCTGGCTTCCAACTCTCGGTTTTTCGCTCGGTTGTCCATCTCTTGTATTCGGATCATATCGTATTTTTGCTGTAGTGTTGGCATTGTTACTCCTTTGATGGTTGTTCGTTGGTTTTGTATTTGCAATTGAGGCAATAGTCTACTCTAGTGCCGTCGTCTCGCCTAGAAGTAATCCAACCGCCTGGAACCGGCTTACCGTCGAGAAACCACTTCGCCGGTCTGTGATGATTTCGGTTATTAAACACGCTCACAATCTTTCTGCACCTATCGCAAAATATATACGGCCCTGTTTCCCTGGATACTTGCTTGTCTGATTTCAAAAGCACTACGCCTGCTCGGTATCCCATGTTTACTCCTTTACCAGTTCCGGGTTTTCGTGGATGTTGCCGATGACTCTTATTCTAAAAATCTCACCAGAAACCATGCTGCCAAGTGGCATCGCTCCGCCTAGTCCGATGCAAACAGCGAAAAAACAACCTCCATGAAATTCTACGGTCATCAATGCAGTGGCGTAATCTATAATATCCCCCTCGAATATCTCAACACCCGCGCTGTCTTTTATGCCAGTGGAGAGCATAGTGGTGCGCTCGAAATCCTCTGCCAGTTCACCGCTCGCGTGGTCTACCCAGCTCCGGCCATCGAGATCGATTAAGCCATCAAAAAAGTCGGCTTCATCGTCGTTCATCGGGTAAAGCATCGTGGCTTTTCGTGGGTCCCACACCCTGAATCTGATTTTCATTCCTTGCAACCCTCACAGCCAGAGTCAAACGCGCCGTCCAAACACGTGCACCCCTTTTCATCACTATGAATCGGGTCCATGTCAGCGGCTGACGCAGCCGCTAGCACTGGGCAACCATCACCGTCCATCAACCTAGTCCAGATCGCAAACGTCATGTGCAAAACAAACGGCGTATCACTGCCATCTCGGTACACGATCTGTGTTTCAGAACCGTCAACCAGGT
>Ga0164310_10000998_pt1 | contig 15688 bp, 12 predicted proteins | sample GuaBasSedimGuay1_FD_121795 | JGI IMG/M metagenome (GOLD analysis project Ga0164310, IMG submission 121795) | Subseafloor sediment microbial communities from Guaymas Basin, Gulf of California, Mexico - Guay1, Core 4569-9, 0-3 cm | ecosystem: Environmental > Aquatic > Marine > Hydrothermal vents... | reverse complement strand
TGGAACCTTTTGACCGTTCAGTGATAGGTTCTCAGTGGAAATCCTATTACATTTAACACAGCGATTGCGACCGATGTTCCCGTGTAACTCCACTACATTGCGACTCCCGGCACGCTGGTGTAAACCATCCACATTTTGCGTAATAAGGTTAAACTGCGGAAAGTATGATTCCATTTCCACTAAAGCAAAATGGCCAGGATTAGGGGAGATTTCCTCGATGATTTTACGCCGATAATTGTACCATTCCCACACCAGTTCGGGGTTACGCATGAAGGCATCAAAATTGGCCAATTCCTGGGGACGAAATTTCTTCCATAGGCCATTCTCGCCTCGAAAGGTAGGTACTCCACTTTCAGCCGAAATCCCCGCACCAGTAAGAACTGTTACTACTTGTGCCGATTTCGCTTGTTCAATCAACTCGAGAGGAATCATAGTTCCTCTTCCGATTCTGGATTGGATATCTAAACCTAAACTCTCACTACTAAAATAACAATTTTATTGCAAGAAATCAAGTTCTTTTGAAACCAGAGCGGTTTAGAAAATTTTACTCCATTTGAAAAGCAGAATATTGCATCATTGAATCTGTTTAAGAATTGTTACCAAATCCTGTTCTATCGACACCTTAGCATGCTCCACAATTCGTCCTACTTCTCTCTGTCGATAAAGGATGACGAAAGTTGGTACATAGCGAATACCATATTTCCCCATCAGATTCTCTGCGTCGCGTTTACCTCGGTCTATGGCAACAATATCCAATTTGATTTGGGAATTTTTGGCCATATCCAGAGTTTTGAAAAGCTTGGGAACTTCACGACGACAATCAGAACACCATGTACCTATGAAAAGCAAAATTTTCACGGGTGGAGACCAACTCTGCAAAAACCTCACTGCTGAAGAATCGGGATAGTAATTCAGGTAATTCCGGCGATATTCAGGAAAATGGCGTAGGAGCTCTTCCGATTTTATTCTTCCTATTACTACTTTCTCTCCCCGTTCATTAGTGGTAATAATGAAACGGGATTTATGTACGGAAGCACAACCCACTAAAAATCCAACCAAAACAACTGCCCAAACTTCATAAGATAATTTCATTTTACTCCTCAATTAGGTTGTCAATTTTTCCAAAAAGAAAGGGTATTCATAATGAATACCCTTGAAATCAGGAATCGTTTTTAGGGGCTCGTTTAAGATTAGTTAGTATGATAACCACTCCGATCAAAATTAATAACACTGGCCATAATCTGCTAATAGTCACCTGGGTTCCCCATGATAGCCACCCCATTTTATTGGAGAAAAAAACCAATCCCAGAAACAGAAGAATTGAGGCGGGAATAAGCACGCCCCAGTCGTGGGGTTTGAGAACAAAAACAGCCAGAAAAGCAAGGCCAAAAATAATTAAAAACACTGGCCAGAACTCATCAAAATAATACAAGTCAAGCCAATTGTTATTGCGCAGAAAAAAGAACAGTCCAATGAGAAAAAACACTGTGCCAGGGAACACAGCTCCTTTGTCGTTACGGGTTTTGATCAGAACAAAAAACGACAACCCAGTAACCATCAAAACGATAGGATAAATGGTTCCCCAATCCAGATAGAACACCTGAAATTTGTGCAATAAGATAAGCACACCGATCAGGATCAAAATAACGCCGGGAATAATTGAATTTTTATGCTGCATTGACACCACCTAATATTATGAGGTTTTTCTGCTCTCGGGTTGTTCGTAAAGTAGCTTCAAAGCTACCCATGCGCCAACCAGATTGTCATTTTTCTTCGGGAAGAACAATCACCAAAATAATGTAGACTACCAGCCCTAAAATAATACTGGAAAGTAAAGAAAGAAAAATCCATCCTAAACGTACCCAGGTAGGATCGATATTGAAATATTCTCCCAGTCCACCGCATACTCCCGCGATTTTACGATTTCGTCGCGAGCGCAGCAATTTACGCTGTTCTGTCCTGAGTTCCGCGGTAGGTTTCTCCTTCATTTGCTCAATCTTTTTACCCGAACGTGAAGTATGTACAATGTACAATACCCCTACCAGGATAAGCAATACAGGCCAGAGCAAATCCCAATCTACTTCCCATGGCCAATGGATAAACCAGTAGTGTGGCCAAAAGTAGAAAGGACCAACCGACTCAGCCAAGAAATGTAGTCCTATTAAAATTAAAATAATACCGATCACAATGCTTGCAGCTGTACCTCCAGTCCGAGATTTAGTTTGGTTTGGTTTGTCTTCCACATTAGTAGGAACAATAATCAAAGCTATCAAGTACAAAAAAATACCGATTCCTTTAGCAAAAGCCAACAGAACAAATATCACTCGCAAAATAGTGGCATCGATTTCAAAATATTCTGCCAATCCTCCACAAACACCACCTATCATTTTATTTGAACGCGAACGATAAAGTCGTTTGGGCTCTTTAGCTTCATCTGTATTCTGATTCATTCAATTCTCCAATCTTATTATTTCCACAATTTTTAATCTAATACGTATACGAGAATCTTGTAATGATGTTTCACAAACTAAAGTAAAATAATTAACATTGGCCAGGATTCATTACCGAATGTGTTCTTAGAGCAATTTTACCAGGTTACATTTTGGATTTTGATTTATTCACCGCGTTGATGGTGCAGCTACTGTTTTTCAGCTTCACCAACCATTGGTACAAATCGCACCGGAAGTAGAAACTGTTTGTGAACTTTCCCATCTTTCTTTGTTACTAATATCAGGTCTTGATATTCGTTGCCTACCGGCAAGACCATTCTTCCATTTTCTTTCAACTGGTCAATAAGTGGTTGGGGGATTTGCTCTGGTGCGGCAGTAACAATAATAGCGTCAAACGGGGCATATTCTGGCCACCCCTTATAGCCATCACCCTGCTTCACGAAAATGTTGTCGTATTTCAATTTTTTTAACAGCCTGGCAGCGCGAGTAGCTAATTCAGGAATAATTTCGATGGTATAAACCTCATCAACAATTTCAGCCAAGATTGCTGCTTGATAACCAGAACCAGTGCCAATTTCAAGAACCTTTTCATTACCTTTTAAGTTAAGAGCTTGGGTCATGTAGGCAACAATGTAGGGTTGAGAAATAGTTTGCCCCGCTCCTATTGGCAAAGGGGTATCCTGATAAGCCATGTCCCGATACATCTCAGGTACAAACAAATGTCGAGGTACCTTTCGCATGGCTTTCAGCACCGCTTCATCTGTTACTCCCCGAGCCTGTATTTGCTTCTTTACCATCTGCTCGCGAAGTTCCCTGTAAACGTTCTGATTAGCCTTTTTAGCCATTTCCAATTCTCTCTTATTAGAATTTCCACAGCCAAAAACTATCCCTGTAATTAGCAAGAAAAGAAATATTCGCTTTATTGCAAAACCTTTGATGACCATTTTTTTAAGCCCTTAAGTTTTGGTTTCCGCTCGACTTTTCCTTTAGCAATACCTCGATGTGAGCAGCAACAGAATTTCCCAAGGCAGTGAGATTATAGCCACCTTCCAGTAAAGAGATCACGCGACCCTTACAGTAGGTATCGGCAATTTGACAAACAATCTCGGTCAGACGTTCATATCCTTCTTCGGTCATTTTCATCTGCGCTAAAGGATCATCATGGTGGGCATCGAAACCAGCAGAAATCAGCACAAATTCTGGAGCGAATCTTTCCGCTATGGGAATTAATTCTTCCTCATAAACCTGAATAAAATCCTCATCACCTGCTCCTGGCGACAAGGGAACATTACGAGTGAAACCTTCACCTTTGCCTTTGCCGATTTCATCAGACAGACCGGTGCCAGGGAATAGAGGATACTGATGGGTAGAAAAGTAGAAAACTGTGGGGTCTTCGTAAAAGGCATTTTGGGTCCCATTACCATGATGGACATCCCAATCTACAATTAGCACTCGTTTAATACCATGCTTTTGTTGTAGATATCGCGCCAGAATAGCGATATTGTTGAACAGGCAGAATCCGGAAGCATAACTTCTTTCAGCATGATGCCCTGGTGGACGTACACAGCAAAAGGCTCGACAGATCGCATTTTCACAAACCGCGTCGGCTGCAATTATCCCCCCGCCTACCGCCAACAAAGCAATCTGATAAGAATCTTCGCAAATGTGAGTGTCTGAACCGTCAATCTGCAAATACCCCCGATGACACATTTCTCGCACTCGTTCAACGTAGTGAGAATCATGAATAGAAGTGACCCATTGCAGCTCTGCAGGCTTGGGGCACAGTTCCTTCAAATGCAAAAGTAAACCTTTCCGTTTTAGCGTATCTACAATTGCTTGCAATCGCTCACTACGTTCTGGATGTCCCGGCTGAGTCTTGTGTTTAAGATAGTCAGGATGGTAAACAATACCTACATCTTTTGTCATCTAATTTCTCCTCGACAGTTGCTTCCAGGAGTAATAAAGTCAACCAACTGGAACATCGAAGTGTCAATAATTCAGAGCATTCACGATTGTTAAATAGAGTTTTCGCTCATACTCCGTGTCACATTGACCAAATTATGAGCTTTGCGAATAGGTTCAGGGATGCGAAATCTACCCAGACAGCTTTGCACCACAGCTACGGCAGTCTCAAGGTCGATCTTGTGACCTATCGAGATGAAGATCGGCTTCACATTATTCCGAGAACGCAAAGCAACTCCTACTATTTTGTCCCGAAACACGATCGGTACTTGACTCCCCTTTTCGATTCCTAAATTCGAATAACTGCCTACCAACACACTCTTGGCACATCCAATTGTTGGCAAATTGAGCAATAACCCCATGTGGGATGCCAATCCCATTCCTCGAGGATGAGCAATACCTTGCCCATCAAAAAGTACCACATCTGGTGTGGTTTGCAACTGCTGAAAAGCTTTTAATAAAGTCGGTGCCTCGCGAAATGTGAGCAACCCTGGAATATATGGAAAAGACGCTTCCGCTTCTACGCAGACTTGCTCTACAATCTCCAGCTGAGGCAATTGAAATACCACAACTCCAGCATAAAGACAAGAGCTCTTTTTCGAATAGGAGACATCAGCTCCTGCCACCAGATTAAAATTACTGGTAGAATTGAATAGAATTAGCCGTTTTTGCAGTTCTTGCTGGAGAGCTATTGCTTCTGTGTAGGAAACTTTCCAAGGGTGTAACTGTTGGATTTTCATAGGTAATCAATCATTGCTTATTACTAATTTACATAACAAGAAGCAAAAACGCAACCAAAAACTGACTATTGCAAGCTTTACTTAACTATTGCAATATTTTTCATCAGCAGATAAATGGAGGTAATAAAGCTCAGCTCAAAGAGAACATAGAAAGTACCAGCGTAGCGGTCAAATGTTTTGGTTCGATGGTAATAGTGCTGCATGGCATTAGGATTAGTGCATTGCAAGTAGAGACAATAATAGTGATCGGCTTGTTTTTTGGTGAGAAGAGCGCTGATTCCAGAAAGCAATGTTACTGAAAAGGAGGTGTATGTCCAGAATCGCAGTCGCTTTCGCTGTTTTTGTAGCTGAACTTGCAATTTCATTTGTGTCTGGTTAAATCGTTCATCTTTTTGTAAAGATACCCAAAACCCAGGTGAAGAAAAATCAGGTACTGTTACTACAGTTGGAAGATAGCCAGCTTTACGCAAGCGCAAATTTCCGGCACGTAACATCTCTGCGGATACTAACAAGGGGGTGTAGCCAATAGATTTGTCGCCATAGAAAACTTCTGCACCATACGGTTGGGAATTAAGCAAAATGAAACGTGGGAATACCACGGATAGACAAAGGGTATCTCCCGAGGAAATAGAAACAGTGTCGATAAAATCACGCACATACCAATTACATCGATCTGGGGATTCAATCCGAACCACATGTTTACCAACGCTCACAGGCTGAATACTATTAGCTGGCAATTTCACTCGCATTGTATCGATAAAAACCGTACCCAATGAGTCCTTAGCAAGAAACTGTAAGTAACCCATTCCCTTATTGGCTTTTTCCACCTGAGCCACGGTCAGATTTGCACCCAGTGCAATCCCTATAGCCATCATTGATAGCCAGATGATTTTCTGTTCAGGGCTTCGTAATCTCATCGCCTTTTTAGTTATTTTTTTGACTCTTCAAGATGAACAAAGAATTATCTTCGGAAGCTACAATCAGACGATGTCTATCAGCGATGGGAAAGGTGCGAACTTGGCCAGACAATTTTATTTTAAACTCCAGTTGGCCAGTTCCCAAATCCAATCCGTAAAGATAATGATCGAGTGCTCCGAAATAGACGTATTTTTGCAGAATTAGTGGTACAGTACCAATAATAGTTGAAGTGGAGAAGACCCACAACTTTCGACCTGTGTCGGAGTCCAAACAGTAAACATTCCCATCGTTGGAAGCGAAAATTACCATTTTGTCGGCCACGCTGGCGCCTCGTAAAATTCGTCCTGCTGTTTTGAATTTCCAACCCAGCTCTCCCGAGTTTATTGACAAAGCATAAAAATAAGTGTCGGTAGAACCAACGAAAATTCTATTTTTTGAAATAACTGGGGTGGCCAGAACTGCTTTAGCAGTTGGGAATTTCCAGTTTTGTTCTCCACTATTAGCATCAAGTGCATACACACATCCGTTATCGGCACCAAATATTATCGCCTGTCCACTAACTGCCGGCGAACTATGAAGCTGCGTTTTCAGGTCTTTTCTCCAAATAATGGTGCCATCGTCAGCATTTACACAAAAAACACCTCGATAAAGTGAAGTTACGTAGATGCGGTTTTCTACTATCAAAGGTTCCGATTCAATAGTACCCAATTCTTGCTTCCAAAGAATTTGTCCCGTCAAGAGATCCATCCGATAGAGACTTTTTCTTCCTAACCGTAAAGCCACAATCAAATCATCCTGATAAAATGCAATAGTTCCTTCTACACCATTTTGCAATGTCAGGCGTTTCAAACGCTTATAAGAACGAAGGTCATAAATTTCCAGTTTTCCATCCTTCGTAGTCAAGAACAACAAGTTCCGCGTCAGCAGCAAAGTAGAAGTAACAGCAGAGGAAGTTTTCCACGTTTTGACGATCTGTAATGGTGGCTCGATAGTCCATGTGGAGATAAAATAATTTCGCTGGGGCGAGCTTCCAGCCATAAGCCAATTCCAACTTTGTTCCTGGGGAAATTGGTTGAGAACAGTTTTATGGCAGGCAAAAGAACAGGGGACTATTAGAATAGTCAAAATCTTAACCAGACATTTCAATGGTTGCGACATTAGAAATCCCATCCGAAGAAAAACTGAGTAAAGGTATCAGGAAAGAATTTAAATTGAGTAGGTCGAAAAATAGACCTATCAAACAGGATTTGGTACTTTTTACCGTAATCCAGTCGCAATACCAGAAACCCTCCCAATCTGAAACGAATGCCAACTCCCAAACTACCACGTAGTTGTCGAAATGAGCTGCTCCAGGCATTACCAAGGTCCCAAAATGCAGCTCCACGGATAGAAGAAAAACCAATACCGCCAAATGGAAATCGAATTGTAAATCTATCAATAAATGGAAACCGCAACTCATGATTCATCAGTACCAATTTTTCGCCCCAGATACTCCAGCGATCGTATCCCCGCAGGTCCCAACTACCCCCCAGAAAAAATTTTATTGCTTCTTTACCATGATTAATCCGTCCCATCACCCGAGTAGCGTAGGTAATTCGACGCCCCAGACGAAAATATTTACGGTAATCTGCACTGATGGTGTAAAAATTCACATTAGAATTTTTCACATCTACTGTATTGCCAATGGTAAAATGATAACGCTCGCCATCTATCGGACCGGTTGGGCCCCACAGCGAGTTATCCTTTACCCAGGCGATAAAGTTAGAGATTAACAGAGCGCGGCGAGTCCCCAGAAATCCATACCACTGCTTTTCGGAATTACGGATATTCACATGAACCTCAGCCCGCTGGAACACAGAAAAGGGATAGCTCAGCGAGGCAAAACCACCATAACGGCGTTCATAAAAAAAACCTTCCGAAAAACTGTAATAATTACCAGCAAAATGATAAATTCCATAAGCAATATTTGTACGTCGCGACAAATCCAATTTGCTTACTGCAAAATTAAAACTTTTGAGGAATTCTTTTTTGGAAGAAGCTTCGTTGTAGAGCAAAAAATAATATTTCTCATTGCCCAACATATCACTTATTGCCAATTGAGCACCGCCACTGGTTCCAAAAATAGGATCTTGCATAATTTGGCTCTGAGCAATATCCAGACTGAATTTTCGCCTATACTTAACTACTGAGGCAGTTAGTCTCCCAACATGTTTGCTACTCTGCCAGAACGAAGGAGCTTTCCACGGAGATTGATCAAAAACCGACAGTGGTTTGCTTTTGAATAGGCTACTCACATGTTCAAGCTTCCGAATCTGAAAGCTGAAATTTTCAAAAGCAGTAAACAAAATACCATCATTATCTGTCCATTCAGGATCAAATGCTCCGGTAGCAAAATTGGTAATTTTTTTGAGCTGGGGACGTTCTAATAAAGAGGCTACAATAGCGGAATCCTCAACCACTGAAAAATAAGGCTCTGTTGGAAATTTAGCATCGGAAGAAGAATTAAGATTAAAACGTTCTACAATCATTGAATCCCGATATCGTTTACCTGCCCGAATCACCCAGATATTGAAGCTACCATCACGATCTGAGGCAAAAGCTAAAAATCGACTGTCAGGAGAAAATACCGGAGAATAATCCTTATGTCGGCCAGAGGTAACATAACGGATAGACCCATCGCGCAAATCATAGAAAAAAAGATTGTAGTAACCGGATTCACCATATTCCGTACGATCTGAACTAAAAACGATAAGATGACCATCTGGAGACCAGCAAGGATCACGATCGTCGTAGAAATCATTAGTGAGTCGTTGTAATTGTTGGTTGGACAGATTTACAATGTAAATGTCGTTCTTGCCAGAAAAATCAATCCCAGAAAAAACCAGCCGGGTGCCATCTGGTGACCACGCTGGAGAGGAAAGGTAAATCAGATTATTAAATTCCAATCGCTGGACAATCTTTCGAGCTTGTAAATCGTAAATGTAGATAGCATCCTGTTCACCACTTTTAGAGCTGAATGCCAACATTCCGGAGGAATGAACATCAATCTTACTCTTCAAAAGATGAAATGATTCAAATTCTGAGGTCCGTTCTCCCTTGATGATAATCTCTGCTTTTTGCTTCTTATTGTACGGTTGTACTGGTTTACAATAAATGTTAGAATACCCTTCGCGATTGGACAAAAAAACCACCTGGTTGTGATAGTAAGCTGGTTTAGTATTAATTCCTTCCTCGGTAATCCGAATACTCACCATGCGGGGGAGATCGTTATCCTTCAACAAGGGGAAAATTTTCTTTTTCAAGGCATAAGTCCATTCCTCATCAAACTCTCTGTACCCCTTACCAATGGTTAATTTTAAAACATCACTGAAGTTTTGTGTTTTCCAAAAATTGTTCAGCAAGCCCAACAGCTTTTCTTCGCCATAGGTTTCGGCAATGTAACGCAAAATAGCCTGTCCCTCTTTGTACATCAAAAAACTACCGGAGATCTGATAAATTCGACTAAGAGGCACCAGGTAATCATTGATCACTGCGTCTCTAATAACCATCTCTGCCTCAGAATTCCAACCTTGTGACCAATACTCTGCCAATCCCTCTACAAACCACAACGGCAATCCACTCCAGTCGATTTTCTTATGATCCTTCATTACACGCTGAACCTTACACATGGTGAACACATGCACCAACTCGTGCCTAATTACATTCTTAAATTGTGAGATCGACCCATTAGCTGGAACTACTACTCTACCTTTTAGATACTCGAAAAAACCACCAACTCCTTCGGGAATAAGATTAGGAATAACGTTCGTTTGTTGGAAATGGGTAAACGAACTGTAAAAAATAAGAGGAATACGGTAATTGGGAGTAATATCAAATAAGTCAGCTAAAATGTGATAGTTCTCCTCGGCATAACCAGCACCAACTTCAGCCAATTCTCTCATTTCAGGATAGAAGTAAATATCAAAATGCTCCGTATGCATCACATGCCAATCAAACTGGTGATACTGCACCTTGTTCCGCCCAAAATAATACTGGGCATTACCAGGAACATTTGCCCCTGTTATCAAGACGATTAAAATCAGAAATGCTGCAACAATGTTTCTACTCATTTCAATATCAGTATTTTCAGATTTAGTTACAGTAAAATTCCACTTTAAATTTAGCAAATATTTTCCCCCTGTCAAGGAGATTTTTCCAATTTTCTACGATCGGCTGGTATTTTTTTCCTTTTCAAATACTTGTAAAAACAGCTCTCGCATTTTTGCCATTTGTTCTTGCAGGGTTTTTCTAAATTCTTCTCCCCTGCTAAAGCCCAGACAATAGGCTAAAAAATCCAATGCTTCAGAATGCAAGGGAACAACTGCGCGAGTCTTTCCTAAACCAACTTTGACATACTTTTCAATTTGGCGAAGAAAAAGGAAATGCCTTTCAGTAAATTTGGCTGTTTCCTTTGACAATAAGCCCAGTTCGGCCAGAGCCGATAGCGCTGACAAAGTTGAATAAGTTTGCAGTGCTGGCTCAAGATTTCCATAAAGTAATTGCAGCATTTGTACCAGAAACTCCACATCCACAATTCCCCCAGGTGCATTTTTAATGTCCAGTTGGGCACCTATTCCTGCCGATTTTGCCTCCATGCTAAACCGCATTTGCTGAATCTGGTCAATTTGCAGCGAGTCCAAACTGGTAGCGAACACGAATTGTCGCACTTCGTTTTCCAAACACTGCCCAAACGTAGCGTCTCCAGCAATAAAACGAAGCTTAATAAGCGACTGTCGTTCCCATAATTGTGCCCGTTTACGAAGGTAATCTAAATATTGCTGCGTAGTAATTACCAAAGGAGCACTACTGCCTTCAGGTCGCAAGCGGGTGTCAATCTTGTACAGGAATCCAGAGGGGGTAATCTGCCGAAAAGCGTTGATGAGATGTTGTATCAGCTGAGTGAAAATTTGCGCCGTTTCAGCGGTACCGGTTCGAGGCTCCTGAAAAAAGAAAATAATGTCCAGATCTGAGGCAAAATTGAGTTCACGGCCACCTAATTTTCCTAATCCAAAAATTCCAAAAGGTGGTAAGGATTGTTTGGGATGCAAATGTACAAGATCCGCTAATTGTTTTCGCAGGCACAATTGCAAGGTAACATCAGCCAAATCGGATAATTGTTGCCACACTTGCTCTGGTGATAGCTTACGGGACAATTCCTGCATTCCAATACGTAAGTATTCAAAATTTTTCATTCGTACCAGTTGGCGAATGTATTCTTCAAATGACAAATTGGCATATGAGTTCCAAAATTGCTGAGCAGTTTGATCAGGTTGGAAGTCTTGTTCTAAATTCTCAAAGTTGAACAAAATATCGAAATTAGCCGGGGCTTGGGCAAAAATTTGTGCCAGTTGCAAGGTAGTACTGCAAAGACGAATAAGCAAGTAAAAAAGCGCTCTGTTTTCCAGACAAATTTGATAAAGCATTTTTGGCACCCGCGAAGCTACAACCAAATTCTCAAATTGCACGAGGGTAGTTTCAGGATCGGGAGTATTTTTTAGAGCCTCGAGCAAATGAGGCAGCAGAAGCTGAAAACTTTCTTTCGTTCCCGCTGGCCAGATTTCTGTGGTTCGCCCATAGGCTAAATGGTGCAAACTTCGCAGTATGGCAAGGGGATTTTTACAGCGTAATGGTTCCAACAATGGAGCTGCCTTTTCTGGAGTGATATCTGGATCCAATAGAAATGCTGAATCCATTTCTTCAACTTTAGTAGAAACAGCAAATACCGAATCGTAAATTTTGCGAACTTGATTTTCATAATTGCTTAATTTCTCAATCAGCTCTTTGCCAGAGGCAATTCCCAATGATTTAGCAAGAAAATTCCATTGAACTTCATTGTCTGGTAATAGATGGGTTTGTCGTCCTTCTAACATTTGTAACCGATGTTCGACTGTACGATAAAATTGATATGCTTCAGAAAGCGTGGTAAATTCATTGGAAGAAAGGAGCTTAAAATCATACAAGGCTTGAAGAGCTTCCATAGTGTTAGGGATTTGCAATTCAGGAATTCGGCCACCGTTCAAAAGTTGGAAAGCCTGTAAAACAAATTCAATATCCCGAATTCCGCCTCTTTTTAGTTTAATATTACGTGTCTCTGTACCTTTAGCAGTAATAGATGCTTCAATCTGCTGTTTAAGTTGAGAGATTTGCTCCAGGGGGCTCCGAAAAAAAGTCTTGGGGTAAACAAATGGCTTAATCTGCTCAAGAAATTTCTGACCAAGCTGTTGATCACCGGCGATGGGACGTGCTTTGATTAGCATTTGACGCTCCCAAATTCTGCCTCGCATTTCATAGTAATGAATGTAACTAAGCAGCGAGCGGGCCAGCGGTCCCGACTCTCCATCCGGACGAAGACGAGTATCAACCCGATAAAGAGCTTCGCCGTAGGATATCTGAGTAAGCGAATGTACAATCCGTTCAGCCAGTAGGTTAAAAAATTGATGATAGCTTGTAGAACCTCGTCCATCCAGCCGTTGTAGTTCCCCCTCTTGGGAATACAAAAATATGATGTCAATATCAGAAGCGTAATTTAACTCTCGCCCTCCAAGTTTGCCCAGACCAATAATGGCAAACTTTGCCTGAGGGTGGCCAAAATTTGACCACAATTGCTGATAATGTAATTGATAAACAAGTTCTACTATTGCGTCGGCCAAATCTGAGAGCGCCTTGGTAGTAACTTTTAGATCAGCAAACCCCATAAATTCCTGGGTTGCAATCCGCAACATCTCTCGGCGTTTTATTCTTTTTAGTATCTCCAAACAAGCTTCTAACTGTGTCTGCTTTTCAAGACTCCGCTTCCCTTCTTGTAATATCTGCTCTTTAGACGTCCTTTGGTTAATACCCTCGATCACCAGCCAGTAGAAAAATTCTGGATGCCGTATCAAAATATCAGCCAAATATTGACTTCTACTACAAATGTGAATAAAAATTTCCAGGAAGTGGGGGTATTTCTTCAGGTTTTCGTAGAGATTAGCGGAACTAAAATTAGCGTGAACAAAACGTTCGAAATTATTGAAAGCTCGATCGGGATCTGGGCAATCAGCCAGCAGACGAGAAATAGTTGGCCAAATTTCTCGAAAGTTGCTCCCAGAAATCAACCCTTCAGCCAGCTTCTTCCAGATAATCTGAGCACGTTCTGGCTGAACAAACAGACTTTTAAATTCAGGTTCAAGGAAATGTTCGGAATTAGAGGACATAAATATTTCTCAAATCGCTATTTTAAATTGTACCAAAGGTGATGAACAAATATAAACAGCACAAAATGAAAAGTCAAGATAATAAACACCTCAGGTAGCAGCAAGGTGGTAATTTTTCGACCGAATGGTTAATATTCTGTCACATTTTTCTCCAAGCTTCTTCAACCTCAGGATTTCAAAAGAAACCCGAGCATTTCAAGACTTTCTTTTGCTGTAATATTCATTTAAAAAATAAAAAGTTACAAAATCACTAAATTAATATTAAGAAATTTTCTTTTAGATGAGAAAATGGCATATTTGTTGCAAAAAATATAGCAGTGTGTTTGTTAAAAAATAAACAAATTTCAAATAATTGTAAAAATCATAAAAAAGAAAGGAAGGTAGGTTCTATGAGCGAGGATAAAATCTTAGTTGCCATTGCCGATGCTAAGATGCGAAAAAACATTGTACGGCAATTGAAAGACGCTGGCTTTAGTGTTGCCACAGCTAAAGATGGCGAAGAAGTAAGAAAGATGATAAAAACAGATCCACCATTGATTCTTTTTATCGAAACGGAACTCCCCAAAGTGAACGGATGGGATCTCTGCCGTGAGCTTAAAGATGATCACCTGAATCGTAAAATTGGTATCATTCTGAGTTCAGAGAATGCTGATGAAAACGAACGCATCCGTGGCCTGGAACTGGGAGCAGACGATTTCATTTCCTTCCCCTACAGCATGCCGGAGATGTTAGCTCGAGTAAAAGCACTGGCACGACGTCTTCATCTGGCCAAAAATCGCATTAAGGTTCGGGATCTGGAAATCGAGTTGGATGAGCATCAAGTAAAAAAAGCTGGCAAACCACTTGATCTGACTTATATTCAATTTAAGTTATTGTACTTGCTTGCTTCTCAACGAGATAATGTTTTCTCTCGCAAAGAAATCCTGGATCGGGTGTGGGGCAAAAAAGTCTACGTAACTAATCGTACCGTAGACGTACACATTAAACGCCTGCGTGAAAAATTAGGAGAAATGCACTATCCATCTAAATACATCGAGACCATCCACGGGGTAGGTTATCGGTTTATGTAGACCGTTTTGGACAGAAACTTACTATTTATTTATTTCTCCTCTATCTCTCTTCCTCCCAAGGGGCCTCCGGCGCAAGTCGGGGGCTTTTTTTGGTATCTGGAAGCCAGCATTGTGTTTACCACCAGACTCGCAGTCGACGCTTTTGGAAAAAATTTACCAGGCCAATCCCTGCCAGGAATCCACCAATATGAGCAAACCAGGCTACTCCCCCACTGGTCGAAAGCCCCAAAGATGAAATCCCACTGAACAGTTGCATAAGAAACCACAACCCCAACACAAATACTGCGGGAACGTAAATAGTCTGAATAAAGATAAAGAAAAAGAGCAAGATTTGAACTTTGGCGCGGGGGAATTTGATAAAATATGCCCCTAATACTGCCGAGACAGCCCCACTGGCACCTACCATCGGTATTTGCGAATTCGGAGCCATAATAATGTGGCCCAAGGCCGCCACAAAACCACCCACCAGATAAAAAATCAGAAACCGAAATTTCCCCATTAGATATTCTACATTGTCACCGAATATCCACAGATAAAGCATATTGCTAAAGAGATGAAAAAAACCACCGTGAATAAACATCGAGGTAAAAATAGTAGCAAAATAAGGAATTGGCGGATGATACCCCCGGGGCAAATGTGGTACAGGCTGAAAATGAGTAATTTGGAATGGAATTGCTCCATACTGGTAAATAAAAGCCGCCCCTGCTTTATCCACGAATAGCTGGTAAAAATAAATCGCCACATTAATGACAATAAGACATGTTGTAATCACTGGAAGTTGGCGATAAGGATTGTCATCACGAATAGGAATCATCGGTTATCTTCTGATGTAAAAATCGACTGTTTTTTCACACACATTTCCGGAGTTGTCTCTAATAAAAATGTAAAGATTATGCTTACCAATCGACAGTGGCGATTCCACTTGATAGGAAACACTTTCATTTTCTGGATCATATTCGCAAATAAGTTTACGGCCATCGAGCTTCAAAACAATGTCTTCTTCACTGCCAATTCCAGACAATTGCTCGCGAAAAAGCACTTTAATCAACGGTAAACGATTACGAAGAGAACTCCCTGGGCGAGGGAAAACTCGCAAAATTTCCGGCGCTTGTAAATCTTGAACCAATGTAAATTTTCCTAAATTCTTTACCTGTGCCCAGATTATTTGATGCTCAAAATCGATGTTATTATCAATGAAATCCCAATCTCTTTGCTTACCAGGAGAGTAAATACCCAATTTCTCCACATTCGCAATCGCTTCAGGATAGCGAAATTTTATTTCTACAGGGCTCCAGAGGGGAACGTCGCTTGGTTCC
>Ga0164310_10000997_pt1 | contig 15691 bp, 14 predicted proteins | sample GuaBasSedimGuay1_FD_121795 | JGI IMG/M metagenome (GOLD analysis project Ga0164310, IMG submission 121795) | Subseafloor sediment microbial communities from Guaymas Basin, Gulf of California, Mexico - Guay1, Core 4569-9, 0-3 cm | ecosystem: Environmental > Aquatic > Marine > Hydrothermal vents... | reverse complement strand
TGAACACGAAAACAAGACACAGAATATACACATTGATACTGGTTATGGGGCTTTCCGTCACCGGCCTTACTTTTCACGGCTCGATTGAGCAATACTGCTCAACAGTTTCTTGGGTGGAAGTCCTCAGCATGATCATATTCCTTGGAGGCGTATTCTACGCTGTCTTGGAGAGGAATGTGGTAGTGGGTATCGTAAGCGTGATGGCCGCATTGATTCTCCCCTGGATCAAGGAGTGGGCAGTGGCGTACTGGCCGCTGGTACGAGAATATTTCATCACAAATCATTGGTAGAGGAGCAAAACGTGGACATAATCGTTAGCACCACACCGAACTTAGAAGGATATCGAATAACTTCCTACGTTGGCCCCATTGTGATTCCGACAATCGGCGCAGCGAGCATGATGCGGGATTGGCTTGCCGGATTCACAGACTTCTTCGGTGGCAAGTCTAAGAGCTACCAGGAGGTATTCGCAAAATTCATAAACGATGGTGTGAAAGAGATGATCCGCCAGGCAAGAGACCATGGGGCAAATGCAATCGTCAATCTTCGTATAGAAACCACCAACGTCACCGGTGGAAAATCTGTACTGTTCATCATCCTTTATGGCACAGCCGTCATCGTGGAGAAAATAGAACCTTCTGAACCAGACATCGAGGAGGAAAGCGATGCCTAGAGAATACATTGGGAGTCCAGGCGACGCATCGACCGGAGTGATTATCCCAATAAACCAGTCAGGGGGCGGAAGTACAAGAAGAATATTTCCCCACATCCTCGACGCTATTTCTCAGATCCAGCAATTCTACGTGATCGAGGTGAGCGGAGAGGAGATCCCGGACGACTTTCTCACCATCCGGGGAAAACTGAACTTCTTCAACGTAGGTTTCGGAGCCGGCTTCCTGGAGGCACTTCTTTTCGCCCTTTTCATGTCGGTGATTATGATCCTCGTCTCCGACGAGAATACGCGCGAGGCAATTGCCAAGTACTTTCCCCTTATCAACAACAACGTCTTTCTCTGGACGGTAAACCTGTTGCCCGTTCTCATCTCTGGAGGTCTCTGCTGCTACCTCAGCCGATGCTACATCGGAAGCATCACGAGAAAGGCAATCGATTCACTCTTGATAGGTCGTGTGTGTTCCATGGTGCTCAAAGGTCTCATTCTCTTTTTCCTCATGATCTCCTTTTCCAAGTGGATCAATGCTCATTCGGCATGGAGAGTAGCAAACTGGTTGAGCCTCCACAAGCATCATACTGCTGTCAGGATATACTATATCCTGATGTCCATGAAACCGCTTCTCGTAAAGAGAGCCTTTGAGCTGATCGGGATCTTCGGGATGGCAATAGTGATGCCGTTTCTCATTATATGGGGCGTTGCATGGGTCAGAAAGATGAAAGCCGCAAGAGACAGATCACTCATGGAGTCATAGATGTTTAGAAGACCTAAGAAGGCCTTCATAGGCTATGGTTACAGACTGGACGAACCAGGGAAAGTGAGGAAAATCAAGCTGAGAGACTCAGACAGAAAGGGGCACGTTTTCTGTTTTGGTTCTACAAGGATCGGAAAGACCAGGTTGATCGAACTCATGATCGAACAGGATATCCGGAAAGGATATTCAGTCACTCTTTTCGATCCCAAAGGTGACATAGATCTTTTTTCCAAGGTGGTCCAGGTGGCATATGAGGAAGGAAGAGAAAAAGATCTATGCCTGGTAACCCCGATATTTCCTCAGTGTTCAGCCAAGATGGACCCGTTGGCTTACTACTATATGCCGGAAGAACTCGTTTCCCACGTCGTCTCAGGAATAAAAGCACGAGAAGAGTTTTTCATCAACGTAGCATATGAAACCACCTTCGTCATTGTACAGGCACTTCTATTTTTCGCAAAGATAAAGAACGAAAAAACCACTTTGAACTTCAATACCATCAAAGAGAGAGCTTCCTACAAAGACCTCAAAAATCTTGAGGAACAACTCAAGGACTATGAAGCAGAACCGGAAGCCCAGGAGATACTTGCAACTCTGAGACAAATACTTGCCTCTCCCCAGGATTACTTCGCAAAAGTTTCATCGAGTTTAAGAACTGTTCTAACATCGCTATCGGTTGGAAGTGTTGGAGCAATAATCGGAAAGGCAAAGGCAAACGAGTTCATAAAACGGCTCGAAGAAGGAAAAAGAGTCATCCTGGTTGTCCAAACAGGAAGTCTCCTTACCAGGAAAACGGCACACATAGTTGCAAGAGTGCTCCTTTCCATGATCCAGAGCTTCGTTGGAAGGGTATTCTTATCCGGAAGAAGGCTCTATCCCCCTCTATGTGTATACATGGACGAGGCATCCAACCTTCTCTATGCAGGGGTGGAAGACCTCTTCAATAAGGCAGGTGGCGCAGGAGTGTGGGTTCATGCTTTCACGCAATCAATAGCGGATATAGAAGCAGAGATAGGCCCTCCAAGTGCCCGAAAGATTCTCGACAACACCAACACAAAGATTTTCATGAGGGTGAACGATCCAAAGACGGCTGACTACATTGCGGATTACAGCGGAATGAGGCGTAAGTTTTCGCCCCTTCTTTCACTTGGTGGAGGTATTACGGTGCGAGAAATCGAAGAGCCAAACGTGAGGCCTGAAAGCGTACTCAATCTCCAACCACGCGATTTCTACATGTTCTCCTTTGAAGGTGCATACAGGGGAAAGGTAGGGCACGTCAAAGAGCCTTACTTCAGCGTAACGTACCCAAAGGTGGAGGTCGCTTAGTGCCACTCTTGCTTGTCCGTGCCATACAGATAATCGTAGTTCTGCTCTTACTTCTACTGATCTACCTCTGGATTCCTGAAGACGGAATACAAAGCAGAAAAAGACGTAAACGCGCGCTTTCCAGGATGAATGAATCCATGTATACAGGGAATTCTGTTCCCCCTACCCTGCCCCGTTCTTCACCGGTTCCTGGACCAAATACTGAAAAGCTTGTGCAACGATCCTGGAGCCACAAGCGAATTGCCTCTTTTTATGCTCAGTATGTTACACCGTACAAGAAGGTGCTCGAACGAGGAGGATATCTTCATAGCATAGAAACTCTCTTTGAACTGCTCGATAGGTATGGAGATTGCCCATCTGTGGTAAAGCTGGACGCAGATAGAGAGTACCAGCAAATTCGAAACGTTTATGATCTCCTCGCCAAAGTAACGCTCCTGGAGCACTCCCTGAACGTAGCGGAACAAATGGTCAAGAACCTCGGCACGAATACAAAAGACCCGGACATGTTGATGGGGAAGATCCTGGTAACGTCTCTGGGACACGATATCGGAAAAATCCCTGAGCTCATCGAGACACAGAAATACGCCAAGGGAGACCATCCCTACATTTCGTACCTAGTAACGAAAAAGGTGATCCTGAAAGGAGAATCACCTCAACACGAGGAAATACTCACTGCTATACGTGAGCATCATTACCCGGTACGAGAAGGCTTCACATACGAACTCCGCAAAGCCGACCAACAGGCACGGGAGCTGGAGACAGAGCAGTTGGCTCTCAAGGGTGAAGCCACTACCGAGCTGGTTCACCTGATCCAGGAGCAGAAATTGTCTCATACCGAGCCGGTTCAGCTTGGTTCAACCTCGGCAAAAGGTAACATCCCCGAAGTACTCGACCTCTCATGGCTCGATCTCGATGAATTTCTCGCGCTGGTTGAAGAGCAGGTAAATATTTCAGAAGATGGAATACATTTCAGTGCGTTTTCGATGTCAAACGGCCTCATCTATGTAACCCTGGATCTCGTCTCAGATACGGTGCTGAAGCTTGCCAAAAAGCACAATCACCCCGAGGTGCTCCTAAATGCCGAGACCAAAGAGAAAAAGAGAGCCATCGAGTACACTGTCAAGACCATGCTCGTGGAAAAGGAGCTGATACCGTCTTTCATAGGCGAAGGATATACCGGAGCCCGCTTTGTCATCTGTACAACCGGCAAAAAACGGGTTGGATTCTACCTCCCCATACATGCCAACGCTTTTCAAACACCACTTGCAGAGCTGGAAGCCCGGAAGAAGGATGCTTTTGTCATCAGCGAAATTACTGAGGTCAAGCCTCTGATTGGGAAAAAAAATTAACGAACTTCCTATTATTACATGTAGAGGGTCATGGATCCCAAAACAAGGATCCGGCCTCCCCACGATACGGGGGAAAAGGCAAAGGGCTTTACGGGAGAGCACATTTGCTCTCGGGTTCGCGTGCCTGCCCGCGGCCCCCTCGGACCGGGAAGAGAGGCCATAAATCCCGGCTTGACGGATCCTGATTAGAATAGAGACGCCAGCGAATATCAGGCTTGCGGTGGGGCAGGCACACCGCTTGCCAATCCTACAACAAGAGGGGTTATATGCGCAGAAAAACAACGATACTGTGCATTCTGGCCACGGCTGCACTATCGCTCGCCACAGGCATAGGAGATTTGCTTGGAAAAAGTGCGATCCTCTGCTCCAGTTCTGCATGTATGAAGGTCCATTCATCATCTTTTGCCACAGCCTTTGTGATACCGGTGGGCTTCTACGCAACCCTTTTCTTACTCCTCTCGCTCTGGTTCTTCCTAAAGAGACAAGAAGATATTTGCTCTATGATCCTCTGCTCGCTCCTGGGGCTTGAGCTATACTACACGTATCTCCAGATCTTTTTTATCGGATCTCTTTGCAGGGTTTGCCTCCTCTTCCTCGCACTTCTCCTTGTGTGCGTTCTAATAGCCCGAGCATACAGGGAACGAAATGCCGTTCTCTTGGGTCTGATGATGTTTCTGGTCGCCCATTTCGCCTTTTTTTATCCGCGCGTTACACTCAAGCCTACCCTCACCCTAGATGAAGTTGCGGAAAAGAAAGCTATCGAGATATTTGCCGCTCCTTCATGTACTCATTGTGAACACGCAATAGAGTATCTCCGAAAAATATGCGCCAAGACAGGCACTCCGCTCATTGTACGACCCGTCTCGATATCGACGCGAGACATGGACCAAAGCGTTCGCTGGGTCACTGGCAAGCTTTTCGAGTGTAAGTCGAGAACGTCGTACAGACTGGCGGAGAAGATAGTGTGGGAAAACGAGAAAGAAGCACGAAAACTGAACAACGGGAAGCTCGCTGTCCCGTTGATCCTCGTCAAAGTCAACGGCACCGAGGAGACGTTCAGAGGATGGGGAAAGGATGTGCAAAGGGCTATAGATAGCCTCTTCGAAACCACACGAAATCTTGGAATAGATACCCTGGGCCTCAAGAAAAGCTATGCAAGTACGCTTATAGAAAGCGAGGAGGGAAAAACATTATCTATGTGCAGCAAGGGGGCTTTTTGCAGTGAAGATAGCGATTGATTCCGATTTCTGGGACTTTTACGACCATGCTTTTTCCCCCAGGTATTGTGCCGACGTGCTCTGGGAGCGAAAAACACGCACGAGCATGTCCAAAAGAGACCAGTTTTGCCTTCTTGAAAAGCTTGGGTTTAAGCTCCCGATTCATGGCACAATCACTGAGGTGTACGAACGCATCAGAGCAGAGTACGAGTTCGATGAACACATGTTCAATAAAGCTGCAGAGCTCTTCTCTCTCGTAGTTTACCTTGACGAATATGCACACCGCGGACGGGGAAAACTCTGCGTGCCACTGAAAATTGCCCTGGAGCAATATCCGGAGAAATACTGCACGGAGTTTATCCAAACAACTCCTTCACCTCATGCTGTTTCCTATCGCTATCTACGGATTGGGGACAGGGCCTTTTGGTTGCAATATACCGGCTACGATAGCTGGATGTCTAACCATGCGAAGAAGGTGCTCATCGAATTTCTCTGCCCGAGCCGACACACACTTGACCTTGGTATCCCATATCCAATGTTTGCCATCGACTTTATTCCAGGTCATGTTCTCTATGCGATAGATCTCAACACCGCCCCAGGATTGCAGGGCACCGGAGTCCCTCTTACAGCGGACGAGATCTACGAGTTCGTGAGAGATTGGTTCATCAAGTCGAAAGCCAGTAAAGAGGAGATGCAGAAGTGTATCGCGAGCAATCAATCATAGTAATGTTTATCACTCTGATCTGGATCTTGATTGGTGCTCAGGCACTAGAAGCCCAGACGCTGGTGAGCTGCTCAAGCCCAAGTACTTGCACTATCCTGATCTACAACAGCGGCGCACCACAGAGTTTCACCGTGCACACCCTAACCCTTATTCCGCCTCAAGAAAACGGAGAAAACGTTCCCATAAGCGGCACAGCCGTAACAGTGAACTACGACGGAACCGAATCCGAAATAACCTGTGATGACACCTGGCACACCGGTGGAGCTTTCCCCGGTTCGTTTTCCGAGATCACTGACCGATATTCGTGTACAGTAACAAGTGCAGGCACAGCCGTGATATTCCAGCTTCAACTATACGCTCAAGACGTATATGACCACCCATATAATACCAGCCCCAGTCTTTCTGTGGACCCTCACCTCGCTGGTACGAGTGAAACGTCTCCTTTCTGCATCACCGACAATACCACCGCAGATGCAGAAGCCTGCAAGTGGCAGGAACAGAATTTGAACGACACTCTACTCAACCAACGTGGCGTACCACTAAACGATTGGGTGGTCTATGCAAGAACAAACGTAAATAACCTCAAGCTGGCTTTCCAGGTCACGTCCGATCAAGGATACTCCTACAACGAAGGAGATTATATATGCATGGTGGATGTAAATGGTGATGGAGATATTGGAGAAGACGAAACGGCAACGTGTATTAACACATCGCAGGGCTATTTCTGCCCTATCCAAGCTGTCCAGTGCGTGGCTACCTATAGTGATCCAACCTGTCCGCAAGGCGGGTCTCTCAATACCGATACCGACAAGTGCGAGGCTACACCCAATACCACGTGTCTGGACGGATACACATACAATCAGCAAAACGATGTATGCCTCACCAATGCCCTGTGTCCCGATGGTGGGGGTCTCAACCCATCTACCGACCTTTGCGAGATTGTAATAAGTAATTCGTGTCCCAGTGGATTCACTTACGATGAGTCTCTGGATGCATGCCTAGCATCACCAACATGCACGAATGGGGGTACATTCAACCCGTCTAGCCACAAGTGCGAAGTAGCTTACACTCCAAGCTGTAGCGCTCCCTATACGTACAACTCCAGCTCCGGAAACTGTGGGGCACCACCTGAATGTCCTAGCGGCTCCTCTTACGACCCTTCTGCTGATAAGTGCGTGAAATCTACATCCCCTACATGTCCCACGGGATACACATATAACAGCTCTACTGGACAATGCGAGGCCTCGCCGGAATGTCCCACCGGTGGCTCATACAATTCTTCGACCAAACAATGCGAGGCAACAGCTCAATGGAAATGCCCGTTAGATGGCCAGACATACTCCTCTCAAAGCACGTGTAATTCATCGTGTAGCCAGAACGGTACATGCTCCTCAAGTGCTAGCTGCTCCAGTGCATATTGCAACGTGTTTATTGAAAGTGCTCCACCAGGATGGCCCAACGGTGCGCATTGTGACGGCGATGCTTCCGCGTCATATCCTACCTGCCCTAACAACGAAGCTCCTAATGGTTATGACGTCGGGCAGTGTGATGACGGCTACGATACTATCGTCATCAGTTACAAGTGTAACAACTGCTTCGAGTGCTCACTTACAGGGCAATCCTATTGCGATTCCACCACCTGCCAAAACAATTGCCACCAATCCAGCACTTGTAGCGCGGTATGTCCTACAGGGTACAGCTATAACGGCAGCGTTTGCGTTGCCACACCAACCTGCCCCACAGGAGGCAGTTTCAGCTCTAGCTCCGGAATATGTGACGCCACTCCCACTCTTTGTAGCTCGCCCTTCGTATACAATGCAGGCCTCGACAGGTGTGTAGTCAACGCGAGCTGTCCTTCCGGTGGATCGCTAAATACGACCCTTGATGTATGTACGACAAGCATCGATCACGATTGCCCGACCGGATATACCTATGACAGCAACGCAGATATTTGCCAGGCAGATCCCGAGTGCTCACCGGGCTACTTCGACAGTGCCATCAATGAGTGCCGGGTAAACGCGGCTTCCATGTGTCCCACGAGCTATACGTTCAATAGCTCCACTGACAAATGCGAGATGGCACCTCAATGTCCTTCTCCCAGCACTTATTCATCAACTCTCGATCAGTGTCAAACCGATGCAACACACGACTGTCCAGACGGCTACAACTATTCTACTACCAGCCGGCTGTGTGAAGCAGATCCCGAGTGCCAGGCAGGAACATACGATCCCCAGCAAAACCAGTGTTATGAAGGCGATAATACCTGCCCCCTTGGTTCCCAGTATCAATGCTACGACGTGAACGGAACACGTGAGTGCTCCCCGAACACGTGTCAGCAATTCTCGTCCGGAAATATCGTGGACGAGGACACTCCCCAGGGAGCGGACGACAAGAAAGACGATGGCCAGGTAGACGCAAACGGAAATTGTCTCGGCACACTATATATATTCAATGGGTAGGACATGAGATGCAGGAAAGCTGGGCTTCAGACCGGATGGTTCAATTGCTGTAGCCAGGATGAGACCTGGTTCGGACTAGGACGGTGTGAAGGAGAAGAGGAACAGCTCGTTACTCAGAGAAAGAAAGGACTTTGTCACTATGTAGATACGTACTGCGCCAAGAGCTGGCCTCTCATCGGATGTGTTCAAAGAAAGAAGACCTACTGCTGTTTCAACTCCAAGCTCGGGCGGATCATCCAGGAACAGGGGAGGCCCATGCTCAAATCCTTTGGCCCTACTGGAGACTGGGGAAGTGGAAAACACCCCAATTGCAGGGGATTTACGCCCGACGAGTTCCAGATGCTCGACTTCGATCGCATGGACCTCTCCGAATGGTACGGCGATATAGTCACAGCGACACAACAACAGATTGGAAACACGTTACAGAACAAGATCCAGAATTTTTATGACAGTACGCAGTAGTTTCATAGCCACATTGATGTTCACGATATGTATTTGTGCGGTCACTCCGCTCTATGCGAGCGTCCATGACCTGGGCACTCTCGGCCATACCTACCCGGTAACAGAACGAGACGCACTTGAGGAGCTTATAGAGCGCGTCTCCCGGGTGGATTGGCAGAAAGTGTTCAACAGGGAAAAGATAAAAGACGCCATCAGGAACTACAGACCTGATACCGCGCTCTTACCAAGAGCTCAAAGAGAGAGGACGAGGTTGGTAGATATGACATATACCCTACCCTTCGATATCCCCGATGGAAAAGGGGGGATCCTCTATCCCAGGGGATATACTTTCAATCCCCTGGATTACATCCATTTCGACAGAACCGTGGTTGTCATTGACGGCGAGGATCCGGAACAAGTGAGGTGGTTTTCGCACTCGAAATACGCTGGAGAAATAAAAACCATGCTTCTTCTTACAGCGGGATCGTATTTCGATCTGGCTAAAGAGCTGAACCGTCCGGTCTTCTACGCCACCACCGATATAATACACCGCTTTCAGCTACAAGCGGTGCCATCGGTGATCCGGCAGGAAGGACGTTACATGGAGGTAACAGAAATCGATGTCATGGAGAAATAGTTTCTATATCGCCCTTGTGTTTATGTTTATCGGGTTTTTACCCTTGAATACCTATGCCGTGTGCAAAGGCTCCATTCACAACCCGATAACCGAGGTATGCTGGCATTGCATGTTTCCTTTCAAAATTGCCGGTATTACTATCGTCGGATCTCCAACCGATACGCCGGATGCACCGGATCCTACAAAAATGCCTATATGCATCTGCCCAATCTCTGTTCCACCCTTCTTCCGGATCGGGATCTCGATCAGTTTCTGGGAACCCGCGAGATTCGTCGAGGTAGTAAAAGACGCATACTGCTTTCCATCCATAGGCGTCGGTTTCAGCTCACCAAAAGGTGGTTTTTTGAATGGTGGAAGCGAAGACGCAGGAAACAACCAGGAGATGCCTTCTACCTTCTTCCAGGCTCATTATGCTATCTATCCGGTATGGACTCTTCTTGAACTCTTCATGGATTCTGTATGCCTCGAACATAGCGGTTTCGATATTGCGTACCTTACCGAGCTCGACCCTACCTGGAACGATGATCTAATGGCACTGACCATATACCCGGAGACGCTTCTGTTCGGAAATATGCCGGCGCAACTTTCATGCACGGCTGATTCCGTGGGCTCGAACGGAAAACACCCTCTCTCTCAGCTCTTCTGGTGCATGGGGTCCTGGGGAAGCACATATCCAATCAGTGGCCACGTGAGCGACGACCAGGTAGTACAATCGTCTCTTTCTGCTGCATCTAGGCTGATCTATAAGCTTGGACGAGTTGGTGCTATATGCGACACCGGTGTGGATATCTGCAGATGCACACCTACTCCCATATGGGTGAAGCGCAATTATCGCTACTCCATCGCGAAACCCGTAACAGGACACCAGTGTGTTCCGGTTGGAAGAACTGCATTGATGTGGGGAGCAGGAAAAAACCCACCGCTCCCGTCTGGTGGGGATGCTCCGGACAACTTTATGTATATTCTCTTCAGAAAGAGGGCGTGCTGTGTTTTCTAGGCAAAGAGGTACTAAGACATATACCAGCTTGAGAAACGCTATTCTCGGCGCAAGGAGCCTTATTTTCGTCTTTATCTGTATGACATTGCTACCCTCCTTGTTGCCTCTGAATCCGGGCTTCGCCGACGAGCTAAAAAACGTTCAGAGTCTTCTTGAACGATCCAAAAAAGAAGCCGAGCACCTGGCCATCCCTAAAATTCATAACAAGGAGACCGAGAAAGCAGCAAAAGACATAGCTGAAACTTATCACTCCAGGGAGTACCAGGCACGTCTCCGGGAAGAGGCCCGGAGGCTCAGGATATTCCTTTTCTCAAAAGAGACCAAAGATATAGAAACTGAGAATCCCGGTCAGAAGAGTTTCCTTCTACCCGATGAAAGGATCTATATTTTCATATCCTCCTCTATCCCAATCTCCACGCTCAGAAACTACGCAGCCGATCTGGATAAACTCAGCGATCCCAACATCATCATGGTTATGTGCGGGTTCGTACACGGAATGCACTTAATCAAACCGACCATAAAGTTCATCTCGAACATCCTGGTAAAGGACTCTAATTGCAATGTTTTCAGAACTCGCTGTGACGTCTACCACCTAAATATCGAAATAGACCCTCTCCTTTTCGCCCGATACCGCATAGAGGCGGTGCCAGCGATACTCTACGCAAGGGGAGTCAACTCTATCGATCCAGATCAGAGCGAGGGGATCAAAGACAATACGTCTGTAGCAGACGCTTACCTGGTCTCAGGGGACGTTTCCCTGGAATATGCTCTCGAAAAAATAAGAAAGGCATCGAAAAGTAGCCAGATCGTAAACATATTAAAAGAACTAAGGAGGGATTTCTATTGAACACACTTAAAACCATTATCGTAGCGGTTATTGTAAGCGCTCTAATTACCGCCGGGGGCATCTGGTACTACGATCAGCACTACGCTACCAAGATAGCGGTAATTGATATGAGCGGATACATAGGAAAACTCAAGAAAGAGTACCTGGCAGGGAAACTCCCCAAGCAGGAACTCGAAAAGAGGCTCAGGTCACTGAGCGCTCAAATCAGTAAAACAAACTCATCCAATACAGTACTTATTTTGAAGGAGGTGGTCGTAAGTGGAAAAGTTCAAGATTATACTCCGCAGACTCTTGCCGACACAGAAGCACACTAAGAAAAGCCTGGTTTGCCTTCTGATCGGCTTTCTTGCTCTTTTTTACGCGGGATGGATAATCCCCAAGAGGATATCCATCTCCCCTACCCCATCGGTAGGTCACTATATTTTTCTTTATAAGCGCCACTTCAAGCCATCGGACATAAAGAAACACACCCTGGTCGTTATTCCTCTTTACACAAAGTTGATCCCCAATTGTTCACCGTGCTTGGCTGTAAAGTACGTCGCTTGTGATTCCGGGGAACGACTTGATGTCATCAGGAAGGATGAGTTCTATTGCAACGGAGAGTATCTTGGGGTGGCCAAAACACACTCGAAAACGGGGGTACCGGTGAAGATATTCCAATATCATGGCATCATACCGGAAGGGAAATTCTTCGCCATGGGCACATGCATCGATAGCTATGACTCTCGATACATAGGTTTGGAGGATAAAAATGCAGTCAAAGCTATTGCGCTTCCTATTTTTTAGCATGACGTTAATTTTCTATGCTCTTTCGCCGCTTTATGCGGGGTCTTCTGAGATGCATCCAGAGCTTAACGATATACGTGTCGATATGGCACCACCAAGCATAATCAATGTCCCTGACAAATCGAAGCAGAGTCACTCAAAACCATTCTATGAAGATAGAAAGCAAGGATGGTATTGGTACGAGAAAGAATTAAACCCTCAAAAGAAAAAGGTCGAAAAGAAATATCGGAAACGCAGGCTCCCGAAGCTCAGCGATTTCACCATGAAGGAGCTCTGGGACATGTACCCCGATGATTTCCAGAAGCTTCTCAACACCTTCATGAAAAAAGCAGTACAAGATCCCACAGAACAAAATGTTCTTGAATATCTGACCCTGCAGGATATTGCGAGGAGAAAGTCCCTCGCATACGCTAGCGTGGTGTCTTACGTCGAGCAAAAACATCCGGAGCTCTCCAATAAAACAGTATATCCTATCACCGCCCCGGGCCAGGCAGCAGTGGTCAAAATGAGAGCACAGGAGGAAGAACAGACTCTTTTGAACGCAAGAGATGAGTTTGCACTAATCATGTTCAGTCGGGAAGGATGTGAGTTTTGCACTGCGCAGAAGTCGATCCTCGCATACTTCGTGGAAAAATACGGGTGGCCGGTAAGAACCATAGATATCGACAGAAATCCGAACATGGCCGCCAGGTTCAATATCACCATGACACCAACTATCATCATTGTAGAGAAGAGATCGGGCAACTATATGCCCGTCTCTGTAGGAGTCGTTTCCATGTCAGAGCTTTCATTGAGGCTCTACAGAACCATACGTTACATGAGAGGCCAGATTACGCCTGAACAATGGTTCATGCATGAATATGAACGAGGGAAGACGAATGACGTACTCACATTCACGAGAAACTCAAAATAGGCGAAAGAAAACACCTTTTGTTTTCCTGTTTGTGTTGTTGTCTCTGTTTCTTTCGTCCAGGGGCTATTCCTGGGATAGTAACGCATACGACACCGGAAAGTCTCTCGGGTCATCTATGCACCACAAGCTAGACAGTACAGGCAAAATCCGAAACAGGTTCTCAAACCCGATGACTTCCAGCGCCACAGCCATGAAAACCATGGATGACAGTAAGTCATTTACAGCACAGCTTACCGCCCCCTCATCTGACGTTTTCTTGGATCTCTTTGTAGGGCCTTCCGGAACAGGAGATCTCACAACGGTAACGATTAAGCAGGATATAAACTTCGATGGAACGCCCGATTACGTATACTCATTGTCCTCCCCTGTTTCCGGTGTTTGCTCCAATGGTTTTATATCGGCTGATGTCGGTACATGGGAACACCGCCATTACTATACCTGGGTGGCCGATGCGAACGGCAGGGTAACTGCAAGCGAGGTTCCCTCGATAGATTCTCTTGCAGGGTGTTACTGCATCAATAGTAGCTGCGGATCTAACCTTGTATGGAGCAACATCAATATCATCCTCCGGGACCTAGGTGGAGGAATAGTGAGCGCTATACAGCAACAGAAGACCTTTACTATTACCAGTGTCGACGTAACAGGTACTGAAATAAAGTACTACGGCCAGGCAACAAGCACCATGGGAAATACCAGCGGAGTCTACTTCTCAGGCACTCCTAACCCGGAACAATATTACAACGATGGACATGGATCACTCCCTGGAGATGTGGAACTCGCTAACCAAGCGGCTGATCCTAACAGCATGTATTCCCAGTTGCAGACCCTGAACATGAACGTCGGGAATCAATATACTACTAAGACGTGCTCCATTATACGAGAAGCTTCTATCTATGCTGACATGGTTGACCTTCCCGTGATCTCTATCACCAGGTCATTTTGTACCCACAAGACCCCTCAATCGGTAACAGCTAGTGGAACTTCTATAAGGGTCTGTGGAGAAGCGGGTTGTTGTACTATTTCTCTTCACGGTTTTACTGCAACAGGAAGTGGAAATGTAAGCTACTGGGGAATACTTGAGGCCTCCGGTAACACCTTGAATCTGGGCGGTGTGATTGTCACTCTTCATGGCGCCACTGCGACAATCGGGTATCCGTGCACTGTTTATGGTTGTCCCCCTGGGGCGCCTGGTATGGGAGGATGGGTAGAGAATGTTAGTTCTACAGAGCTTATGTGGTATGGTAAAGCTTATCATAAACTTTTCAAACTAGGAAGTGTTATATTCCACAGTGCCTGCCCCGATGGTTATACTCTCGATCCCACAGGAACAAAGTGCATACGCGGCAACCCTACTGCAACACTCAACACTACTGATACCTGTAATGGTATAGATCTCACAAATTGTACCCTGTCCGAAGAGACCGTTTGCGATCATGACGATAAAGGCTGTGTCTACACATTCAAGAACCATAACCCTACAGGTCTAACACCCGTCGGGAGTTGCTACAGCGAAGTCTTTCCCTATACCGGCGAAACCTGGATCTTTTGTGCTGATGGAACTACCCTTACATATCAGAATAGTTCCGCTAGTGGAGTTTTGGATTCAGGGACGGACATCTGGTGGAGAATCCACCGCACGTACACATGCGAGGCAAACGACGTGTATGATTTTACCAAAGCACAGCAGAGAGCCGAACACATACAGGATACTTTGAGTGATAATGGCACTACTCTCACTTTCCAGGATCTCAATGCTGATACCGGTGAGACCACCAATGTATCGACCGATCTCCCTCCCAGGGAAGACGTCGAGCGATGCGAAAAATCATGCCGTGTTCGAGTGCCTGTTCAGGACACACAGGCATCGCCGATGGGTACCACGTCAGACTATAGGAGCTCTGTAAACACCTATAAAGAAGTCCTCAGAGGATGTGAGAACGGTGTTTGCCCCGTAAATCCCGGTGAAACAATGATCCAGGACTGCCAGTGTACCAACTATTTCCTGAAGGCAGCCACTACACTTCAGCTTTTGGAAAATGCAGGGCGCGATATTATCTGTAGTTCTTCTCCACCCTGATATATTCATACTTAAGGCTCTAATTTCATATCTAGAAAGGAGGTTCATGGACAAGAAAACAGAGAAAGATCGTCGGTTGTCAGAAAGAATCAGGCACCAGGTTCTAGTATACGTTGAGCAGAAAGAAGGGTATTTCCCTACCAGAGATCTAAGTGAGCGGGGTTGCCTCATCGATATGCCGAACCCTCCAGCAGAGGGAACAGAGTTGGATCTTGTACTCTTACTACCCGGTGATGAGACTATTAAAGTCAGGGGCCGCGTAAAACACACGGGCAACGAGAATAACTGTGCTGGTATAGAGTTTATTGACTTAGGATTCTGCAAAAAACTCTATTTTCCCTTTTTGAACGGATTGAAGACAATCCAGGAAACAAAGGCTCTATACGATGCTATCTCAGAGCAACCCGGTAAAAAGAGGAAGATCAAAAGAACCGTTCAGAAAACCGCGTCAGCTTTTACTGTACTGAAGACTATTCTGGTAGTACTGGTACTAGTAT
>Ga0164310_10000995_pt1 | contig 15714 bp, 13 predicted proteins | sample GuaBasSedimGuay1_FD_121795 | JGI IMG/M metagenome (GOLD analysis project Ga0164310, IMG submission 121795) | Subseafloor sediment microbial communities from Guaymas Basin, Gulf of California, Mexico - Guay1, Core 4569-9, 0-3 cm | ecosystem: Environmental > Aquatic > Marine > Hydrothermal vents... | reverse complement strand
GATTCCTTCAAGAATCTCCTTGCGTAGAAGTGGTATGAACTCTACAATCATGTCCACGTTCTCGTCCATGCCGCATGCCTCGGTTGCCTTCGGGTACATTGTCAGGTCAAACGTAGAGGTCAGGCTGAGGTCTACGGGGTTGGATGTGCTTGTCCCGTACTCGGGTATGATCTCCGCAAGCTTCTTTCTGGTTTCTTCAGAGAGCCTCGCCAGCCTGAGTCCCGCCTTCTCACAGGCGTCGGCAGCCGAAACCGCAGGGCCCCCGGGGCCCGACATGACAACGACTCTGTTTCCCTTCGGCAGGTAGGGGTTCTGGAACGCGGTTATGAATCCTAGGAGTTCTAGCAGGTTCTCCACCTTCACCAGGCCCGCCTGCTTCAGGACAGCGTCCCAAATCTCTCTCGAGCCGGAGAGTGAACCCGTGTGAGAACTCACCGCTCGAACTCCGCCCTCGGTTTCCCCGACCTTCCACACGAGAATCGGCTTCCTCTTCGAAATCTCTCTCGCCAGTCTCAGGAACCTACGTCCATCCTCAACACCCTCAATGTAGCAGATAATCAGCCTTGTTTCAGGGTCGCTCCCCAGGTACTCCAAGAAGTCGTTAACGTCCAAGTCGCTTGCGTTTCCCACACTAATCATCTTACTGAACCGCAGCCCCCTCTGACCGGCTAAGAGTCCAAGGATGTTCGTGAGGGACCCACTCTGCGAGAGAAAGGCAATCTCACCAGGCTCCCTTGGCATGCTTGGAAAGAAAGAAATCTTCGACGAAGGGGAGTAGAGACCCATACAGTTTGGCCCAATGATCCGCACACCACCCGCACGGGCCTTCGCAACAAGCTCCATCTCTTTTTTCCTCCCCTCCTCCCCTTTCTCTCTGAACCCTGAGCTAAAGATCACAACCGCCCTGACGCCCTTCGCCACGCAATCATCAATTATCTGTGGAACCCGATCAGGGTGAACAGAAACAATCACAAGGTCGACAGGCCCGTCAACGTCTCTGACACTGGGGTAGCACTTCAACCCCATGACAGTTTCTTCCTTAGGGTTGATAGGATAGATCTTGCCTTCAAACCCAATGTCCATGAAGCTGTAGAGAAGCAGATTCCCAAGCTTATTAGACTTGTCACTGACGCCGACAACAGCCACGGAGCGAGGTCTGAAAATTTCGTCTATTTCCAACACCAAACCTTTAGACAAAACAACCCCTTCTTTTCTCTTTGAATCTGGAGAGGATGTACAACCATTCCCAATATAAAGCTAACGTAATAGTGTGATGTAGGAATGGTTCAGTTTCATTACCAGCATATGTCCCCGACTGGGGAAGCCACAAAAAGACTCTACGATGGGCAACCGGAAAGATTGGTTGAAGAACCTCTGCTGATTTGTCATTTTGAAGTGGGTGGTTCTGCTTTCTCTAAACATTTGAGAAACAGCTGGTAGTCCCTAAAGTCCTTCAGCGCAAGGCAATTCGGAAATTTATCCCGTTTCTTTCCACCGATTCGGATGAAGGGAATGTTCAGCCTGCGGGCGGCGAAGGCGTCCCACACACTGTCACCGACACTCACAACCCTTTCGAAGTCTCTCCTATCAAACCACTTTTTGGCCGCCTCAACACAGTTTCTAACTATCTCCTCCCTCGAGATGAACTCCGAGCTGGTAACAAGAGGGAAATTGTTCTCACCTATGTTCAGCTTATCAAGTTTGAACAGTGCAACCTTTCGATAGTTCCCGGTGGCTATACCAATGTCCCACTCAGAATCCAGGCTCAACAGCCTAATAGCCCTCTTCGCGCCGGGAATCTCCCTCAGCGAATCCCTATCCCTAGCGTAACTCTCTCTCACCAGTCTCAAAAGGGTACTCTCATGCTTTTCGATATCCCCTCTGGTCGGCTCCCTTGCAAATTTCTTCACGTACACCTCCGTGAAAACACCACAATCAGTCACGTTCTCAAACTTCCGCCAATCCTCACCAATATCTACACCCAACTCCTCCCTCACCGATTGAATATAACAGATCCGGTCCACCCTGACCGAATTCAACAAGGTTCCATCCACATCAAAAACTACCAGCTTCGCCACGTTGCCCACCCAGAACTCTTACTAAAGCCCCCTACAAAAAAGGATAAAAACCTTTCTCAACCTTATAGCTCGTTAGTGGCGTACCCGAATCGTGAGGAAAACAGAACACTCCTGGAGCCTCCCTCAAAACCGGGAAACCGCACCCTCCGCGTGCTCTCGGTTCGCTTTTGAAGAAACCAGAAATATAAACCGTAGCAAACAGGCCACAGGAAGAACATGGAAAGAGTTCAGGTGGGATTCCCATTGTTTAAAAATCGTGTCGACGCTGGAGTTAAGCTGGCAAAAGAGCTCCGAGCCTACGAGAAGAGCGATCCAGTCGTTTTAGCCATTCCACGCGGAGGAGTTGTAGTGGGCTACGAGGTAGCCAGAGAACTGGGAGCACCTCTTGACATAATCGTTCCGCGCAAAATCCCCTCCCCCCACAACCCTGAGCTGGGCGTAGGAGCCGTGGCTCAGGACGGAACGGTGATAATCGACCAGCAAATAAAAGAATACCTAAACGTTTCAGACGAGTACATCAAGGAAGAAGCGGAGAGGCAGATCATGGAAATAGAGAGAAGAGTGAAAACATACCGCGGCGGCAGACCCCCAGTTCCCGTCAAGGACCGAGTTGTCATCCTGGTCGACGACGGAATAGCAACAGGAGTCACCATGAGGGCCGCTATCCGCTCCCTGCGAAAACAGAACCCCCAGAAAATCGTTGTGGCGGTACCGGTAGCTCCGCCACGCGCAATCAAAAAAATAGAAGAGGAAGCCGACGAAGTCGTATGCCTCCTAGCATACGAGCCGTTCGAAGCCGTGGGGCAGTTCTACATGGACTTCAGACAAACAACCGACAGCGAAGTCATAAATCTCCTACAAAAATCCAAAAACTAGCCCCCAAAAGGAAAATCGCGTCAACTAGGTGTGAATCCTTCCCCACAAACTTAGAATTCTTCTCGAGTCTGAAAGTTTCACCTAATTCTCTGAACGTAAACATACAGTATCACACAAAAGAAAAAGCAGGAAAAGGATGCCTAGGTTCCAATTACACTCCATAAAAGTAGAAAGCAGTTTTTAATGCTCAAATCAAAAAGCCTTTACAAATAACAACCTAACCACACTCAAAACACGAAACCTTCGGCTACGGAGAATATGACCCCTAGAGTCAACAACCTTCGAAAAAAGAAGCTGGAATTCGAAAAGCAGCGTCAGACACCCTCTAAACAACCGATATATATATACAGGTTTCCCTAAAATTGCCTCTGGCAGAGGGCGGCTTCAGGGAGCACCAAAACCATGCCTCTACGAGATAACGTCACCCGAAGAAACACGGTGATGGAGCCGTCCAGACTAGAAAAGAGTAGGAGGAGAAGGATGAAAAGGCTTAGAATCATTCTTGTGGTGTTCTTAGCGGTGATCGTGCTGGGAATAGAAACGGGATTAGTAACATTGCAAACGTATAGGCTGCCGGAACAAAACTACCTCGCCATGGGAACCGTGTTTACCCAGAACCAGAACTCGGCTGTAGTTAATCCCTTGGACTCAAAGACAATCGCGAAGATTGAGAATGGGTCTCTCACACTTGAAGAAATCCAAGAAGTTAAGGAAACAATTCAGACCAGCATCAATAAAGGATTTGAGAAGTGGGTAATGCGCCAGCCTGGTGGGCTTTTCAGAATGTACATGGCGGATAACGAGACTGTCAAATCCATGTTTTTTAGTTTTCTAGGTGAAAACCCAGAATACCGGAAACTGTTCAAACTGTACGATCTAGCGCTCACCGGAGAGAACGACTATCTAATGCAGGAGATTTATCCTGAGGTAGAACAGAAATTTGCTCTAATGTCCCTTATTGTGGAAAATGGTGAAGTAATAAAAGAAAGGAATACAACTAGAACAGTGAATGGAACAACTTATACCATCGTTTATAGAGAATACTCACTTGAGGTAAACGGAACCACATACAGCGCCGTCAAACTGCAAGTGTACGATAGTTATGGCAGATTATTGTTAGATCCCGATGTTTGCGTACATATGTTTCCATTAGTGTACTGGTTGCAAATACTTTGGTGGGGCTACTGGGTTTACTACGGAAACGACTACTACGTATACACCCACTTCCCTCTCGAAGATGTATGTTGGTATCTTCTTGATGTGTGGTATGATATCCAAACGAGTATAGATATCGTAACCATGCCCTTTGAAGTAGCAAGTATAGTATGTACATTATACGGCGGAGTAATAGGAAATGCAGCTAGTATTGCTTTAAGTGCTATCTCATACATTATTACCGGTTGGATAGAGACCGAAAGATGGTATGTCCTGTCGGAGTCCGTGGCTATGATAGAGTATAACAAAGAGTGGGGATTCAGAACTCTTGAGAAGCTGCATCATCCATGCTATAACCAACCGTGGTGGGATCCCGTACCAACGGTTACATACTATCTCATAAGTAAGGATGGTGCAACGGGACAAGTTTGGCCCTATGGAGCTGCAGCCACAATCAACGGGTGGGCGGCAGCAGACATGTCATACTTCTATAGCACCTTCATCGGAACTTTCGGCAATGGCAACTGGGTGTACGTGGGAGCTTACCCTCCACACATACCCTATGAAGCTATTGATCCAGACATAGCAAGCCTTATAGATGCAGGTTCTTGGTGGTCCGCTATTGAAAGTATAATTTATCTCCTAAATATGCTCGGTCTATAAAAGCTGATTCCAGAGATCCTAGTAATACATAACATTCCACGCAAAAAAACATACACATTACCTCCTTCCTTAAATGCAGTGATGCAGAATGTTCCGGTCTCGTTTACGGCATAAGGCTCTAATTCGTAAAAGGAGTTGTATTAACACACTTTTAAGCTAGGACCACAACTTTCTATATCGCTCTTGGTATACAAACAAACGAGAAAAACAGAAATGATTAATAAACAAGGCATTTAGGTGTCAAAGGTGCTTGGTTTAGACAAAAAAGATACAGGTACTGTGTTAAGGTGGATTACAATTCTTATGGTTTTACTCACCACAATTGTGATTGTTTCCTTCACATATATCATAACTGTTAGGCCAGAGGGCTGGATACTTCCTGGAATGGTTTTACGGTGGTCCATGTTTGGGGCGGAGGTAAACGGTGTGAAGATACTTGAGATGAACAACGACGTTTTGTTAGGCTTGATGCTGCTTTTCGGAATTCCTCTGGGGTTGCTATTTTTAACTGGTGTGCCTTTGATATTTTTTCGCTCGTTGCATGCAAGTGGAGAATATAAGATGTTCAGAGATGCGAAGGAAAGGCTCAATTTCATAATTAGACATGGCTCTCGAAGGGAGAAAGGAGTTGTGGCTTTTGTTATCGTGAGTTTTACGACTGCCTATGTATATCTACTGTTGCTAGCGTTAGACACGGTGGGCAAAATAAATTGGGTACCCCTTGAAGGGCTACTTTTCTTCTTCGTGTTATTAAATACATGCCTGCTTATAGTTAGAAGAGTGATTCACTAATGAACACTTACTCTGCAGCTCTGGGACTGAATCATATAGTATGGATGGGCACATAACCTACGGAATAATTTCTCCGTTGCGAAGAGGTAGACTCAAGAGGTGTTCATAAAATGAAAACGAGGAACGCAGCTAACCTTTTCTTTTTTCTGTTCCTTTTGATTCTGGTGTTGCTTTTCATCTACGACTTTTGGAGACTGGCTGATATCGATTCGCTAAAGAACTATTACTGGACGCCTATGGCATCTATATTTGACTATGAAACTTTACTCATTTGAGCGACGGCTTATATTCTATTTCATGAAGTTTCACTCTTCACTGTGTTTTGGCCTATTACTTTCGTTACCCTTTGCCTTTCCTTCGTACTCCTTCCGTTCAGTAAAAACTTTCAGGATTCTGTCTAGGAACTTTGAGAGTTTCGATGGTGCTTGGAGAGCCCTGAAAGCATTTATTCACCAGTGCCCCAAGAAAAACAGGTTAATGCTATTTGTTCCACTAGCCTACCTCTCACTTGGCCCTTCAATCGGTCTGCTTCTGCTGTTGATTAATCTCCCGTGCGGCTTCCACGCGTTCTTCTCCATTAACTTTCTCATCGATTTCCTTCACCCTTCACTTCTGTTGCTGTACCTGGTAGTTATTCTAGCGTACTGCGCTCAAATCGGGCTGACGCGCACAATTGCCGCTGCACTATTCATGTCTCTGATTGTGGTTCTAATAATCGGTTTGTTCTATGAGTCAGCATTTCAAAACAAGCTAAGGTCTCCATCACTTGAGAGACTCAAGTTCCCCGTTTAGACCTTTCTCCACTTACCAATAGGTATTAGTAAGGTGTCTAAAAATGAAAACGAAATATGTAGTTTACTTCATTAATTCCTTAATCTTTTAGATATTGTGTTGTTTTTTCCTTACTACCTTTTTGTATTCTAGGTTAATCAGCCCAGATACGTATGGTATTATTACCGGTTGTCTTGTGAGCAGTATGACCGGTGAAAAAGACGACAACGAAATTTTTGGGGATCTGGTGGTGATGTTACTTTCATAAGTGGTGGTTGTGCTTTTCTGCGGGTACGTTTTTAGGCCTTGGGTGCCCTGTGGTTTTCTAGGTTTTCAGGTTACTGTTGTTGCTGTTTTTGGGCTATTTCTTTGAGGAGTGGTGTGATTCCTCCCTTCTCTAGGACTTTTAGCATGTCTGGTGATAGGGGTTCCCCTTTTAGGGTGATGTTTTTTGTCGTGTTTTTGACGGTTGCTTTTTCCAGGTCGAGTTCTAGGGTGTCTCCCTCCTCGAACGCCTCGGACACTTTTGGGCACACCAGTATGGGTAGGCCTATGGCTACCGAGTTTCTGAAGAATATTCTGGCGAAGGACTCTGCGACGACCGCTGCTACTCCCAGCCTTTTTATTAGGTCTGGTGCGGTTTCCCTGCTTGAGCCGCAGCCGAAGTTTCTCCCGGCGACTATGATGTCTCCGGGCTTTACTTCCCGTGGGAATCTCGGGTTTATCTCCTCCATGACATGTTTTACTTGTTCCTCCATGGGGGCTTCTATGTACTTTGAGGGTGATATCACGTCTGTGTCCACATTGTCTCCAAACTTCCAGACTCTTCCCTTTATCACGTCCATCTCGCTTCAACTCTCCCCTTTAATATTTTCTCGGGTCTGCTATTTTGCCCTCGACGGCTGATGCGGCTACTGTTGCTGGTGATGCCAGGTAGACTCTGGATTCGCTGTCGCCCATTCTTCCCTTGAAGTTTCTGTTTATTGAGGCGATGCAGACCTCCCCTGCGGCTAGAACTCCCATGTGGGTTCCGAAGCATGCTCCGCAGGTGGGGTTGCTTATGATTCCGCCGGCGTCTATGATGGTTTCCAGGATTCCCTCCTTTAGGGCTTCCCTGTAGACTTCGGTGGATGCGGGTGTCACGATGAGTCTGGTGTCGGGGTGAACCTCTCTGCCCTCAAGGATTTTGGCCGCGACTCGTAGGTCTTCCAGTCTACCGTTTGTGCAGGAGCCTAGGAGCGCCTGGTTTACCGGTATGCCTTTAACCTCTGTGACCGGCTTCACGTTGTCCACAGTGTAGGGCTCCGCTACCTGAGGTTCGAGGTCGGTGACGTCCACCTCGATGATTTTCTCGTAGCTTGCGTCCTCATCCGCCTTCAGGTTCTGGATGGGTTTTGTTGTTCTGTTTTTGAGGTAGTCGATTGTTTTCTGGTCCGTTTCGAAGAAGGCGAATTTTGCCCCCATCTCGAGCGCCATGTTCGTCATGGTCATCCGGCTGGATATGCTCAGCTCCCCTGAGAGGCTCCCGGTGAATTCAACGGACTTATACTGCGCCGCCTCAGCGGAGTACTCTCCCAAGAGTTTGAGGATTACATCCTTTGACATTACATTGTAGGGCAGCTTTCCGCTGAGCTCAAACCTGATGGTTTCCGGAACCCTGAACCACAGCTTCCCGGTTGCAAAGACGTAAGTCATCTCGGTGAACCCTATTCCCGTCCCTGCGGCTGTCAGGGCACCGTACGTGGTTGTGTGGGAATCCGTACCGACAATCAGCATACCCGGAAGGACATGACCTTTCTCCTGGAGGACTTGGTGGCAGATTCCCGCCTTCACGTCGTAAAAGTTCCTTATTTCGAGCTTCTTCACCGCCTCGCGAACCATTTTGTGTATCCCCGCGTACCTCACGTTGGGGGCGGGCACCGCATGGTCCAAGAGAACCACAATCTTGTCCGGGTCCCAAACCCGGTCTATCCCCGCACCCAGCAACCCAAGGTAGACCGCGGCGAAACCCTCATGAGCCATGGCCAGATCGATATCAGCGGTGACGTACTCGCCGGGCTTGACAACCTCTCTGCCCGACGCCCTTGCGAGGATTTTTTCCGCTAACGTCATACCCATAAGTATTCCCCCTAACATGTTTTCCTGTTCGTTTTGGTTCATTTCAGTTTCTGTATTATCGCTTCCGTTACGTCGCTGGTTTTTGAATTGCCGCCCATGTCGGGTGTTAGCACTTTTCCTTCTTTGTAGACTTCTTTCACGGCGTTTTCGAGTTCTTCGGCTTTGTCTCTCATTCCGAGGTACTCGAGCATCATCACGGAGGATAGGATGCTTGCGGTCGGGTTGGCTATTCCCTTTCCCGCTATGTCAGGTGCGGAGCCGTGGACCGGTTCGAAGTAGGCGTACCTGTCGCCTATGCAGGCGCTCGGGGCCATGCCCAATCCGCCCATGAGTTCGGCTGCTAGGTCAGAGAGAATGTCCCCGAACATGTTTGATGTTACGATCACGTCCATTTCCTTGGGGAACCTGATGATTCTTCTCGCCATATCGTCAACATAGAAGTGCTCGTACTCCAGCTCGGGGTAATCCTTAATCACTTCTTCGCATGTTCTTTGAAACAGTCCGCCGCTCTCCCTCAGGACGTTCGACTTGGTGACACACGTTACCTTTCCGGGGAAGCCCTTTTTCTTTCTCTCCCTCGCCTTTTCACAGGCAAACCTCGCTATTCTTCTGCACCCCTTGTCGGTGAACACTCTGATGGCGAATTTTCCGGGTCCCCAGTCCGCGAACGTTTTTCCCAGGCGATCCTTATAGTCTGGTAGCCTCTCCGCTAGCAGTGAGAGGTCTCCCTCCCTCCCGGGATACATGCCCTCTGAGTTCTCCCTGACTATGAGGAAGTCTATACCCTGGGGGTCCTTTATCGGGGTTGGAACACCCTCATAATACTTTATGGGTCTCAGGTTTGCATAGGTGTCGAGGAACCATCTCAAATAGGCCAGAATGAAGACGCTCGCCTGCTCGGTTGCACCGAAGAGTATCGCGTCGGACTCGTTTGTCAAATCCATGGCCTCCTTGGGGAAGGGGGTTCCATACTTTTTGATTGCAGCCTCTCCGCAAGGAGGTTTGAGTATTTCAATGTCTAAACCCATACTTTCTAGTACTTGGATTGCTGCGTCAACCACCTCTGGGCCTATTCCGTCTCCGCCGAGTGCAACAATCTTTTTGGTCATTCTAATCCCTTCCAAGCTTAATTCAGCGCTTAAATTGATAGCTTTAGTATATTTCAAAGCTTTAATATGTTTCTGGCGGGACATCCAAAATCAGAGAAAGCTGATATTAAACAGTCAGATTACCCTTCGGCTACGGATAGAGAAGGGAGATCGGTTGTGTGAATGCCGCGAATTGGTTGAGTGGCGTTTCTCCCGGACTCTCCACATAGTTCTAGTCTTCGATGTTTTCAATTGCGGGACATTTCTTTAAAAAATGTTATGAAGGGAAGATTATTGTTAACAGTGAGTAGAGGGTTATGTTTTTGTAATGGTTCCCCGCCCGAAGTGTATTACGTGTTCCTTTTCTGAACTCCATCCTCCAAATCGGAAGTGAGAAACACAACCAAGGGTCTTTTTCTAGATATTTTTACGCTGAATCATTCTACCTCCACAGTCCAGTCTGAAGAATCCTACTTTACGGAGCCATACTCTTCCTCAGATCAGGTGACTCAATCGACTACAGCCAGTGCCTCTACGGCAAATCAGAAAGCTTCCTGAAATGAACCAGAAGGATATTCGACCACCTGTGGGAAAAAGCTTTAACAATCAAGCCCTCAGCCCTAAAAGAAAAATAAAGGTGCGCAAACTCACATTCTTGCCTCAAAAACCTACAGATGTGCCGATCCCTCAAATCTTTTGTAGGTTCCCCTGCCCAACTGTTTTCTATCCTTCTCAACTTTTCTTGTTTCCTTACTTATGAAAATTCTTTCTTGCTAACGATTTCAGCTTCTTTTTGGGAAATCATCAGATTAGAGCGGGGGAAATTTATCAGGGTATCCGCCGTTAGAATTAAAACTTCTCAAATACTTTATATCTGTAAACCGTCAACCAGTAATAATTAATGTGGATGATTCTCCAATCTCGAGAAGGCGATTGACAATGGAGGATAAGGAGAAAATAATGGCTGAGCTGAGACGAATCAAATGCAAAGAGTGTGGGAAGATTCAGTACCCAGGGAGGGTTAGTTGCATCGGATGCGGGTCAATAGAATTTGAAGACATCTACCCTGAGCCGATTGATGAAGGAACGGTCATAACTTTCACGAGGCTGTACGCTCTCCCTGAAACCCTGAAAGGTGAACCCCCCTACGTTTTTGGGATAGTTGAGTTTGAAAACGGGGTGAGAGCCTTCGGCCAGATATCCGAAAGGGAGAAGGTTGAGATCGGAATGAAGGTGAAACCGACGTATGGTCAAGTGTCGGTGAACAATCGGGGAGAGCCGGTGTTCGGAATTATCTTTGAACCTTTAGGCTAGGTGTGTGAAATTGGCTGGACTGGAAACCGGTGAGAAGGAAAATCTGGAGCGGGAACTCAAGAGATGGGAGGAAGGAAAGCTCAGAAAGTTTCTGGAAAAGAGACCCGAGCGGGCGCCGAAATTCTTCTCCGCGTCGGGAATCGAAGAGAAGCGCCTCTACACTCCACTCGACCGGGTTGGAAAGAGCTACGTCGAGGAGCTCGGATTTCCGGGAGAGTTCCCCTTCACGAGGGGAGTTTACCCAACCATGTACCGGGGCCGCCTCTGGACGATGCGGCAGTACGCGGGTTTCGCCACCGCCAAGGAAACCAATCGCAGATTCAAGTACCTCATTGAGCAGGGGCAAACGGGGCTCAGCGTGGCGTTCGACCTTCCAACACAGATGGGCTACGATTCCGACCACCCCCTCGCCAGGGGAGAGGTTGGAAGGGTCGGCGTAATCATAGACACTCTCAAAGATATGGAAACTCTCTTTGAGGGGATACCCCTAGACAGGGTTAGCACGTCAATGACCATAAACGCTCCCACAGCAATCATTCTGGCGATGTACATTGCGGTCGCCCAGAAGCAGGGGGTTGACGTATCAAAGCTTCGAGGCACCGTGCAAAACGATATACTGAAAGAGTACGTCGCCCGGGGAACCTACATCTTCCCACCCGAGCCCTCCATGCGGCTGGTCGCGGACGTGATAGAGTACTGCGCGAAAAACATGCCGAGCTGGAATTCCATATCCATCTCGGGGTACCACATAAGAGAAGCGGGCTCCAACGCGGTGCAGGAAATCGCCTTCACCCTCGCCAACGGAATATCCTACGTGAACGCGGTCCTCGAGAGGGGACTCGACATCGACCAGTTCGCGAGAAGATTATCATTCTTCTTCAGTGCACACAACGACTTCTTCGAGGAGATTGCAAAATTCAGAGCGGCGAGGAGACTGTGGGCCAAGATAATGAGGAACCGGTTCAACGCCCGGGACGAAAGCTCCATGCAGCTGAGATTCCACACCCAGACCGCCGGCTCAACCCTAACCGCCCAGCAACCCGAAATCAACATCATAAGGGTCACCATTCAAGCCTTGGCAGCCGTACTGGGGGGAACCCAGTCCCTGCACACCAACAGCATGGACGAAGCCCTGGCGCTCCCCACCGAAGACTCCGTGAGAATAGCTCTCCGCACCCAGCAGATTCTCGCCTACGAGAGCGGGGTCACCAGCACCGTGGACCCCATCGGAGGAGCGTACTTCGTCGAAACCCTAACGGACAGACTCGAAGAGGAAGCCTTGGAGTACATCGAGAAAATCGACGCTATGGGCGGAATGGTGAAAGCCATAGAAAAGGGATTCGTGCAGAGGGAGATAGCAAATGAGGCCTACAGGTTTCAGAGAGAGGTTGAAAGAAACGAAAAAATCATTGTCGGAGTGAACAAATTCCAAATCCAAGAAGAGCTGAAACTCCCCCTACACAGGTTCGACCCCAAGATTGAGAAGGAGGCGATTTCGAACCTGCAGAAAATCAGGGCTGAACGAGACAACAGGCTGGTTGAGAGCCTCCTTGAAAAACTTCGAGAGGAAGCCAGGGACAAAAAGTGTAACCTAATGCCAACCCTGATAGAGACCGTCAAAGCCTACGCAACCCTGGGAGAAATATGCGATGTGCTAAGAGAGGTGTTCGGCGAGTTCAGACCACAAGCCATTTGACCTTCCGCCAACCAATCCCCCACATGTGAAAAGCTAAAATTAAACGAAGCACAGCAAAGGGTCACTCAACTTCATTTCAGGGAGTTTAAATAGTTTCGCTAAATAAATGGAGAGTGTACTAAACCGCCTCGGCGAGGAGAATCTAACGGTACACGCTCTCAACTACACTTGGCTGATGAAGACCAGGGATAAAAAAGCGTAAAAGCAACAAGGATCCGAGGGAAATCCATACGCCTAAGTTCTCAAAAATTCCTCTCAGTGGTATCTAGAGGAACTCAGAGGATTAATGAGCAATCGGAAAAAGTCGGTGCGGTGTCTGCACACCGACCGGCGGGATACCCCGACTTACCCTCGATCGACATAAACCTTCAGTTCACCGCAAGGGAGAACAGGGCAGCCAACAGGCTCCGCCTCTGGACAAACATTGGGAATGAACCAGATGGGGAAGATTACCCCGATTACCCTTACCCGATGCGTTTAGACCAGCCGGATTATCAGACGCTATGACCCCGACAGGGAGATGCTTCTGCATATTCACATCACCTCCGCGGGGCACGATAACTTAATGTCTGAGTGTTTCTGGAAATTTTTAAATACACCAAAGCGAAACCATAGCGGAGAGAAGAAATGTCAATACCCATGGAGGATTTGAAAAAAGCCTTCTTAACGCTTCTAAAAGACGAAACAGTTAAACAGGAAATAGGAGCCGCACTCGCCAGCTTCTTCGCCATAAAAGGAGTTGAGGACACCATAAAGGAAGTAAGAAAACTCACAGACGCCATCAGACAGCAAACAGAAGCAATAAACAAACGCTTAGACCTCCTCGAAAAAACAATGCAAAAAGAACACGAAGAAACAAGGAAACACCTCGAAGCATTCAGAAAAGAAATGCAAGCGATGCGCAGAGACTTCAATATGCAAATAGAAGCACTAAACAAGCGTATGGATAGTTTTGAGAAGAGTCTCGAGCTTCTCACCAAGCGTATGGATAGTTTTGAGAAGAGTCTTGAGTTGATGTCTAAGCGTATGGATGATTTTGAGGCGGAGATGAGGCGGCTTCGCCAGGACTTTAATCTGAGTATTAGTGCTCTGGGTGCGAGGTGGGGTTTCTCGGCGGAGGAGGCTTTCAGAGAGGGTATTCGCGGAGTTTTGGGGGAACTGGGCTTTACTGTGGACAAGTGGGAGGTCTATGATAAGGAGGGAACCGTGTTTGGTGTTCCTGGGGTTATTGAGACCGACGTTTTGATCAGAGACGAACAGCATATTCTCATAGAGATTAAGTCCAGTATGAGCAGGGGTGACGTCGCGGCGTTCATCAACAAGGCTAAGCTCTACGAGCGCCTAGTGGGCGTTAAACCCTTGCTTGTGATAATCTCGCCCTTCGTGTACGACGATGCGAGGGAGAGAGCCCTCCAAGAGAATATCAAAGTTTACACAAGAGTAAGGGAGTTCAAACCACTCTAACAGTCTAATCGGATTCCACTCCTTGCTTCTAATTCCCGTCCCTTCGGTGGGTCACTTTTTGGAATTTCTGCGCTTGGTCAACAGTAACTCCTTTATGGGGTTAGAACCAAAAAATTAACTTTTGAACGTTTACGTTGGTTATTGACCTGTAAAGTAAAGGGAGGAGTGGGGAGGAAAAAGAGAAGTCGTGCGGATTACCACATGTTTCCTTTCTTTGCTACAACCTCGGCTGCTTTTATGAGCGGGTACGCTGTTGGGGGCGCGGTGAGCAGTGGGTGTGTTCCGATCTGAGCGGTTAGAATAGAGTTGAGGGTCATCTTGTTCTGGACGGCGAGGCCTATCAGGTTTGTTATTTCTCCCGCGGTCGGCCCGCCTATGACTTCCCCGCCCAGGATTACACCCGACTCTCGGGCAACAATGAGCTTCACAATCTGTTTATGCGTGTTTGGTAGCGTTCCGGGGTGCTTGTCGACGCCCTCGAAGGTTCCTGTGACGATGTCGAATCCTTCCTTTCTCGCTAGGGTCTCTGTGAGTCCAGCTGCTCCGAAGCCGGTTTCGTCGAGGGCCGTTGAGAAGATGGCGATGGTTCCGTTGAACGTTTTCACTGCGCTCAGCTTGTACAGGTTCATGCCCGCGATTCTCGCCTCGGCGCAGGCCGTGGAGGCCAGCATGATTCCGCTCAGTTTTCTGGTGAAGAAGTCTCTCTTCTCGGCGCAGTCACCGACCGCGAAGATGTCCGGGTTGTCTGTTCTCATGTACTCGTCCACCTTGATGAACCCTTTCTCGTTGATTTTCAGCCCAGCCTTTTCGGCGAGTGATGTGTTGGGGCGGTAGCCCATGGCCAGGATCACCATGTCTGCCTCAAGCTTCTCACCGTTGTTCAGGAGTACACCCGTAACTTTTCCGTCGCCGAGTATCTCCTTGACTCCCACGCCGGTTTTAATCTTCACCCCCCTCGACTGGAGGATTTCCTCCACCCTAACAGCTAGTTCCTCGTCGAAGGCGAGGCCCAGAAGGTGGGGCAGTATCTCAACGATGGTTATGTCCTTTCCGAGCTTGTTTATCTCGTCCGAAACCTCAACGCCTATGAAGCCTCCGCCGATTGTCACGATTTTCCGCGAATCCCTAAGCTTCTCCATCATCTCGTCAAGGTACCTCTTGTTCTTGGGAACCGTGAAAACGTTCTCCAGGTCGGCTCCCTTGAGCCACTTTGGAACCACCGGGGTGGACCCGAGCGCCAGCACCAGCTTTTCGAAGCCTATCTCTTCACCTCCCGCTGTTTTGCAAGCCATTTTCTCCTGGTCTATGGAGACCACTTCGTCGATTTTGAGTTTTATACCAGCGTTCGTCAAAACGGTGTCGGGTATAAGGTCCTTCTCGGTGGAGCCCAGCGACCCGAAGATGTAGGGTATTCCGCAGGGGACAACCACCTGTTTCTCCCTTCGGATGAGAAGGAACTCTTTATCGGGATAATGAGATTTCCCTGTGAGAGCGGCAACGATGCCCGCTGCGCTTCCTCCGATTATCAAAACATCTGTCTTTTCCAATTTTGTACCTCCTGCTTTGTTTTTAATCTTCATTTTTCAGTTATGGAGCGTTCTTCTTTGATTGATTTGCTTTTACAGCTTGATTGTCGCCTTGTTTCTCGGGAGTGTTAAATTCGGCACAGAACAACAAGCATTATGAATATATATATTCT
>Ga0164310_10000994_pt1 | contig 15723 bp, 15 predicted proteins | sample GuaBasSedimGuay1_FD_121795 | JGI IMG/M metagenome (GOLD analysis project Ga0164310, IMG submission 121795) | Subseafloor sediment microbial communities from Guaymas Basin, Gulf of California, Mexico - Guay1, Core 4569-9, 0-3 cm | ecosystem: Environmental > Aquatic > Marine > Hydrothermal vents... | reverse complement strand
GGGTTATCATGTAAAGAAATAGCGTTAAAAGTAGGAAAATCTCCTTCGTATATTAATAAAATTTTAACAAAATTAGTCTTGAAAAACAAGATTTATTGTCAGTTAGAAAAAAGGAATGTTCAAAGAAAAGTCTTAGTTTACTATAAACGAGAGAAGACATCATTTAAAGAAGAAGGCGCTAACAAAGTAAGCAGTAAAAGATGTGGCTTATGTCAACGCTTTACGCTGGTTCGTCGTTGTGTGTTGTTAGATCTTGCTTATAATAAAAGTTTGCTTTTTGATGCTAAATTAAAAGCTAGAGCACAAAAAGATGTTTTATCTTCCAACACACCGGCGTGTGAATATTTTGATTTGAGAGTTAATGGACATGTAAATTCCATGGAAGTAAATAGTTTTATTAAAAAAAATACTTCACAAGATTTCTTGTTTCATTGCCCAGTGGAACGATGCAAAAAAGTTATCTTTGAACAAAGTGAAGCTTTGAGCCATTTTAAGATTGGCGCAGCAACTTTTTATTGCCCCCATTGTGGGTCGCCAATGAGGATGAGATTTAACAAACACTTAAAACGCTATGAGATAATCTATTGGGACGCTAGATTTGATATTTTAGCTAAGGACTTTAGGAAACTAACAGGGAGCCTTTTGGAATGGAGAAGTTCAGCAAAAAACTTTGGAATATCAATTGACAGAGATGCTTACTACCATATTGATTTAAAAAATGAGGTTATTTTTCTTGCTGGAACACCAATAATAGAAGACAACTTAGAAAAAGTGTGCTATTTCCCTTTAAAAAAGATTGACTTTATTAGCTGCAATCGATGGCCAACATACTTTGATTTGAAAAAAAAACTTCATAGTGAATACACAAATAATAACTTTGAGAGAAAGGGCTTATTTGAAAAAATAACTATTTATGAGCCACGCATACCACCCCAAAGCTCTGAGCCTTCTGAACTAGAAATTGGTGGGAATGAAATCTTTATTGCAACGGGTATCTGCAACTCTATTTGTTTAGAGGGAAACTTTCGCTCACGAGAAGCTATCTTGGAATATAACGCAATAACAACTGGAAGAAGCAAAGAACTCTATTTAACTGCAAAGAAACGATTACAAAGGTATAAAGAAATGGTTAGAATACCTCGTGAATTGGATTTCAAATATTGGCAACAATTAGAAGGAGGTGGAGGGAGTATAATGTTTAATCCCTTTAAGGAAGAAGCCAAACACTTTGGTTTTTTCTCTTCATCACGTGAAAAGGCTAGGATGGTTCGAGGGGAGCACTTTCTTCCATTCGGGCTGGACTATGCCCGTTCGAAATATGATTGTGCCATTAATAGTATTAATCGTAGAATTGCCAACACTATAAAAGAAGCTGTATACAATAAACTTGGGTTTGCTTTTGATGGTTTCCGAGGTTGGTGTCATAGAAACTATTCGAAAGGACTTTTTTATGATGATTTTGAATCCGGAAAGCTAGTAACCATGCTTTGTATCAATGCTGCTATTAGAGAAGAAAGGTTATTACCAAGCCACTTTTTCGAGCGAAGAGGAAAAAGATATGATTTACTCTATTGCCTTATGCCTGAAACAGAGGGAGACGCAGTTATTAGGCAAATCGCCAAAGAGGTTTTACAAATGAAAGTCATTACTTTTGATGAAAAAAGAGTCACTCTACTAAAGGCGTATGAGAAGAACATTCTATTGCGTCAGAAGTTATATTTTGAAGTACCAATTAGTTCTGCAAATATTATGACTTTTAACAAAGAAACAGGACAATATTATACCGCTTGGAAATTATTACAAGAAATAAAAAATGTTGACTATTTACCAAGAAAAGTAATTTATGCTCTAAAGAAGCATCTAAAGAATTTCTTGAAGGAGACTCCTTTTCATCCATTGATGATTCAAGAGGTGTTGCCAAATTAAGAGTGAAATATTCCTAAGAAAATTTCGAGAGAAACTTTTAAAGTGTATAAAAAACGGGTCGCACATTAGAGAACTTTCTAACGAAAGATGTATAGAAATTAAAGAAGCTATTGCCCCCCTTTGTAATTATAGTCTTGTTAAAACTCATTTTTTTGTTATGACTCTCATAAAGGATTTTGTTTTTTCTGGGAAAACAAAAGCATTGAAAATTAGAGATCTGGAGAAATCTTTGCCGTGGAAATGGGATCAAGTAATAGGTTATCTCTCTATTTTGGAGCAGCGTCAACTAATAACTTTTAGCAGAACTGAGTCACGTTATAAAACTTGCATATTAAATGTTAATAAACCAAATCCCCCTCTAAGTTTTTCATGTTTGTTTGAATACTACACTCATTTTTATACCAATGAAAATTTCACACGTGAAAATGTTAAAGAACTAATCAACTTAATCCTACAATATTTTCAAAAGAGAAAAAAACTAGAAAAAATTAAAGAGGAGCTTAAGATTAAAAAAATACGCCCTCTCTCTATTAAAGAAGAAGCTGATTTTATCAATGATTTAGTCATGGAATACAACTCTCCTTATTTAGGTACAGGCGAGCAAATCATTAATATTTTTAAACTGTTATTAAAAAATCCCTTTTTGTTAAAAGGAATTGTGAAAGAGGAGGAATAGGTTTGGTTGTTTACGATTATGAATTGAATTTAAGTTTACAAGAATATTTTTACTTTCAAGAATGCCCTCAAAAATTTCGACTTTATCGAATCCTCAATCCTCTTCCCATGAAAAATTCCTTTCAAACTACAAAACGAACAATTAGTGAATATATCTTACGGGGATATAATGAAACAGAATTAGAAGGTATTAAGTTGCATCAATTTTTTGCTACGTTTCATCAACTCTATGCCTATTGCATTTCTAAAGGGATTATCCCTCCTGAGATTAAAGCGAAGAAGGAATTGCTAAATTTTTGGAACTATCAACAACAAAGATATATTACTTGCAGAGGAACATATTACTGGAAGCCATTATATACCGAACTAGCATTAATGACAAAAAAACAACGGGGGATTGTTGATTGTCTTGAAATCATAAATGAAAATGGAGATCTACGATTAATAGATTACAAAAAATCTCAAAACTCGATGGACTTTGAGGCATTACAATTCTATGCACTTTTAGTAGAGGAGTTTATGATCGAAAACAATTGGGAAGATTTAACCTTAAAAGAAGTAGGATGTTACTATTATTCAATAGGCAAGCTAGAAGTACAGCCGTATCCTTCCGGTTTGAAAAAGGTGGTAGAGAACAAAATTCAACAAATCCTGCAAAAAATTGAAGCCGAAAATTTCTTCCTAAAAAAGGAAAGTTGTGCTCAATGTCAATTACGAATGATATGTCACATTGACCAAGGGGAAAAATGATCTCTTGATGAGAATGTACATTCAAAAATGAGTTGAAATAAATCGATAACTTTCTGTTGAAAGAGAAATTTCATCACATACTAAAGCAGCGTAATTAATAGATCAATTTCTCTTTTTGCTAATCCTTTGTTAAGTGATGACTATAATGGCGATTGGAACTTGTATAAAGTCATTTTAGTCTATTGGAAAATTCTACTCGGAGTTTTTTGGAACTTGGAATTCGTGGTAAAATCAGACCCGGGGTTCCAAAGTCACTGCGAAAAAACTTGTAATAGTTATTAGAATCTTAGCTATGGTAGCGAGTTTATAAATTAATCCCTAAGTGAATTTCAGCTACATTGAAGTAAATTTGTAATAGAATAGAGACGGAAATCTCTCCAGCTTGACGAGCTGCTATTACAGAACAGGCATAGAAAAAAAGGAGCAATAAGGCAATAAAAAGGTGGTGGGCGATCCCGGATTTGCCCGAGAACAAGCCGCAACTTGAACCCATTGAACCGGGGATTTCCTCCATTTTGTCGACAAAAATCCTTTTTTTGTCGTCGTCAAGGAGGCATCATACCGGGCTAGATCAACCGCCCACTTTTTTTCTTTGTTATTTTTTGTTTTTCCTTCTTTTCTTTATTAATATTTCTTTTTGATGGGAATATTTCTTTTTTTTTGTTTTTTCTATGTTGCTCCTGTTACTCTCAGTTCATCATGTAATTTTATTGTCTTTATTTTTCTTACTAATCTCATTGTTGCCAACCATATTGCAAACAGTGCTAGCACCAGTACGATTGGCCAAGTGAACCACGGCACTCTCATTGGTATATAGAACTTATCTTTTAGGATATAGTTCATACTCCAGAAATAGAATAGGTAGCCAAATGGTATTGTTAGTATTGTTCCTATTAGGCTTAGTATTGCATTTTCCCAGAAGATTATCCTCCTGACATGCTTCATTTTTGCTCCCATGGCTCTTAGTGCTAGAAAGTCCATTTCTCTGTCTACAAAAGCTATGTACATTGCTTGGAAGCTAAATACCACCCCTATTGCCAACCCTACAAATAGAAAGACTAACATTATCCCCATCATTGATTCCATTAGCGCTCTGGCGGAATTCTTTGCTGTTTCTGTTTCTGTCCAGCGGTTGATTTCGAATTGCTCTTCAAAAGCGGTTCGTAGTGCCTTGAGATTTGTTCCCTCTTTCACTGTTATTGCGATACCGTTTGCCCATCCTTTCATCAACCCGAAATAGGGGCTTATGGTGCTTTCTTGGTATGCTTCATATGTCCACATGACTGAAAAATCGATGAGCTCTCCAACGATTCCTACTACTTCTACCTCATAATTTCCCAGTATTCCGATACTAATGTCATCATAAAGTTTGATGTCATATTTTCCTGCTATGGATTTTCCCAACAGAACCTTTGTAGGGGCAAGTTCTTCTTTGCTTTTTATACCTTTTATCACATTATAATTTCTTATTGTTGAATTTTCTTGATAGCAGACAAACTTCGCCCACGTGGCGAACTCTCCTTTGTGAGTTATTTTTATATATAGATCAATGAAGATTTCTGAATGAGTGATGTCTTGTAAAACAGTATTACTTTGCTTTTTTAAGAAGTGATTAATCTCTTCAACCGGCAAGGGGGTCTGGAGGGTAATTTGTATGTCAGAAGTGTTGTATTTGTTGAAATTATCTGTCATAACCTTATACATGTTATATTCCATTGCAAGGGAATCTACCAGAAAAACCATTGATGTTGTAAGGGCTAAAATAGTTACGAGCGTTTTCTTTTTCTTCATAAACACTTCTCGCAGTGGAATTACCATGTGTATTGGTTTGAATAACGGCAACCACCCGAAGATTTTTTCTGCCATTGATTTTCCGGTTGCTTTAATTCGAGTAAAAATCGGCGTCATAGCTTCTCGAGGAGTAACGGTGGTTATTGGCCATGCACTGAAAAGAGAGAAGAAAAAACAGATGCCAATTGTTATAGCTCCACCAATAATGAACTCACTCGCAGGTAAGATATAGGAAAGGTAATGTATTGCATAGAATTTTGTGACCATTTTTACCATACCAATTGAGAGTTCGTAGCCTAACGGCACTCCAATGACCACTCCAATTGTTGCGAGAATGAGCGTTACACCAACATAATGGAAAAGAATTTCATGTTTACATGCACCCATAGCTAGGAATAAGCCAATATTCTTTCTTTGAGAGTTTACCAGTTTACTTAAGGTATTAAAGATGATGATAGAACAAATTATCAGCCCAATAATCCCAAAGATTGTTCCCATGCTATCAAGAGAGCCTGCATCTGCTTCGAACATCTTGTATTCAAGCGTTTCATCAAAGGTTTCAAATTGCAAGGAATTAGCATCAATATTATTACTTGTGAAATATTCTGCAAGCTCATCTGCTGCAGTAAAAATCTGACTTTTATTGAAGCGATCCTTGACTGTGAAGAGAATTTGGTTTATAAAGGGTTTGTTGCTATATCTTAGTTCCTGCACTCTAGCAAGGTTAATCCAAACTATTGCCAATTCACCTAACATTGGCATCTGAGTGGTCTCATCAACGACATATAAATAATCAGTATCTTGAGCTATTGCTTTAACAGAGAAATTAACACTTTGCCCTATAAAATCTATTGATAATGTGTCATTTAATGCAACGTCTTGACCAATGAGATGGATATTTTGCCCGGCAAAGTGAGTTTCTATTATACAACTATTATTTGCTGCTAAGAGTTGTGAAGTATTTGTAATGTCTTCTGCTTGTGCTTCAATTATTAATTCATTCACTTCATTTGGATAATCCACACCAATAACCATTGCTTGAAATTTTTCTCCCTTATATAGTAGCGATGTTTGAAAGAGAATTCTACCGTCAATTCGATCAATATTTGCCTTTGAAAGCAACACATCATTGTTTTTAATTACTGTAAGATTGTCTTGATTGACCGGCTGTAGAAAAGTAAAACGACCATCTGCTACATTACTTATCTCACGATTGAGGTTATAGGAGGCAAGCAACATCGGATAACCTGCACGCATTCCTGAAAACATAGCAACGGTTATAGCAACAACACTGATAATCGAAATGGATCGGAATTTGTTGAACCAGATTTCTCGAAAAATCTTTTTAGTCATAGAGTGGCTGTTCCACGATAGGACGATGTGCTTTCAAGTCCTTAGCCACGGCATTCACCCGTTCGAGTTGAGCGGCTGTCAAAATAGAAGTGCCCCAATAGAGGACCTTTCCGGAGCGAATTAAATCATCTAGAACTTCAACTGTTTCCTTTATCGGTGTTGTGTAATCGTATCTATGCATATAATAAATGTCAATGTAATCCACACCCAGCCGTTCAGGGGTTCCTTCGATAGCATTTAAAATGTTTTTCCGCGAAAGCCCCCAGCGATTAATGTCTTCAGACATTGGCCAAAAGACTTTGCTGGAAATGACAAGGTTTTTACGGTCAATGGTTCCCTCTTGGAGCCACTTACCGATGACTTTTTCAGCTTCGCCATGCGCATAGATTTCAGCAGAATCGATAAAGTTGATGCCTTGTTCAACTGCTGCTCTTAGGCATTTATTTGCAATTTCTGCTTCAACCGAACCGCCAAAGGTTAACCATGACCCCAAGGCAATTTCACTTATTTTCAAACCGCTTTTACCGACTTTTCGATATTTCAATTTGATTTCACATCTAAAAGTACTTAGTTACTGGTGGTCGCAAGACTTCATAAAAGACATGCGTTAGAAATTAAAACTTCTTTTTAGGTGCACTTAAGAAAGGAAGAGCTCTTCGCGTTGCTGCAAAACACTCTCTCACATTTTGCATTTGTTGTGAAAGAGAAAATTTAAAGAGAAATTTTAAGAACAAAACTGATATCTTTAAATAAGAGATCTAACCTATGTATTGTTAGGAGATAGTTCAAAGTGAAAATTCTATATGGCATTAACACAAATGGCCAAGGACACATCAACCGCGCCCGGGTATTTATCACCCAGCTACTTGAGGATGGCCATGATGTTCATGTTTTACTTGCAGGGCGTCAACCACCGCACTACGCTTTTGAGCTAAGTTCGAAAACATTCTTTAAACCAGGGCCAATTGACTTTTATAAGGACCATAGAGTCAACCTTAATAAAATCCTTCAGGTAAATCTTGCCAACATCCCAGAGTATGCTGCAGTCCGAAAAGAACTTATTGAGCTTGATGCCAAGGAGAACTTCGATGCCATTTTCACAGATTTTGAGCCCCACAGTTCAGTAGTGGGGAAAAAGACTGGCAAACCTGTTGTTTGTATTGACCGCCAACATGCGGTTTTTCACCCAGCAATAACTGTTGCGCCGGGCAAGCCGCATGAAAAAATGGGCATGCGCTGGGTGCAAAACATCATGATGCCTTTTTATAATCATTGCTTTGCGTTAGACTTTACTCAAACAATTGAAACTGCTGGAGACATCACACTCTTTCCGCTTGTTTGGAAACAAGAGTTAAAAGACCTTGAAACTTCTTTAGGGGAACATATTATTTGTTATCTTTCCTGGTATGATAGCAAAAAAGTTGTCGAAATCTTGAGCCAATTCCCCCGCGAGACCTTTTTTGTGTATGGCTTTAATAAAAATAAAAAAGTGAAAAATATTCACTTCAAAAAAACAACGCGAACAGGCTTTTTACATGATCTCGCATCAAGTAAAGCAGTTATTGGAAATGCAGGGTTTAATCTTGCATGGGAGACTTTTCTTTTAAAGAAATTAATCTGGACTATCCCCTATCATAACCAATTTGAGCAAGTCAGTAATGCCTATCGGTTAGAGCAAATGGGCCTTGGCTACAGGTCTAAACAACTTACAGCCAAAGATTTGCAAGCATTTCTTCAATGGCTTGAAACAAAGAAGTACAGTTTCACAACAGATCTTGTTGTTTTGCAGCCCTCTGATTTATTGGCTCGAGTCTATGATTTTCTTGAAGAATACCGATTAGACACATTCCCAAAGAGTCGCTACATTAGGAAAGGTATTCGCTTAGAGTTAAATCGTTGGCGAATGCGACAAGAAATTCTAAATGAGATCCGCCTGAAAACTGTTTAAGAGCTAATGAAGAAGATGAATGTTACCAATATGTACATTGGATAAACCCTCCTCCTTTGCTGCAGCCAGGCAATCAAAAGCGAGTTTTTTCGATGTCGTTGGTAAATCATTCATGATAAATGTGGGGTAAAATGCCAACAATGAGAAGGGAATGGTGGGGTCAATTCCAACAATAAACTGTGCCAGTTTTCGAACCTCTTCCACATCTATATAGCCCGGGATGAGGAGGGTGCTCACCACCAACAAGGGAAGGTCAGGGCGCTTCTGAACTTGTTTTCCAATGACCTTTAAGTTGTAAAGACTGAATCTATTACTAGAACCACATAAAGCAATGTTCAATTTATCAGAAAAAGCCTTAATGTCTATTTTGATCACTCCTCCAGAATGCAAAGCTATTTGAGCACACTCACGCATTAAAGCTGGGCGTGCGGAACCGTTTGTCTCCCAACAGATGCGTAAAATCCGCTTTTGCTTTTGAGCTTTCTCACGAGCCAGGTTTGCCACAGCTATTGAATGACGAATTTGTGCAGCTGGATCGCCCCCAAAAAAGCAAATACAACTCGTGTTCGTTTTAAGGGCATTAACAAGCACCTTTGGAGGAAAAGAAGTAGCAGCAGTAACCCCCTCTCGGTATTGGTAATTCTGGCAGAACAAACAATCATAAGTGCACGCTTGATAAAAAACAGCAAGATTATTCCAGCCAATTTCAGGACCCCGGCTATAGGAGAAAGTTGGGAAATCATTTGAGGTACAACCAGCACAAAACGGTTCAGCAACACAATTTGTTGGCAAAGGGTCATAATAAAAACTAAAAAGCCCACGATTTTCATCACCGGCCAAGCGTACTAATTGACCGGCAACATTTGTCACCAATTTACAATAACCAAATTCCCCTTCAGCAATTTTACAAGCATTAACACAATCACCACAAACAACCCCTTTTGTTGTTTTAGGGATTGTGGGGGGTAATGAATATTTCTGCCGTTCTTTTATGCGCACGCGAGAAATAATTGCATTAGCTTTCTCGAAATTTGTTAGAATACAGGTTTTACAGACACCAATTTTAGCTGAAATCTCTAGTGACCGTTGCCCACAAAGTTGGCATTCCTTGAAGGCTCCTGAGCGGACAGGAAAATGAGGCATATTTGATTTTCACTAAATGGTTATTGAACAAAATGATTGATAATCGTTTTGCCAAAGGCTTTTATAAATCGCTTGGGAGAACCTCCTCACCAAATAGTTCCAGTGGTTCTGTTTGATCAATTAACTCGAGGAAATTTAAAAAGCGATTAAAACACAAATTGAAAACTTCTACTTTCAGCTTCTTTGGTTCGTCACGGAATTCTTCAACAAGATTAAAGATTTTTGCTGAGAGTATCGCATCTCCTAAAACATAGTGAACCCAGAGTGCAAGAGAGCAGACAAGCTCCCCATTCTCTTCAGTGCACAGGCTTGGGAAGATTTGTTCAGCGTTTAAATCTGACAATGCATCTACAAGCTCACGGAGATTGTGTACAACAGTTATAATTTCCCCATTTTCATTCCTAATTACAAAGGCATCTTCTTCGTTTGGCGAACCCTGAGCCATTTTTGCCAAAACGTGTAAATCCGTGACTTCAGCCATTTTTCCATTCTATCCATTATCATTACGATTTCAATTGTTACTATTAAGGATTGTCTATTTCTTTGAGAAATAGCTATTGGTTAATAATTGTTTCTTAAAAGGAAAAAAGGAATAATTCAACCGGTTATTCCCAGACGCCAATTCACTAAGGTCCAGATACTAACGAGAACAATCACAGTTGCGAAGATGATTTTCAACGGGTCAGCCTTAATTTTCCGAGCCACCCGAGCACCGATTTGAGCCCCTGCAACTATACCGATAGCCAAGCCTGCAACATATGGCCACCAGATGCCCTCTGTGACAATATTAGAGTTTGTGTAGGAGGTAATAACAGTGGTTGTCTTTGTGAAAATCATAATGAAAACAGAAGTTGCCGTGGAGAAATGAATGGGGAGACCAATAATTATATGTAAAATAGGAACCATAACTATCCCTCCACCAACACCGGCCATACTTGCAACAAAACCACCTACAATGGCGAGTGGCGTGAGATAAAGGCGAGCGGCATAGCGCCATTCTTGATCGGATCTGTCACTGACGACTCGTTTTAAGGTCATTTTGTCCAGCGCCTTAAGAAAACGATTTGGTTCCTCTTTGTGCTCCTCGGCTTTGTTGGTTGAGCTGAGCTCATCAGATTGTTCCTTTGCCGCAGCAGAATTTGCAGCTTGTTTTGCTTTTCGCCTTGAATTAATGACTTTATAATACATCCGCACTGCTGTTAGGAACAATAAAATCGCAAAAAAGATTAACACATATGTCTCATCTATGATTGCTTGGGTATATTTCCCAAGATAGGCTCCGGCAATAGTAAAGGGTGCACAAAGAACCCCAACAAGATAATCTATCCGTTTCTGAATTGAGAAAGCGATTGTACCGGAAATTGCTGTGAAAATTATAACAGTGCTGGAAATTGTTGTGGCATATTTCAAATGGTCAGGCACTGCAGGGTTAGTCAAGAGAAAAATACCCAGATAAATGATAGGGACCATTAAAACCCCCCCACCCAAGCCAGTGATTGCCGCAAAAATTCCGACTGCCAGACCAATTGGGATTAACAAAAAGAATACTGAAAGTGGATCCATTTATTTTTCTCCTTAATGAAATCAGCTATCAGATAACCCTAAGAGTTAAAATTGTTACGGTAATTGAGTGAATTTGCTTCTAACTCTTTTTCTGTTCTTTTGCAACCGAATAGGGAAGGACAACAACTTTTGAACAATTAGGACATTTATAGCGTCGGAAAAGATGTTCAGTACTGTTGGGATGCTCATCAAAAAACTGGTGAATCTTGCTTTCATCATCAGTGGTTATACGTTCACTTTTTACAAGATTTGTCAACGTTTCTTCTAATGTGAGCCGGTAGATGAGAAACTCGCCCTGGTCATGGAGGAAATCCTTGTAAGTAGTTTCAAGTCTCATGGGTAAATTACAGTCTGAGCAGAAGGGGAGTTGGTGACTACTTTCCTCCTTTACGATCTTTTTAAAAGCTCGTTCGTCGAATTCTGAAATTCTCCCAGCTTGGTTGCTATGTTTTAAATACCGCCAGATGAAAATCACAACTAAAACTGCGGCGATGATCCCTAACGCTGGCAAAAACCAATTGAGAAATGTTGTCGAAGTGATTTTTTGAAGAGTTAAAACGGGCGATTGATAGTACACTTTTGTGTCCTTCCGATGATTTCAACATAAGATAAAATTTGTACACATATGGTTTTTTCATTCTTAATTAGCTTTCCTTTCGTTGTGGTAATCTTTAACTAACTAGGGGTGCCGGGTTGTAGATTCTGATAATAAGAGCATAGTTCTCTGAGAAAACAGTCAAAACACAATGGCTTCTGTGACTTGCAGACTTTTCGCCCATGTTCTATAAGATTAAGATGGAAACTGTATTTGTCTTTGTCAGGGATGATTTTTTGTAATAATTCCTGGGTTTTCCCTCGCGAGTTTGTTTGGACAATACCTAAGCGATTGCTTAATCTATGGATGTGGGTATCAACAGGGAGGATAGGTGAATTAAAGGAGAAAATCAAGACACAAGCTGCTGTCTTTGGTCCCACACCATCTAATGAGAGAAGATAATCGAGCGCTTCAGGCACGGGCTTTTTTGCAAGAATCTCGAGGTCAATCCGCCCTTCCCTTTTTTTTATTTCAGTCAGACAGCCTTTAATCTTCCTTGCTTTGATGTTTGCCAAGCCGCCAGATTTGATTTCTTGAATAATGTCTTCTTCATCTGCTTGGAGGAGCTCTTCCCATGTTTCAAATCGTTTTTTTAAATTTGCAAAAGCCCGAAGGCTGTTTTTATCTGTCGTATTTTGAGAAAGAATTGTTCTAACTAATTCATCTACAGGCTCACGCCAACGCGACCAAACTTTTTTGCCATAATGTTTATCTAATTCTTGGATAATACGTGCTACTTTTTCCACAAAAGCTATCTCCAAAGGTATTTCACCTGACAAGTGTTGGGCCAATCAGTTTTTTTTGGCCAGAAACGTGCTGAAATACATGCATTCACTTGGATCAATAGACATTGTTGCAGTTAGATCCTCTTCGGTCAAAATAATGGGCGCACCCCGGATAAGAACGAGAGGGATCTTTTCATCTACTTCACCGGACAGAATTTCTGCTGCAGACATCAAATTATCTGCAATTGCCCGACGAGTGATGCGCATTTCTCTTCCATATAAATCCTTTCGACCACGATCATCAATAACTGGGACAAAACCAGAAACACCCAATGCAAGCCCGCTGGTGCCGCGTCGCAATGGTTGCACACGGCTGTCACCAATGATGACGCCAATTCGACAGTGGAAATGCTCTTCTAACTGTGCGCGGATTTGATGAGCAATTTCAGAGGGGTTGGGAGGGAGAATGATGATCGTTCCTTCTGGAGCATTGCTCTGGTCAGCTCCGGCGTTTGGCATCATGTTCCCATTTTTGCGGGTTAGCAAAGCACCATAGCAAGCACCGAGGACCTCATCAGATTCCCGAATCGCCACCTCCATGAATTCAGGGGCGAGGCGAGTTATTTCCGCATACTTTTTTGCTTCTTCAGAGACAACAATGTCATCTTTTTTAATAAGCAATCCAGAGGTGATACTTACTATTTTAGTCGCAATTGTAAGAACATCGCCTTCTTGCAAATGGATATTGGCCTTCTTTAGCGCTTGTAAAATAATCTCAAATAAGTCATCATTTGTTGTCACAAGAGGGGTACTTAAGGGGAACAGTTCCAAAGAGAGTTACTCCTATAGGATAATAGCTAGTATTTCGTTTACTGAGAATTAAAGTTCTTTGTTAAGAAAGAAAAAGAAGGTCTCACTCATAATATGTGGCACTTGCGCCGGGGGTTTCTTCCACAGAAACCTTGAAATGGAAAGAGGGCCAAAGGCTTTTCAGTTCTTGATGAAAATATTTCGCCAGCTCTTCTGCCGTTGTTGCTTCGAGGGGGAGTAAGAAGACATCTTCTTTAGGGATTAAATAACGCTTCCCGCAGGATATAATTTCCAAAGCATCCTCTTTCTCAGCTAGTTGCAATCCCTGAGCTTTTGTGGGAACGAGGAGATGATGATCAAAAGGCTTCACCAATTTGCGCAAGACATCTTTTAAAATACCATAATCGAGGATCATATGCTCCTCGTTTAATGTGCCTTTAATATTAACCCTCACAAAATAGTTATGGCCATGTAGATGTCCACACTTGTCGTGTCCGACAATAAAATGAGCTGAAGCAAAGCCGATACGAACATCTTCAAAATCAATTTCAAAAGGCATGGTCATAACAACTCCATTAAAAAGTCCTCGTTTTAACAATGTCGTTTTCAATCTGGTCTATTTCAATTATAAACTCTTCAGCAATCTTCTTTCCTATTTCCTCGAGTTTGAGAGGTTTATCTGTCAATTCGTTTAAACCAACTGCTTGAACGTGTTTTGGGACGCCGGAAGAAACGACATTTAATCCGAAATGGATTTTTGCTGAATTGTTTGCACAAGTGGCAATTCCAACATTTAATTTTCGTTTCTCGCAATAAAGGTCAGTTCCCTTTTTCTCTAACTTAACCCCGGCGGTTTCTTCAATTACCTTTTGAGCAATATGGGCCAAGAGATGCAAACGATGGTAAGCAAGCTTGAGACTTGCGGGTTGTGTGTCAAACATCTCGATGATAAAATGAATACAATCATCACCGGATATAAGAATGTCAGCCAAAGCTTGTTCGCGAACAATATCTTGAGCATCGACCATTTCTGACTGCTCAATGCGCATAGCTCCGCGAAACACTACAATAGAATTACCACTTAGCTTAAGCGTGCTCAGGGCCCACAGGGGTTTGATCTGCGAGCCGTCATAAGAATGTTTTTCGTTAAAGTCAAGGATTTTGAGTTTAATGATTGTTCCCACCGTTTGAATGTCTGGACCTTCAATAAAACCTTTCTATTTTTCGTTAAAAAGGTTATTTCAGTCTCTGATTAGTTTTGGTTAATTGAACGTTCAAAGAAATGAAGTGAAAAGTCACGTGTTGCTTCTTCTTGCTCGAGGAGTTCCTTCCAGAGCGAATGGCAGCTGCAGTGCAACTCATTCAGGATTGCCGAGTCTTGTTGGAGCGAATATTCCTTCACGAGTTTACTGGCAGTTTTATTGCAAAGACGGCAATTGTGAATAGCTTTCTGTGCTCCCGCACCGGAGGGGTCCGAAACAATGCGATCAACACTTGCCGTGAGATTTTCTTCGGCTATTCTTTTCCATAGGGTTTGAATCACTGTTTTCAAACTCCAAAACCACGGAGAACGATAAAGCCCCGCTTTCCATAGAACTGAAACCAATGTGCCGGTTTGAATATTCACAGGATTTATTGATATGGACCGTGAGCCAGCTTTAATGGCATCAATTGCTGATTGGATAGCGTCGGCGATTGCTTCCTTTTCTGTTAAAAAGGGGGGTTTTAAGAGCAAGTATGTTTTGACGCGTACTTTTTGAGCTAATGCGATTGCCACTGCTTTTTGGAAGTCAGCAAATAAAAAACCCTTGTTAATATTATGAATGCGAATTTGATCTGAACTTGATTCCAGACCAATACCAACCTCGAGGATTTGTTCGGGTTGTAAAATGGTTGTTAATCGTTTGAGCGCCGATGCAGTAACAAACTCCGGCCGAGATTCAATAACTATTTCTTGAACAAAAGGGATTTCACTGATGTGTCTGAAAATAACTTCTTGGGCTGTGCGGGGAATTTCCTTTTCATCTAAAAAACTACCAGAATTAAAAATCTTGACACTTTGGAATTTTTTCCCGGCATTTGCTTGAAGTGCTTGTGTAAATTGTGCTACAAGGTTTTCAGCAGTAATCCCCTCACTTGTCTCATTTGAATAGCCACACATGCTGCAACCTCCTTCAGAGCCCAAACCCCACTGGCAACCAGGAGAGTTAAGGATAACAACAAGGGCGTTGCCAATGCCTGTTAAAAGACGCTCCTTCTCAATCCATGAAGCGATAAACTTATCGGCTGCAAAAGCCTTTCTGCTTATAAGAGCCGTTTTTCTGATTTGGTAAATTTGTGGGCTGAACATTCCAACAGGTCGTTCCATGGCAATTCATCCTGAATGGGCTTTCGTTAAGGATTTCACCTTTGTTTTTACTTTTGCTGCTCTACCAGAGGACATG
>Ga0164310_10000993_pt1 | contig 15723 bp, 17 predicted proteins | sample GuaBasSedimGuay1_FD_121795 | JGI IMG/M metagenome (GOLD analysis project Ga0164310, IMG submission 121795) | Subseafloor sediment microbial communities from Guaymas Basin, Gulf of California, Mexico - Guay1, Core 4569-9, 0-3 cm | ecosystem: Environmental > Aquatic > Marine > Hydrothermal vents... | reverse complement strand
TGAAGATGTTGACCCAGATGAGGTCAACGCGGTGTATGAGAAAGCTCGCAAGACCTAGCCGGAGACAACCATGCCCCTGATGTTCGGAACCCAAGCACGCAAAGCACTACTACGTGGCACTGATCAACTAGCCAACGCCGTGGAGGTCACCCTTGGACCCCGCGGTCGAAACGTCGCTCTGGAGAAGGCTTTTGGTGACCCTCTTGTCACCAAGGATGGCGTGTCCGTGGCCAAGGAGGTCGAGCTGGCGGACCCCTGGGAGAACATGGGTGCCCAGCTTGTGATGGAGGCTGCCTCCAAGACGAGTGACGATGCCGGCGACGGCACCACGACGGCTACTGTTCTCGCCAGGTCCCTGTACAAGGAGGGCCTCAAGTTGGTCGAGGCCGGTATGGCTCCGGTCGCTCTGAAGCGTGGGATCGACGCGGCTGTGGCCGATGTCATCGACGAGGTGTTCGGTATGTCGCTGCCTATCAAGGATCAGGCAGACATCGAGAACGTCGCCTCCGTGTCTGCCAACGGCGACCGAGCCTTGGGTGAGATCGTGGCTGAGGCTGTGGCCAAGGTCGGTCGCGACGGCATCGTCAACATCGAGGAAGGCCGAGGCATCGAGACCGCCATCGAGTCGGTCGACGGGATGCAGTTCGATCGCGGGTGGGCTCGTTCGGAGTTCTCTGGTGAGAACGGTGCTGACCGTGTGATGGACAACCCCCTCATCCTTGTGACGGACTTCTTCATCAGCTCGTGCCACCCGCTGATCCCGATGTTGGACGCGGTCATGAAGGAGAGCCGTGAGCTGCTCATCATCGCTCCCGAGTTCGCTGGTGAGGCCCTCCCCCTCTTCATCAAGAACTACCACACCGGCAACCTGCGCTCGATGTTGGTCAAGGCCCCCGGATTCGGGGCGCGACAGGCCGAATATCTCCAGGACCTGGCCATCCTGACCGGCGCAGAGTTCATCAGCCAGGCCAAGGGCGACACCTTCGAGGGGTGCTTCAGCGGAGAGGGCGTCGACCCCCTGGCCGTGCTGGGATCTGCGGGCCGGGTCAAGATCACGTCCAAGGAGACGATCATCATGGATGGTGAGGGCTCCGAAGAGGACGTGGACAACCGCATCGAGCAGCTTCGGGGTGAGGTCGAGCGGTGTGGATCGGAGTACGAAGCTGACAAGCTCCGCGAGCGGTTGGGCAAGCTGCTCGGCGGCATCTGTGTCATCCAGGTGGGCGCTCCGACCGAGGTCGCCATGAAGGAGACCAAGGCTCGGATGGAGGACGCCCTCTACGCCACGAGGGCCTCCATCGACGAGGGCGTCGCCCCCGGCGGTGGTATCACCCTCATAAGGGCCTCTGAGAAGGTCCGTACGGCCAAGACGGCCGCAGATGGGACCAAGACCCTCTCGGAGCAGGACCACGGCTACAGGCTGCTTCTGGACGCCTGTGGGGCACCCTTCCGGACGATCATCCGCAACGCTGGTGGCTCACCCGACGTGCTGCTCAACAAGGTAATCGAGCACGAGGACGAGTTCATGGGCATCGACGCCACGAACCTGAGCATGAAGAACATGCTGGAGGCCGGCATCATCGACCCCGTGAAGGTGATTCGGAATGCCCTGGCGAACGCGGCCTCGGTGGCTGGGCTCATGCTCACGACCGAGTGCTTGACCCGCAAGCCCGAACCCCCCAAGCCCGGTGACGCTGCGGGCGGTATGGGTGGTATGGGTATGCCAGGGATGGGGATGTGACCCTTGTCGAGCACGACGAAAATCGAGCTGAAGGTCCGCGACGAGGCGTATCGCCTGTTGGGTACGCTGGCCGAGCAAGGATTGTTCGGCTCGACGAAGGAAGAGGTCGCGGTCCGGCTGCTGGACGAAAAGCTGAGGGAAGTCGTCCTTCAAGGCTGGGTAGGCGTGCCTGGCGTGCCTGGTCAGACGCAGCCACTGATTCGCTGACTCTCTTGTGCCGTTGCTTGAGAGGTGGAAACTCGTCTCTTCAACATACAGGGGCGTCGGCCTCATCGGCTCCGGCGTCAAGACCTCCCCAACGTAGCGAAGGCCATCCATGCGATGGCTCGGTTTCAAGCTCGGGCGTACACGCATCGAGCCCAGCACGTTCGCTACGTCCGCATCTTTGGCCCCACCGTGGAAGCGGTGGTCCTGGAAGAGGACTGGCGGCTGATCTTGCCCAAGATCGAGGACGGGACCATCAGCCCCATCCGGACGCCGACCTCGGCCAGTTTCGGCTTCCTGCACCCCGAGGTGACCCTCGACCAGCCCATCCTCGACCAGGGTGACCCTCGTCTGTACGACCGGATCCTGCACACGCTCCAAGAGCTGTTCCCCGAAGAGTACCCCACCTCTGACCTGTGAGATGAAGATGCCGATTGACCCCAGCGGAACGACCCCTGGCCTGGCTGACAAGGCCAAGCCCGCCGAGAAGCTTCACAACATGAAGTGCCGCAACCCCAAGTGCCCCTCCATCACGGCGACGGAGATCAAGATCGAGGGCGACCGGGGGCTGCGGGTCTACCGCTGCATCGAGTGCGGCCAGACGATGCCCGTCAACGTGGGTGGGGGCGCCGGCTTCTGATGCGGACACTGGACGCCGAAGCACTCAAAGCGTTCGTGGGGGTCATCCGAAAGGACATCCCTTCGTTCAAGGTCGCGTTCAAGGACGAGTCCAAGCTCATGGCTCTGCTGGGCTTCTTGGCCTACCCCTTCAACCCGTCCTTCATGGAGCGCTACACGACGACGTGGGGTAACACGGTCTACTTTGTGTCCAAGGGGGCCTACGTGGGCAAGCCGGACAAGAGCTTCCGGATCCTAGCTCACGAGTACGTCCACCTCTTCGACTCGAAGCTTCACCCCTTCACGTTCAAGCTCTCCTACATGTTCCCGCAGGTCCTCGTGCTGCTCCCCTTGTTGGTCTTCGCGGTCTTAGCGTGGCCCCATTCGTGGATCGCCCTGCTGCCCTTCGTGAGCTATGTGCTGGCGTGTGGAGCGGCCCGCCTGAGCAAGCCCCTCTTCTGGGTCGTGCTGCCCCTGCTGCTCGGAGGTACGGGCGTGCTGGCCTGGTGGTTCACGGGCTGGTGGGCGATGGTGTTGCTCGGGGTGCTGCTTTTCGCGGTCCCCTGGCCGGCCTACTGGCGGACGAAATGGGAGAAGCGCGGCTACGGGATGAACGTCGCTCTGGCGTGGTGGCTCTACAAGGTCTTCACACCGGGCTACCTTGACCGGATCGTCGGTCAGTTCACCGGGCCGGGCTACTTCTTCATGTGCTGGTCGGGCTCGAAGATCCGTGCCTCGATGACGGGCTACAACCTACTGGCCAAGTCAGGGGACCTCCAGAACGAGCACCCCTTCAGTGTCGTCCACAGCTTTCTCCGAGAGGGGGGCTAGACTATGGGGGCTGAGGGGGTAGGGCTCATGCGTTGTCTCCGGTGTAAGAGCACACTGGAGCGGAGCGGCAAGGAGCCCACGCGACACGTGTGCTCAAACCCGGACTGCGGGCAGCACTACATCTTGCAGATGCAGTTGGTGCCTGTAGAGACTCCACACACCACCCCGCTCCTGGAGGGTAGCGATGCTGAGCGCAGTCCAGGGACAGAGTGAGGGAGTCCGTCTTCTTCGGCGGGTTGTCGAGGGTCATGTGACGACGCCCCTGCTTCTCGTGGGGGCCGACGGTACCGGCCGACGCTTCTCGGTCATCGAGGCCGCGAAGGAAGCTTTCTCCAAGGGGGACCCCGAGAGCATCCACTGCGTCCAGATCACCAAGGGGATGCACCCTGACCTCGTGGTGGTGAGGCCCGAGGACGACAAAGAGATCGGCGTCGAGGCCATGCGAGCGCTCGTTGAGCAGGCTGGCTCTTTTCCCTCCATGGTGTCGTCTCGCTTCGTCATCATCGACGGGGCCGACGCCATGACCACCGCCGCGGCCAATGTCCTGTTGAAAACGCTGGAGGAACCGCCTCCAACCTCGCGGTTCTTCTTGCTGGCGGAGTCCGCCTCGGCAGTGCTGCCAACAATTCGCTCTCGGTGCGGCGTGGTCCGTTACCGCCCCTTGCCAGAGAAATTCATCCTCGACTACCTGCGAGAGCACACGGACGACGACGCTAAAGCACTTGTCTGTTGTCGCCTTGCAGAAGGCTCGGTGGGGAGGGCGTACCAGTACCTGGCCTCCGGGCGTCTGTCGCTGAGAAATAAAGTGCTGAGTCTGCTGAAAGTCGGACTCAGCCAGGATGTCTCGTCCCTGTTTTCGAGCATTGACGAGATCGAAAGTGACCTCGATCGCGGTCTTCGTTTTTTGGACCATCTCCTTCGCGACCTTCTCATGCTCCCTCACGACCCCAGCCGTATCACCAACGTGGATGTCGTCGACCAGCTCGACGCTCTACGGGGTCAGATAGGCGAGGCGAGGTTGAGCGCTCTGTTGCGAGAATCCCGCCAGGTCCGTGAGAGGTCCCGGTCGAAGATCATCCTCCCCTTTCATGTCAAAGCCTGCTTCCTAGCAGCCTTCTCGGACTGAGGTTGTAGTGGCAACCGCGAGGAAGTCAGGACCGTTTCGTGTGTTCTTCGGCGATGAGGACCTACTCCTTGACCAGGCCCTCGAAGGGGTACGCTCTCAGAAGAGTCGGTCGGTGAGGCTTCTCGACGGGGATGGCCTCGACGGACAAGAGGTTGTCTCCATCTGCGAGACTCGGTCGTTCGATGGTCGCCCCCGAATTGTGGCCATCGACAACGCCCAGAAGGTCAAGGCTCACGAGCCCCTGCTGGAGTACGTCAAGGGCAAGGATCCCGAGGACAAGTCTGTTCTGCTGGTAGCAGTCGTCCGAGCCCCTAGGCTCTCACCTGCGTGGCTGAAGCTCATGCGGAGCGAGGGTAAGTCGGCCGAGCATCTCCAGCCCAAGCCCTGGAAAGAGCGGGAGCGTATTCAGCGGGTAGTGGATCAGGCCAACCAGCTAGGGTTGCGCTTGAACAAGGGTGTGCCCGAGCTGTTGATCAAGGTCCGAGGCTACGACCTACGCCTGATCGTGAATGAGCTACGGAAGCTGTCCTACTTGGTAGGCGATGAGGTGGCGACAAAGAAGCACGTGGGGATGCTTGTGCCCCACGTCTTTCCGGCCACACCCTATGAGGTAGCTCAGGCGGCTGCTGCCAAGAAGGTCAAGACGGCTATGACCAAGCTGGGCTTGGTCTACCGCAATCTGGGCGAGGGGGCGGCGGTGCCCCTGACCCATTCGCTGGTGCGGATCGTCGAGAAGCTCATCATCGCTCGGTCGATGTTGGACGCTAAGGATGGCGTGAAGGTCATCGCTCAGCGACTGGGGATGCACGAGTATCCCCTCAAGATGAACCTCCTACCGCTGGCTCGGCTGCACTCTGTCGACCAACTGAGGGGGCAGATGCAGACCCTATGTAGATTGGACACCCTGGTCAAAGGCCCTGCTCGATCCAAACGAACCCAGGTCGAGCTGGCCGTGCTGTCTATTGCCTCGTGAAGGAAGAACCCCATGGAGATCGTCGAGACCGTACTAGCCCCATCCCACATCGAGCTGAGCGAAGAGTTCCTGGCTCCTTACCGGAAGAAGAACGACCCCTTCAAAACTCTGCTCGCGAGGTCCACGTATCTCACCAAATACTGCCGTGACGGGGAGTCCTGGACGGACACGATCCGTAGGGTCGTCGAGGGTAATGCCTGCCTTGCTCCCGGCGTGACCGAGGCCGAGGTGGAACTACTCTTCCACCTGTTCTGGACAGGCCAGGCGCTGCCTCCTGGTCGCGGGCTCTGGACAGGTGGTATCGACGGCATCCCCGCCGACGCCCGCTTCAACTGCTGGTACACGGGCCTGTATGGGGTCGACGATTGGTGCTGGACCGCGAACCAGCTCATGCTCGGTGGAGGCGTCGGTGTTGGCCTGGGTGACATCAACAACATGCCCCACGTCCGTGACACCCAATCACGGTTCGCTGTTTGGTGTCGGGACGACCACCCCAACTTCATGGACGTGAAGCCCGAGGGGCCGTCCTTCCTCAACGGGTCCACCGATCGCTACGACTGCGAGGACTCCCGTGAGGGTTGGGTTTTGGCGCTCCGTAAGGCCCTCACAGCGGCTTTCAGCGGCAAGGACCTGGTCGTGGACCTCTCGAAGGTTCGACCCCGTGGTGCCCCCATCAAGACGTTTGGTGGCACCGCCTGTGGCCCCGGCCCGTTGGCCCACATGCTGCGTTCAACCTGGGAGCTTGTCCGAGGTGCTGCCGGTCGGCAGCTCACGAGCGTCGAGTGTCTGGACATCACCAACCACATCGGCTTGTGCATCAAGGCCGGCAACGTCCGACGGAGCGCTCTCATCGTGCTGGGTCAGCCCCAGGACCGTGCTTTCCGTGATGCCAAGAAGAACGCCACCGCGGTGATGAGCCATCGGCACACCAGCAACAACTCGATCGCCTTCCGCTCGTGGGAGCAACTACAAGACTTCAACTGGAGGGGACTGGTCGAGGACAACGTCGAGTTCGGTGAACCCGGCATCCTCAACCTCCCGTTGGGTCGTCAGACGGACCCCGAGGCCCGAGGGGTCAATCCCTGCGGGGAGCAACTACTTCACGACCGTGAGGCTTGCAACCTCGCCGAGGTATTCCCAGCAATGTTCGAGCAGGGGACTGATCCGGTGACGGTCTTCCGGTTGGTCACGCGCTACTGCCTTCGTCAGCGCCTCACTCCGCTGTCGGACCCGAAGAGCCACGCGGTGGGCCAGAAGAACATGCGGATCGGCGTCGGGATTGGCGGCGTCTGCGACTTCGACTGGACTCCCGAGATGCTCGCCAAGTGGTTTGGTGTCTGCCGGCGTGAAGCCGATGACTACGCCGACGAGCTGGGGGTCAACCGGCCCATCACGGTGACGACGGTCAAGCCGAGTGGCACCATCAGCCTGCTCAACGGCTCCAGCCCTGGCATCCACGCTCCCCATTCGGAGCACTACATCCGACGGGTCCGTGTGGCCAAGAACGACCCCATGACCGAGGCCCTGGTTCAGGCAGGGGTCCCTTGCGAGGAAGACCAGTACGACCAGAGCGGCCAGACGTGGGTCTTCGCCTTCCCGATGAAGTCAGCCCACAGTCGAGTGACCAAGGACACCGACACGCTCAAGGCTCAGTTCGATCGACAGGCTACCCTCCAGGAGTGGTGGGCCGACAACGCTGTCAGCGCCACGCTGAACTTCGACGCCGAGACGGAGAAGGACCAACTAGCTGCGTGCCTCAAAGAGTACGTGCCCCGGCTCAAGAGCACCTCTGTGCTGCCCAAGTCCCATGGCTACGTGCAAGCTCCCTATGAGGCGATCGATGAGGCCACCTTCGTGGATCTGTCCTCGTCGATCGACCACGACAACAAGCTCGTGAACGGCGGGGACATCCTGGTTGAGAGCTGCGAAGGCGGGGCCTGCCCGATTCGATGAAGGCCAACGAGCAGTTGGCGGCCTACGCCCATGAGGCGTGGGCCGGGTGGATGGGGTACCTGTTCGAGAAGTCCTCGAAGAACCCCGACGGGTCCGTGACCATCCCAGCCGAGCTGGTCGAGCGGTGGACCCGTCAGATGGGCACAGCCTATGCAGACCTCCCCGAGGACGAGAAGCACTCCGACCGGGTCGAGGCGATCAAGATCATGCGGATCTTCCTCGGTGACCCTGACGAGGACTAGCCGGTGTAGATCAAGGGCATGGGAAACAACCATGCCTGCTGTGCTGGCCACTGCTGCGTCATCCATGGCTGCAAATACTGCTTTGACGACTGTCCGGTCGTGACGGAGCAGGAACCTCAGTTGGGCGCCTGTTACGAGTGCCACGAGGATCACCAGGCCGAAGACCACGACGTACTTGAGTACGACAATGCCCCCTACGGCTGCCCTCATTGTGGCAGCTCTCGAATCATCTTCTCAGGGCACTACGACATCCCCGAAGGTACGTCGCCCACCGTGGACTCACCCTTCGTGCGCTATGTGTTATGCCTCACCTGCAAGCACAAGGGTCAATGGGCAGACTTCAAGGGCCACAAGGACCGCCAGATCAGGAGCACTCTCATGAGCAACCCCTTCAACTTCGGTCACCTCATCACGGGTGTCGTCGAGCAAGACCCCATGACCGACCGGTACGTCATTCGAGGGATGGACGCCCAGAGCAACCAGGTGACTTTCGATGTCCTCGAAGCCCTGGAGGCCCTCAAGGGTCAGTCCGTCCGGTTCACGCTCGCGAGCCTCGAAGACCTGGCCAAGATCGCCAAGATGGTCGAGGAACAAGGCAGCGGCGATGTTCTCGGCGTCGGGACTGTCGGGGGTGGCAAGAGCTGAAAGCTGGCCCTTCCACCCCCTCGCCGGTGTACTGAGAAGGTATGTCGATTGAGTTGATGGAACAGGCCAACCAGGCCCGGATTGACGAGCTGGAAGAACAGATCACCCAGGCTCGTCACGACTACTACAACAGCACGCCCACGGTCTCGGACGAGGTCTACGACGCCTGGGTCGACGAGCTGGCTGAGCTGAAGGACGACAGCGTCGCTGTCACGGCCGTCGGTGCCCCTCCGGTCTCAGCGTGGCCCAAGGTCTCCCATCTCATCCCGATGGGCAGTCTGTCCAAGGTCCAGACGCTCGACGAGATGACCTCCTGGGTCCAGGGCGTTTCGCGTAGCCGGGGTGCTCTGGGAGGGGTCGGCCATGAGCGGCTGCTGGTCACCGAGAAACTCGACGGGATCAGTCTCAGCCTCCGCTACGTTGACGGGAAGCTGGTCCAGGCTCTGACCCGAGGGGACGGCGAGATAGGCGAGGACATCACTCCGAACGCGGCCCGGATGAAGGGCGTACTGAAGACGCTGCCCGAGCCCATCTCGGTGACCTGCCGCGGCGAGGTCTTGCTCTTCAAGGATGACCTGGAGCAACACTTCCCGAGCATGGCCAACCCCCGCAACGCTGCGAGCGGCACGGCCAAGCGGCTCGACGGTCGAGGCTCTGAGCACCTCACGGTCCTGGTCTATCAGGCGCTCGAAGGACCCGAGTTCACGACCGAGCAGGAGCAGTTCGAGTTCCTGGAGAAGATGGGCTTCAAGGTGCCCTTCTGGAAGGTCACGGCGATGGCTCCGGGAATGAAGACGCCCCAGGACATTTGGGTCGACTACCAGCAGAGCATCCGAGAGAGCCTACCCTACGAGATCGACGGGCTCGTGGTTCGTCTCGATGACCTCGCCTACCAGTGGAGTCTCGGTGAGAAGAACGGCCGTCCGCTCGGGACGGTCGCCTTCAAGTTCACGGCCATCACGCGGGAGACAGTGGCTCTCGAACGCATCGACCAGGTCGGCGGTACTGGCCGCATCACACCTGTGGCTGTCTTCAAGCCGGTCCGGATACTCGGCGCAGAGATCACCCGAGCGAGCCTCTACAACCAGAGGTACGTTGAGGAAATCGGTTACGGCCTCGGGGCTCGCATTCTCGTGAGTCGAGCCAACGACGTGATCCCCCGAGTCGTGTCTGTCTCAGGCAAGGCTGCGGAGGTGTCTCAGCCGCCGGCCGTTTGCCCTGAGTGCGGGACCGAGACGGAGCGGGATGGCGAGTACATCGTTTGCCCGAACGTCGGTGGCTGCCCCGCCCAGACGGAGGGCCGCATCAAGACGTGGGTGCAAAAGCAGGGGATTATGGAGTGGGGAGCCATCCTCATCCAGAAGGTCGTCGCCGAGCGGCTCGTACAATCCGTCGCCGACCTCTATCGGCTCAAGCAGGACGACTTGGCGGCCCTGGAGCGCATGGGGGAGTCCTCAGCCCAGACGGCCATCGACGAGCTGTGGAAAGTTGTCCCGATGCCCCTGGAGATGTTCCTGGGGTCCTTGGGGATTCCTCTCTGTGGCCGGTCGACCATGACAGCCGTGGTTGACGCTGGGTGGGACACCCTGGACAAGTTCCGCGACATGGCCAGCCTGGCTAACCTGATGGAGACCCCAGGGCTCGGTCCGAAGCGAGCCCGAGCCCTCAGCACCTGGCTGAGCAAGAACTGGCCCCTCATCGAGGACATGCTCGACGCCGGCATTTGTATCAAGGAGCGGGCCGTGGGTTCCCTCACGGGCAAGAGCGTTTGCTTCACGGGCAAGAGCACCCTGAAGCGAGCTGAGCTGGTCAAGCTGGTAGAGGGGGCTGGGGGTACCGTGAAGACCAGCGTCACGAAGGGTCTGACCTACCTCGTGCTGGCGAACCCCAACTCGACCTCGACCAAGGCGAAGGCGGCCCGCAAGAACGGCACTGACTGCATCTCCGAAGAGGACTTCCTCCAGATGGTAGGGTACGAATCGTGACCGTCTCGGCATCGGGCTGGGTTCGTCGAGTCATCTTCAACAAGGACGACTTCTACATCCTGGAGCTGTACGAGGAAGCGACCCAGAAGGCGTTGGTGGTTCGTGGCCCACTCTACGGCCTCATCCAGGTCAAGCCCAACGTCCCTATCACGCTGACGGGGACGATGCGGAAGCATCCGAAGTTCGGTCCGCAGCTTGCGCTCCAGACGTGGGAGCCGTGGCCTCGGGATGAAGAGGCCGTCGAGGTGTTCCTCCACACGTGTGTCGCTGGGTTCGCCGATCGGGAGCTGGCTCGACAGATTGCCAGCTTAGGCGACGAAGCCTTCCAGAAGCTCGCTGAGGGCTCTGAGGCGGTGATGGGGGCGCTACCCCTCGGTACGGACGCCGAGGCCCTACAAGAGGCCATCCTGGGCTGGGAAAGGGCCGTAGCGGTCCGAGACCTGTCAGGACTGCTCCGCACTGGCGGTTTGGGGGCCGGGGACATTCAGGCGGCCATGAACCGCTTCGGCATGGATGCCGCCTCTGTCGTCCGGGAGGACCCCTACCGTCTGATGGAGGCGCTTCGGGACTTCCGGAAGGTCGACCTCTTGGGCATGAAGCTCGGGGTCAAGGCCAACGACCCTCGTCGGGCGGCTGGCGGGATCCTTTGGGCTCTCCGCGAGGGAGCCTCCCAGGGGCACCTGTTCTTCCGGCGAAGTCAGATCCCATCCATGGCCGAGGGGTTGTTCCATCGCCACTCGTTGCTCCCGCTGTCCGACAAGGAGTTCACGAACGCCCTTCGGTTGTTGGCCGAGCGAAAGGCCCTGGTGCTGGAGTCAGGGACGGGGGTCTACCTGCCGGACTTCTTCGCCTTCGAGCGGGACTCGGCGAACCTGCTCGCGAACCTGCTCGCCCCCGCGGACATGGACGTAGACCTCCAGCCCTTCTTGGAGAGCTACGAGAAGTTGAACCGCATCACTCTGTCTGATGACCAGCGGCGAGCCGTCGAGCAGCTCGCGGCCAACCGGGTGCTCGTGCTGACGGGCCTTCCGGGGACGGGCAAGACCACAGCCGTTCGTGTTTTGGTGCGGTTGTTCGAGGAAGCCAAGGTGTCCTTCGCGCTCATGGCTCCGACGGGAATCGCGGCCAAGAGGCTATCGGCAGTCACGGGTCAGGGGGCCTCGACCATCCACCGGGCACTTCGCTACGACGGCAAGGAGTGGGGTCTGAACGCTCGCAACCGTTACGTCGTGGATGCGGTCATCGTGGACGAGGTCAGCATGGTCGACCAAGAGCTGCTCTTTCGGCTCTTGAGCGCTCTGCGACCCGATACGATCCTCGTGCTGGTGGGTGACGACGCCCAGCTCCCCTCAGTCGGGCCGGGGAATGTCCTACGGGAGTTGGTCGACTGCGACAGCATCCCCAACGTGAGGCTCACTCAGATTTTCCGGCAGTCCGTGAAGGGAGAGATCGTCCTCAACTCGCACCGTATCAACCGGGGTGAGATCCCAACCCTGGACACGAACGACAAGGACACCGAGTTCCGCTTCATTCGTCTCTCGGACGAGGACCGCATCGTGAACCTCGTCGTCGAGATGGCGGCTAAGCTCAAGGCCCGCAACGCCAACTTCCAGATCCTTTCGCCGAAGTACAAGGGGGACGTGGGGGTCGACAACCTCAACGAGCGGCTGCGTGACCGGCTCAACCCTGCTGGGCCGAAGGAGTGGAAGAGAGGGGCTCAGCACTTTCGGCTGGGAGACCGCCTCATGGTCATCAAGAACGACTATGAGCTAGGGGTCTACAACGGGGATATGGGCAAGTTGACCCGTATCGGCCGCGACTACCTTGTGGTTCGGATCCACGGCATCGGTGAGAACGACCCTGACACGGTGGTGGAGTTCTCTTTCGAGGCTGCCCAGGAGAAGCTCTGTCTGGCCTACGCTGTGAGCGTCCACAAGAGCCAAGGGTCCGAGTTCGACACCATCATCTTGCCTGTGGTTCGCTCCCAGGGGCAGATGCTCCAGCGCAACCTGCTCTACACGGCAGTGACGCGGGCTCGGAGGAAAGTGTGGGTCATCGGGGAAGAGGACGCTGTCGAGAGGGCGGTGCGGAACAACAAGGTGATCACACGCAACACGAGCCTCTCAAAAGCTGTCACTGAAAGCCTCGCTGCCGGTGTAGAGAAAGGTCATGGCCAAGAAGGAACCGCTGAAGGGTCTGACCCCCAAGCAGAAGGCTCGGCTGGAGAAGCTTGAGTCCGAGATTCAGTTCGACAAGCTGACCTCGGCGTTCTCCATCGAGGGTCGTGACAACGAGGGTCGGAAGAGATGGACCATGTTCTCGGCTGGGACCTCCCGAGAGGGTGGTGAGTCCTGGGACCCCGAGGATGTGGCCATCGTGGAGTGCCTGCTCTCCAAGCATGTCGTGATGGCCTCCTATCGTGACGCTGTCCGTCGCAAGGTCATGCCCGTTTCGGTGGCCAACGCCGAGGCGAAGGCCATCCGGACCAGCTACGACAACAACTTGGCGAACCTGCTCAAGCAAGGCGACGACGAATGAACCCTAAGCAGATCGAGGAAATGTACGAGCGGCTCCCCATGCTCACGGTGGAGCTGTCGCCTGACCCCACGGCACTTGGGCCTCTGTACCTTCAGAACCTCATCTCGAAGGTCCGCGGGTACCTCAACGAGACAGGGGTCTACCTCCAGCGTGTGCTCAAGGCCAAGGCTGACTTGGAGTCGGACCTGGAGGCCCAAGAGGTCGCCTTTCAGATCAGCGCTGACGAGCTGCTTGCTGGCGACAAGCGTGTGACACGGTTGCCGGCTATTCGCGACCGTGAGGCCATGATCAACCTCATTCTGCGGGACGACCGCAGGACCCTTCTTGAGCTGAAGAAGCGGGTCAACGACATGGGGTACGTCGAGAAGGCCGTTCGACACCGACACCGCGAGCTGGAGCACACCATGAGCGCCATTCGCCTCCAGCGGTCGCTCATCCAGACGGAGCTGAAGACAGGGTCCTTGTACGGTGACGAGGGAGAGGAATCCCGAGGCTCCACTTGGGGTCGGAAGCCCCCCATGGACACCGACATCGACGAAGAAGAGATCGAGCGCCTCATGGAAGAGGCTGAGGCGGAGGAAAATGGGGAGGCCGAGGAAGAGGAACTCAGCGAGGCTGCCCCTGAGCCCGAGGACGACCCCGAGGACGAGCCTGAGCCCGAGGACGACCCCGAGGACGAGCCTGAGCCCGAGGACGACCCCGAGGACGAGCCTGAGCCCGAGGACGAGCCTGAGCCCGAGGACGAGCCTGAGCCCGAGGACGAGGACGCTGACATCGAGAACCTGTTGGGGGACCTCGAAGACCTCGACGATGATGTCTCCCTAGGTGGCTCGGACACGCTGCTGTGCAGTGTGTGCGGCGAGCCCCAGAAGGAGACTGAGTCGGGTCTCGTCTGTGCCAAGGGGCACGGAGCAAAGGAGCCCTCGGCACAAGAGCCCGAGCCCGAGGCGGACCCAGGGCTCGATGCCTCTGACCTGTTCGATGAGCCCGAGCCGGAGTCTGTTCCGACAGACCCCGTTGCGGCGGCTCAAGCGGTGAAGGACGCGGCCACGCCCGACGAGGATGAGCCCGAAGATCCCGACATCGCAAGCTTCCTTGATGACGACGAGGATTTCTCCGACATCTTCGCCGAAATGGAGCAAGACGACTGACTCACTGGTGTATGTACCCCGTGAGATAGATCGCTCTGGCCCACCCTCACTGCTTTGTGGGATCGGGGCGACCCCAACCTGGAGATACGGAAATGAGTGACGACGTTTTTGGTGACTATGACTTCGACGATGACGTGGGCCTGGAGGCTGAGGACAAGAAGCACGCGGCCACGGACCGACAGGAGTGGTTCAAGGGGGAGAAGGGCAACACGTACCGTGCTGCACTTATCTACTTCCACCCGATCGACATCGCGGCGATGCGGGCGGCCAAGAAGAAGAACCCTGAGATCGAGCGAGAGGCCCTACTAGAGGTGGGCCAGAAGGCACTTGCCAAGCGTGCCGAGGAACGGGAAAAGGCGGTCGACCAGCTTGGTGAGCACGAGAAGCTGGACCTGCGCCGGATTCAGTTCCGCAAGATCATGGCCCACTACAAGGAAGGCGTCGGCTACGTCGTCTCTCGCATGGGCAAGGACGGCAAGGATGCCGACAAGGTCTGGGCCATGATGGGCGACTTGAAGAAATACTTCACGACGATCCTGCTCATCTACCCCACCACGCGAGAGGGTGAGATCGACAAGAGCCGCCTCTCTCAGGGGTGGGTCGTGAAGCCCTGGCGTTTCTCGGGCAAGGTCTACGGTCGGCTGCACCAGGTGGCCGCGGGTCTCAAGTCCAACGAGCTGGCCATTGCGACTCAGGACCTGAGTCTGAAATGCACCAACACGGACTTCCAGAACTTCGAGATCGATGGCGCTGGTCGTGGTGTGTGGCTCAAGAGCGACAAGTTCCGGGACAAGGTCCTGGAGGCGGCGGTGAAGCTCTACAAGGAGCTGAACCCCTTCCGTGAGCTGTCGACGGCGGACCTCAAGATGAAGCTGGGCCTCGGCGGCGAGGTCGGCGACGACGTGAGCGAAGACGACTTCGACGACATCCTGGAAAACGTCTAGGTCGGTGATCGTTCTTGGCCTTGACCCGAGCCTGACCGGGTTCGGCTGGTGCGTCCATCGGTCGGACATCGCCGGGCCGGGCCGGGTCGTTGCCAAGGGCGTCTGGGGGACCACGTCTAAGCAGGTGTTCGTCTGGCGCTACATGTACATGCGCGAGTCCGTGGGGCGGCTACTCGACGAGTTCCCCGAGGTGGAAGCCCTCGGGGTGGAGTCTCCGCCGTTTGGGGAGCAGTTCAGCGAGGGGCTCTACGGGCTCTTCCTGTACACGCTGGAAGCCATTTTCATGCGTCGCAAGGACGTGGTCTTCTTCGATCCTCTCACCGTCAAGCTCCTTGCCAAGATGGACAACCGTGTCCGTCGAGGAACCATGGACAAGCGGGACATGATCGACGCCGCCAAGGCGGACACCGGCATCAAGACGTGGAACCACAACGAGGCTGACGCCTTCATCATCAGCCGCTCGGCCGCCCGCTTCTGGGACTTCCAGAAGGGGCTCATCTGCGAGGACGAGCTGACCCACTCCGAGAAGCACGCCTTTGCACGAACCCGGACCCTACAGAAAGGGGCGCGAGCTGGACACGTCGTGAAGAAGGGGCTCGTCTTCCGAGAGGATGACCGCTTCTTCCAGTTCTCCTTGCTCGACCCCAGCGACGTGAGCGTCGCCGTCACATTCTCTCGCGAGGCCCCCTGATGTCTCCTGCCGCCAAAGCCACCACCAAGAAGACCACCACCAGGAAGAAGGCCGCGGCCAAGAAGAAGCCCCAGAAGACGG
>Ga0164310_10000991_pt1 | contig 15735 bp, 4 predicted proteins | sample GuaBasSedimGuay1_FD_121795 | JGI IMG/M metagenome (GOLD analysis project Ga0164310, IMG submission 121795) | Subseafloor sediment microbial communities from Guaymas Basin, Gulf of California, Mexico - Guay1, Core 4569-9, 0-3 cm | ecosystem: Environmental > Aquatic > Marine > Hydrothermal vents >... | reverse complement strand
GCCTGGAAATCGGCCCCAAGTTTGACCTGGCGGCGTTCTTGCGAACCTTTGAACGCCCCAATCCATTTCGACACGCACAGGCACACGTGTCCGGGATCGAATGGTAGCTGTACCAGATTGCCTTTTTGCCCATTTCCGGTATAATCAGCGCAGATTAATTTAGAGGTATACGAAATGATGCGCCAAACTTGGAGATTTTACACCTATACGTATTCCGGCGGGTTGTAGCGCGGCGATCAAACATTTGCGCCGATCGGTGCTGCGACCCGCATCCCTCAGACCCACACTCGGTGGGTTTTTTGTTATCACCACCACCCATATTCACAAGAAAAGAGAATTCTAATGAACAAACCTACAATTGACGAACAAGTCGCCATTCTGATGCGCGGCGCGGAATACGGCGACGAGCAGATCAAAGAGCACATGCGAGAAGAGCTGCGCGAGCGATTGATCGAAGCGGAAAAGGCCGGGCGCCCGCTGCGCGTTTATGTGGGATTCGACCCCACCGCCACCTACCTGACCATCGGCCACACCGTGCCGATGCGCAAGTTGCGCCAGTTTCAGGACCTGGGCCACCACGTGATATTCCTCATCGGCACCTTTACGGGCCTCATCGGCGACCCGAGCGACAAGACCAACGCGCGCGCCCAGCAGACGCCGGAACAAGTGGCAGAGAACGCCCGCACCTACACACAGCAGGCGTTCAGGATACTCGACCCGGAAAAGACCGAGGTGCGCGACAACGCGGAATGGCTGAGCAAACTCACCTTCGCCGACGTCATCAAACTGGCTTCCCATTTTACCGTCCAGCAATTCCTGGCCCGCGAGAACTTTTCACTGCGCCATGAGAAAGGGGACGCCATCTGGCTGCACGAGTTCTTCTACGCACTGATGCAAGGGTACGACGCCGTGGCGCTAGAGGCCGACGTGCAAGGTGGCGGCACCGACCAACTATTCAACCTCCTGGCCGGGCGCAAGCTGCAAGAGTCCTTCGGCCAGCGCCCCCAGGTCTGCATCACGCTGCCCATCCTGGTGGGCACCGACGGCCACACCCGTATGGGCAAAAGCAAGGGCAACTATGTCGGCATAGACGAGGCCCCAGAGATCAAGTACGGCAAAACCATGTCCATCCCTGATTCCGCCATGCGCAACTGGTTCGAACTGGTCACCCGCTGGACGCCGGAGCAGATTGACGCATTGCTAGAGGCAGTGGAACGGGGCGAGCTACACCCAATGGAAGCCAAGAAAAAACTGGCCTGGGAAATCGCATCCATCTTTGATGGAGATGAGGCCGCCGGCAAAGCCGCCGCCCACTTTGAGCGGGTGCACCAAAAGCGGCAGTTGCCGAAAGAAATGCCCTCCTGCGCGCTGACCGGCCCAACCAACGTCGTGGACGTCATCCACAGCGCCGGGCTGACACGCAGCAAGAGCGAGGCCCGCCGGTTGGTGCAGCAGGGCGCGGTCAAACTGGACGGCGAGCGTGTGACCGCCATTGAGACCGAGATCAAACCCCAAGGTGAAAAGATATTGCAGGTGGGAAAGCGGCGCTTCCTACGGCTGATACAGAAAAGCTAGGTACACTGTCGCCAAAACCTCAAGCCAACACGGAAAACAAAACACGGACGAACACGGGAAATCCGCGTGCGCAGCCTGTGCTCGTCCATGTCCCGTTTAACTGGATAGTTGCGATTGCCCTTTTCGGGTGAGGGCAGTATAATGAACGTAGGAGCAATCCTCGTGGTTGCCCTCATTGAGCACACGGGAGATCATTATGAAAAGAACAGTTTTGGTGGCCACTCTCGCCGCCATCTGCCTGGTTGTCCTGGCGCTCGCCGCCTACGCCCAGACCTCGCTCCAGATCCAGCCTGACCAAAGCATAGGCGTCCTTTCAGAAGACCCCGGCTCCGGCGAGCAGTGGAGCGCGTCCATCCTTCCCTTTGGCAACTATACCGGGACAACATCCGGCCAGCTCATCTTTTGCCGCACCTACCTGCACTTTCCACTGAATGGGGTTCCCGCAGGTTCCACGATCCAATCGGCCGCGCTCTACGTCTACGTGGACGATCACTGGCCCGACGATAGCGGCGCGCCGATGTCAGTCTACCCTATAACTGTGGCGGATTGGCCGGAAGGAGACGGTTGGAACGACCCAATCGCCTGGCCTGCATTGGGCGGGGCCGTGGCAACGACGAACGTTTTACCAACCGAGGGATGGTTCTCCTGGGACGTGACCGCGTTGGCGCAAGGCTGGCTGGACGGCGCGCCCAACTATGGCCTGGCGCTGGCCGCCGCCGACCTGGGATCAACGTCTAGTAACTGGGCCACCGCCCGCCGCCTGACCGCCGACAACCCAGACACGCGCCCCTACCTGGAGATCACCTACCTGGCGCCCACGCCTACGCCCGAACCCACGTCCACACCAGCGCCGCCAGCGCCCACAGCACCGCCGCCGCCCGCTCCCGCGGCCACCCCGGTTCCCGTTCCTACCGTCACACCCACGCCCGAGCCAATCCTGTTGCCGGAGACAGGCGGGAACGTATCCTCGCTCGCGGTCTGGCTTCTATTGCTCGGTGGAGGGAACGTGGCGGCGCTGATCGTACTCGTGTCGCTGCTCCACAAAACGTAAGCAATGAGAGAACAAGAAACTCTAACGCTGCGGCTGCTAGGCAAAACACAGATCCTCTATGGGACGTCCTCGCTCGCCGAGCCTCTGGCCACAAAAGAGCAAGCCCTCCTGATTTATCTGGCCTGTCAGCCCGACCAGCGGTTTTCCCGCGATCACCTGGCCACTCTCCTATGGGGCGAGACCTCTCAATCTCGAGCCCGTTACAACCTCCGCCGGGCGTTGTGGCATCTCCGCCAGGCGCTCGACCAAGTCGGCCTCCCGCCAGAAGCCTGCTTGATCACCGAGGGTTTCTGGGTCTACGCCCCGTCCAATGCTCCCTGCCAAGTGGACGTCCGCGATTTTGAACAAGTCCTCCATGCCTGCTTTCAGGACCCGCAATCCCAATTCTCTCCTGCTTCCGAGGGCATTCGGCGGATTCGTAAGGCGCTCGACCTCTACCAGGGAGACTTTTTGGCCGGGTTCTCCGTCCTTAACGCCCCCAACTTTGAAGAATGGCTCACTCTGGAACGGGAGCGACTCTTCCTGCTCCTCCTCCGCACCCTGACCAGCCTCATCCAAAACTTTATCGCCCGTGGCGCGCGCGACGAGGCCATACCCGTCTGTCAACGCCTCCTCGTGCTTGACCCCTTGCAAGAAGACATTCATCGCCTGCTCATGCGCCTCTACTGGGAAACCGGGCAGCGGACACAAGCCCTCCGCCAGTACAACACCTATCGCAATCTCCTGCGGCGCGAACTGAGCATTGAACCGCTGGAAGAAACTCGAGATTTATACCAGCGCATCCTCCAACACGAGTCTCCTCCCACACCCACCACATCCTCCCTCGTTCTCACTTCCCGCCTCACCCCCCCATCCCCATCATCAGAGTCCCTTCCTCGTCCTCGCCTCTCCTCCCTCCTCGACCGCGGCCTCACCGTCCGCCTGACTATCCTCTCCGCTCCTCCTGGCTACGGCAAGACGACCTTGCTGACCCAGTGGATAGAAAACCACTCGCAGAGCAGCGACCAGCAGAAACCGCTGTTTGCATGGTACAAGGTGAACGAGACGGACAATGATCCACTCGCCTTTGTAGAGGGACTGGCCGCCTCCGTAGCCCGACTGCATCCCACCACGGGACAGACCCTGCAAGACCATGTCCACGACATCGTCTCCTTGCAGGGAGACACCCGGCAGGCGGTGGGCCTCCTGTCAAAGAACTTGGCCTTGTATGACCCTACGCCGTTCGTCATCGTTCTCGACGACCTGGAACGCCTGACCAGTTCAGACAGCCGCAAAGTGCTTCAACAACTGGTGGAGCATCTCCCCGCCAACGGGCACCTCTACTTATTAACGCGCATAGACCCTGATCTCCCACTGCCTCGCCTGCGCGTCCGTGGCCAATTGCTGGAACTCCGCACCGCCGAACTCCGATTCACCGACGAGGAAATCGCCGCGTTCATAAAGCACAGCCCAGCCTTGAGTCTCGGCCAGGACGAGATCGCCGAGTTGACCACCCGCGCCGAGGGATGGATAGCGCCTCTATGGCTGGCCGCCAACGCTCTCAGTCGCTTCGCCTCCAACCTGGACGATGTCTGGACGGGGATATTCGCCTACCTGCGCGACGAAGTGCTGGCCCCTCAATCTCCCCAGGTACGCGCCTTTCTCCTGAACAGCGCCATTTTGGATCAGATGACGCCCAGTCTGTGTCAGGCTGTTCTGGATGCGTCCTCAAGCGCAGGAGATATAGACAATTCGGCCCAATGGCTGGCCGAGTTAGAGCGGCGCAACCTGTTCCTCCGGCGTATCACTCCGGCAACCATTTCCCCCCTCGCAGATATGACGGGAGAGGGTACGGAATCACGCTACACCTATCACCCCCTCTTTCTGGCCTTTCTGCGGACGGAACTCTATTCCCGCCTCTCCCGCGCCGAAATCAAAGCTATGCACCGGCGGGCGGCGATGGGTTGGGAGCAACAGGGACACCTGGAACTGGCGCTATTCCATTACCAACAAATGGGCGACGAGTCGGCGGTGGCCCGGCTGCTCGAGCAGATCGCGCCCGCCTACCTGCAACAGGGGCGTCTGGAACCGCTGGCCCGCTGGCTGGACCAATTAGAACCGGCCGTGCGAGACCAACATCCACGCCTGACGCTTAACGCCGGACATCTACGTCAGGCGGAGGGGCAGGTAAAAGAAGCTCGCCTGCTCTACCAGAGAGCGGCGGCAGATTTTGAGCTGGGGCAAAATAGCACGGCCCACGGCGACAGCCTGCTCGCCCTGGCCGAACTGGAGCTCTTGCGCGGCCATTACGCTGAAGGAATCGAGCTAGGAGAGCGGGCGCTGACCTGTTGGGATGAGACGGATATACGACGTCGCACAGCCGCCCTCTGCACCATCGGGCAACTACAGGCCCGCCAGGGGAACCTGGCGGACGCCGAATCTCTGCTCGCGCAAGCCAAAGACTTGCTCCGCAGTCGCGACCAGCCCCTCCTTGCCTTCCAGGTGCTGCGCGTTCAAGCCTGGATCGCCTATCTCCGAGGAGACTACCACCGGACGATAGGCTTGAACCGCCTGGCCGAGCACGAGGCCGGACGCGACGTTTTCCCAGAACTCGTTGCGACCTTTAACAATCCCGTGCCGGCCATTCTGAGAGAATGGGGAAAGGGCGAGATCACCTGGGAAATGACACACCAGCGGATAGAGGCCGCTCGCCAGATTCAGGATCGGCTGGCCCTATCCCACGCCTACACCGATCTGGGCAACCTTTATCTGGACCGGGGACAGTGCATCGAGGCGCAAGAGAGCTTCCGACAAGCAATAGCCGAGGCGGAAGCAGCCGGCGAGGACGGACTGCTCCGGTTGTGTGGAGAGGCTCATCTGGTGTACGCTCACTTCCTCCACGGCAATACCCAGGAAGCCGCCGAGGTAGCCGAGGCTGCGCTGCGCCGCTGCCAGGCCCGCGCCGCCCCGCCCCTGGAATTGGCCGTGGCGCAGACGGCGGCGGCCCTGGCCCACATCAGCCTCCAGCCCGGAGGCGACTCGGATCCGAAAAACTCCCGCCAGTTGCTCGACGAGGCGTACCAAACCTTCGACCGGCTGGGAGTCCGCTACGGCGCGTTCGTATCGGCCGCACTGCTCGGACTGGCTCACCTGACCGAGGGCGGAGCAGGCAACCGACAACAAGCGCGCCGCTACACGACCACAGCACTGGCCCTGGCCGCCGCCGAAGGCTACACCCAAACCATCGTCACATCTCATCGAGTCACACTGCCCCTCCTGCGCTTTGCCCTGCGCGAGGGAGTAGAATCCCGCTTTGTCAGTCAAATACTGGCACAGATAGGAGAAGATAAAGAGTAGAGAACGCCAGTTAACCAATCAGACCACCAAGCCCCTCGCTTTGGTGGTCTTTTGCTTTATCCCTCGCACCATTCGCCCCTTTGCCCTTTTGACACGCTCCCTGACACGCTCCGTGAAACGGTGTGTGAAATGGCCTGCTGCTATCATAGATGGCACAATGATCAAGAGAGAGCAAAGGGGAAGGATGAAAAAACAAGGGCTGCGCCTGACCATTACTATGGGCCTCGTGGTATCGTTGCTCATCGGCTCATCGGCTCACAGCAGTCAAATTTCAATCGCGCGGGCGGCCGAGCCCTCTTCGAACCGTGCCCTGATCTTGCTCGCCCCCGGCGCCGACTTGAACTCGACCATCAAGACCGTCGAGCTGACCGGCGGCTGTGTGACTCACATCTTTCCGCCGGCTGCACTGATCGGCAATGTGCCCGTAGCCCCGGATGACGCCAGAGCCGTCTATCGGCAAGCGGTAAACGAAGCGGCCCTGGTCACACTGACCGGCAAGGCGCGCCGCGCCGCGCAGGTGTGGAACCAACTCCTGGCCTCCGAATCCTCTTCCATCGCAGCGCGTATTGATACCGAGATAGTGAACGACGCGTTGGCACCCCCGCCGCCCGAAAGAACACTCTCTCTAGCCAGCGTCAGCGGAAGCGCACAAACTCCCAACTATTACGAGACCAGCGAGTACTTTATCGGGCGCGTGGCCGTGGGGATCGTGCTACCCGAAAGCGATGGCAGCGCAGATTCCTCGACCGAGGACTGGAACGCGGACGAGCGGGCGCTGGTGTTGAGCGAGATCACCGCCGCCCTCGACTGGTGGGCCGCCCTCGAGCCAAACGCCCACCTCACCTTTGTCTACGATGACGGGACAGCCGCTCCCATCGCCACCGGCTACGAACCCATCAGTCGTCCCGCCAGCGACCAATCTCTCTGGATCACCGAAATAATGGAGAAAAAGGGCTACACCGGCCCCTCCCACTTTGGCCAGGTGCGCGACTATAACAACGCACTGCGCGAGGCCTATGACACCGATTGGGCCTTTACCATCTTTGTAGTGGATAGCTCTAACGATGGCGACAATCGCTTCGCCGACCACCACTTTGCCTACGCCTACCTGGGCGGCCCCTTCTTTGTGATGACCTACGGCAACAGCACTTATGGCCCCAATAATATGGACGCCGTCGCCGCTCACGAGACCGGCCACATCTTTTTCGCGCTCGACCAGTACTACTCGGCCCACCAGCCCTGCACCCGTCAAGCGGGCTACCTGGGTGTGGAGAACCAGAACAGCGAGTACGGCGGCTGCGCCTCAGACGCGCCCAGCATCATGCGCGGCCACACCCCACCCTACCGTAATGGCGACATTGACGCATACGCTCGCGGGCAGATCGGCTGGCGCGACTCTGACGGCGACGGCATCCTCGACCCAGTTGATACCACACTGAACGTGATCAGTTCCGATTACGTGACCGCTACCGAACAGCCCAACGTCCTGACCTTTACCGGCAGCGTGCGGGACGATCCTTTCCCCTCGCCGCTCCGCCGCGACACCGTCATCAACACCATTGAGCAGGTACAATATCGCTGGACGGGCGGCAAATGGACGGACGCCCAACCCGCCGATGGAGCCTTTGACACCTACACCGAAGCCTTCACCTTCACCACGCCCCCCCTGCCCACCGGCGACCTTGATATTGACCTGCGCGTGGTTGACTCGGCCGGCAACGAACTGATCCAGACCCTCGCGACCATCCCAATGGTGGACCCGGTAGACGCTATTCTCGACACGACGCTGACCCAGGCGGCGCAGCAAGCCGCAGGGGGAGAAGAACAACCCCACGTCACCTACAACGGCCAGGGCATCTCGACCATCAGCTACATCGCGGGCGCCTACTATCGCATTGACGACGGTCCCTGGCAGCCACTCGCGGCCAGCGACGGCGCTTTTGACGAGCCACAAGAGGATTTTACCTTCACCATAGACCTGGCAACCCTCAGTCCCGGCCTCCACCAGATACAAGCCCGCTCAATGGACGGCGCAGGAAACACAGAGACATCCCCTGCCGGCGACTCTATCTTTGTCCAGTTGCAGACGCACTCTGTCTTTTTGCCCCTGGTGCTAGCCAACAAGTAGCCGACCACAGAAAAGTGAACGCCACGTAACCGCTTGGGCGATGTTACGTGGCGCGTTTCTGCAATCAGTTGAAGGATGCGGAGCGCCGGAGAACGAGGCTCGCCGCGATGACCACAACCCCAAACCCCAGCGCCAGTAACGCAACACTACCTGTAGAGCGCGTGCTTCCACTGACGGGCAGAACAATCGTGGGCTGTGGGGTTGGCGAAGCCTGAGGCTCAGATGGAGGAGCAGGCTTGGGAGGAGACGGAGGCTTTGGCGTGGGCGTAGGCTCCAGCGTCGGGCGGGGGGGACAGGTTGGGCCAATAGTTGGACGCGGCGGCAATGTTGGGCCAACGGTAGGGCGGGGCGGTAACGTCGGTTCAGCGGTAGGGCGGGGCGGCAGAGTAGGAGTGGGATCCTGGGCCAGTACAACGGCTAGTCGCCCGGCCAGGCACACCAGGCAAGTGAGTATGCAGACCACAGACTGCAAATTGCGAATCGCAGATCTGTCATTCGCCATTTGTTATTCGGCACTTTGTCTTCGGCGGTGAATCACGCTGGAGCTAACCCCCATAGCTGTAAGCGCCAAGCCCGCAACTAGCAGTACGATGACGTAACCGGTCATCCCACCAGAGTCAGGTAGTATGGGTGGTGTTGCTGTAGTTGTGGCAGGGGACTCTGGAGCCGGTGTTCCCGGTAAAGTCGTTGGTTCCAGTGGAACAGTCGGTGGCGGAGCAGTTGGTGGCAGTGGCGTGTCACGGGTAGGGATGGTCCCTGGTCGGGTTGGCGGGGGGGCGGGACGCGTTGACTCCTGGGCTATAGAAACAGAAGCATGAGGAAGCGCCAGTACAAAGGCCAGCGCGACGATCCCAATAACTACCAACACGTATCCCCGCGTAGCAAGGTTGGGCTGTTGATTCTCCTTCATTCGATTTCCTCCTGGTCAAGCTCTTCTGATCTTGCCAGTATACTACAGCCTCGGATTACGTCAAATCCTCAATACCACGCTATGTCCATCCTTGCTCAAGACCTCGAAGGCATAATCAACTCCCTCCTGCCCTTTTCGGAGCAGGAGGGAGTATGCCTACCCAAGCCCAAGTACGCTCAGTTTGTGTCAGTAGGATGGAAGAGCAGGACGTTGTAGCGGCGGTTCGAGAGTGCCCTGCATACTGGCGGCGCCAGCCGCCCCTCCCACACCTTCCACGTCAACGTCGAGCGGCCCATGCACGTTGTTCTGCTCATTGGACTCGTACACCGTACCCCAGTCAGTGCCAGGGTTCCAAGAGTCCACTTGGGCATACAAAGCGTAGGTGCCCGGCTCGCTGAAGGAACCTCCAAAGCGACTGTAGTCATCCTCATAGTGTTCGTCATCGTAGTGAAGGATGATCGACTCACCTGGACCCAAATCTCCGAGGGTCACACCGCACACCACCCACACCAGGCCGCCATCTGACCCAGCCTCGAACCATCCCTCATTGACTTCGATGGGCAGCTTTTCCTGGTCTGGGTTGATATAAAGGTCGACATAGAAGCAGGCTCCCGGTGTCTGTGTGCCAATGTTCTCGACGGTGAGCGCGATGTCGACTACTTGCCCAGCGAGCGGTTCGGCGGGCGTGACGCTGATATCGGTGATCACCAGGTCGGGCAGGTTGAGAGTGGGAGCACCATAGTTTCGAGTAGCGATCGGCAGGAAGATCTTGTACTTGCCAGGGAAACTGCCAGGGAAGTGAACGATGGTCGTCGTATCCCCGGGTTCCTCTGGCCAGTCCTCGACATGCCCTGCGTTATCGGTGGCCCGACCACGGAAGTGATAGGTGGCATCGGGTTCGCCAACGTAGGTAGCGGTGTACACCGCCGAGGTCTCGGTAGTCTGCGTGATCCAGTCAGTCCACTCGCCGTCGCCCTCGACCTTGACCTGCACGTCGAAGAAGGCAATCCCAGAGCCAACGTCAGTGTCACCGCCACTCCACTCGACGGTAAAGTCAAAGCTGCCCCACTCACTCGGTGAAGTGACCGTGGAGGTGGGCGGCGCGGTATCATAGATAGTCAGGGCCTTGCCGTCGGGCGAGATAGGCTCGGCGTTGCCGGCTTGATCCATCGCCACCGTGGCAAAGTAGTAGTGGCCATCGCCCTCGCCAGCGTGGAACTCAAAGATACCGTTCAGAGCCGATGAGAAAGTCACGTCGCTCCAATCTCCTGTTTCGCCATAACGATAGTACAAGTAGGTGTACTCGGCATCGAACGAGGCGTTCCAGGTGATGGGGATGGTCGACGTGATGGCGTATACCGGCGCCTCCATAGAGGATTCGGGCGGAGTGTTGTCGAAATCAATGCGGTCGTCTCCAACGCCAAAGGGTTCGGATTCTACGTTGCCCACGTTATCCACAGCGACCGTGCTAAAGTAGTAAGTGCCGTCACCCGATGTGGGGATGTAGGCAAAGCTGCCACTAGTTCCCATCATAGAGAGACCGGTATCGGCCCAACTACCGATAGGCTGATACTTGACCCACAGGTGGGTCTCGTACACACCACTGGCGTTGTCGCTGGCGTCCCAGTCGATTATGATGGGAGACGTGTTGGTAGCTTCGTCGGCGATGCTGGCCGCCGATTCGGGCGGCAGGTTATCTTGCTCAAAGTCGATAGTGGCCATATCAGTTAACCCCAAGGTGTCAGCCACAGTAAAGAGTACGTCGGACTGTGTTCCCACGTACGCTTCCACCGAGTACTCGGCCGTCCAGGGCGCGACGGTATCGAGGGGCGGCGTGTCGCCAAAGGCAGTCGCGGCGGCCAAGTGAGCCGGATTCGGCTCCGTGAAGGTAATGTCCACCGTTATGACCTGATCAGCGCCTTCGCCGGGTTCGCTGTTAAAGTACACTGTGCCGCCATCGGCGTCCAAACCAAGGTTGTAAAAGTAAGTTCCATCGGAGGAAACGTCCACAGTTTCGATCTCCGGCGCGGCCGAGTCGTAGCTAAAGGTGGCCGTGCCAAAGTCAGCCTCGACATTGCCCTCCGTATCGGTGGCGCGCGATTGCACCACGTACGTCTCGCCATCGTCAGGCGTGAAGGCGTACTGCCAAGTGGTCGTGCCGGTGGCCCGGAGCCACTCCAGAGCCGCCTCCCAGCTGTCTCCATCCCAGTAGAGGCCGTCGGATGTGCGTTGGATGGTGAGATCCACATAGTCCAGCACGGCCACAGGCGCGTACGCCGTGCCCTCGATCTGCCCAGGCCAGCCGACGTTCACGTAGAGGCCGCCGGTATCGATCGAGGAGTCTGGCTCACTCTCGGTATAGGTAAAGGTGTTCACGTCGAAACTGACTTCGACGTTCCCGGCGGCATCGGTGGCGCGGGATCGCACGTTGTAGGTTTCGCCGTCTGTGGGCGCAAAGTCATAGGTCCAAGCTACAGTCCCGGCGGTAGGCAGCCACTGCACCGCGCCCACCCAAGCGCCACCGTTCCAGTAGTTACCGTCGGAGACCCGTTGGAGAGTGATATCCACAACTCCCACACCAGAGGTCTCATCATCCGCGGTACCGGCGATATGCCCCGGCCAGCTCGCCGGGCCGTAGGTGCCAGCCGTGTCTATGGCCGAGTCAGGCCGGACATAGTCCAGCGTAATCCCGCTCGAGACCTCCGAGACAGGCCCAACGGTGCCCACGCCATTGGTGGCGGTGACGCGATATTGGACAGTCTCGCCGTCAAGAAAGACCCGCGTGTCTTCCCAGAAGGTCTGGGCATAGTCGGTCTGGACCACCATCCATGCGCCTCCGTCAACGCTGCGCTCGACGGTGTAGAGAATGCCAGAGCCAGTGTTGGGCACTGCATCCCAGAAGGCGTAGAAGGTGTTGTCCTGGTCCCAGGCGTCGTCGGTACCGACGATATCGCCCTCTCCCAAACCAACAGGCTGCGCGGGCGTCTCGCTGTCTATCGTCACGCCATTGGACTGGGTCCACGGACCGAGCAGATCCACCGCATCCACAGCACGCACGCGGTAGTAGATGGTAACGCCATCGCCGTGTGTGACCGGGTCGAGGTAGAAGGTGGTGGTGATACCGGTCGCTACGGAATCCCAATCCGCACCGCCGTTGGTGCTGTGCTCCAAGATGTAGGTCACTGGCGATATGTCTGTCACCTCATTCCAGTAGACGGTGATGTCGCCATCGGCATCCCAATCCACATCGGGACTTTCTTCCGTGACCTCGTCTGTTGCAAGCGGGTTGGAGGTATCGATGTTTACCTGGAAGTGATCGGGCGGCCCCCAGTTACCGGCGTTGTCTCGCGCCCGCACGTGAAAGTACCGGATACCGTCAGCTACACCAGTGTAGCTACGGGTGTTGCCGGTAGTATCTTGAGTCAGGTCTGGCTCGGTATCGGGCGCTTGGTCCAGCACATAAGAGTAGCCTGAGATGCCCGCGCCGCTGCCCGGCGTGGTCCAGTTGAAAGTGGGAGCGTTATTGGTGTACCAGAGCGCTTCGTCTGGATGTGTGGGTGATGAGATTTCTGGCGCGCCTGGCCCGCTGGAAGAGTAGTTGAAGGTGCTGGTACCCAGCGTTGTTTCCTCATTGTCGGCGTTATCCGTGGCCCGCGATTGCAGGTCGTAGGTCTCGCCGTCGTCGGGGGCAAAGGTGTATTCCCAGTTGGCCGTGCCGGTGGCTCGCAGCCAGACTTGGACGACCTGCCAGTCGGCGCCGTTCCAGTATTGATTATCAGACTGGCGACGGATAGTGATATCCACAAAGGCCACGTCAGAGAGATTGTCGGTGGCGGTTCCCTGGATATGACCCGGCCAGCCAATGTTGTTGTAAAAGCCGCTGGTCTCGATTGCCGAGTCGGGCCGCACAAAGTCCAACGTCAGGCCATCGGAGGGCGTCGAGGGCGCGCTGCTGAGACCCGCGCCGGTGTGGGCGATCACGCGGTAGGCGACATTCTCGCCGCCAGAGTAGGGAGTGGGATCTTGCCACTGAGTCGCCCCCAGACCAGTGATCATCTCTTCCCAGCCGCCGCTGTTGCGGCTGCGCTCTACACTGTAGGTGATACCGGAAGGTGTGCCGGGCACGGCATCCCAGAAGACTAGGAAGTTGTTATCTTGATCCCAGTCGTCGTCGGCGCTGACCACGTCACCCTCACCGACATTGGCCGGTGCCGGCGGTGTTGTCAGGTCAAAGGTCACACCGTCCGACCCGGTCCAGCCGCTCGTCAAGTCAACCTCGTCGGATGACCGCACGCGGTAAAAGACTTGATCGCCGTTGCCGTAGCCGGTGTCTGCGTACTCGGCATCAGTCAGATCGTCGGCGACCAGCTCCCACCCACCGCCATTGAGGTCTCGTTCCAGGCGGTAGGTGATGTCACTGCCGGTATCGCTTACGGCGCTCCAGTAGACGGTGATGTCGCCATCGGCGTCCCAGTCCACGTCGGGTGTTTCTTCGGTGATCTCGCCCGGCGCGGCAGGGGCGGTTGTGTCGATGTTCACCTGGAAGTGATCTGCGTCGCCCCAGTTGTTGGCGTTGTCCTGGGCGCGGATGTGAAAGTACCAGACGCCGTCGTCCAGGTCGGCAAAGCTGACGGTGTTCTCATCGGTCTCGATAATGCTATCGGGCACGGTGGTGGGGTTGTGATTCAACAAGTAAGAGTAGCCCTGAATGCCCGCGCCGCTGGATGGTGTCGTCCAGTTGAGAGTGGGATCGTCGTCATTGTACCAGGTCGCTTCGTCTGGATGTGTGGGCGACGAGATCACGGGGGCGTCGGGGCCGCCCTCTGAGTAGGAAAAGCTGCCCACGCCAAAGGTGATTTCGACGTTGCCGGCATTGTCTGTGGCCCTCGAACGGATGTTGTAGGTTTCACCGTCGTCGGGGGCAAAGGCGTACTGCCAGTTGAGCGTGCCGGTAGTCAATACCCAGACCTCAGCGGCCTGCCAGCCAGCGCCGTTCCAGTACTGGCCGTCCGAGTCCCGTTGAATGCGGATGTCCACAAAGGCCACGTCGGACGGGCTATCGTTGGCCGTGCCGTGGATAAAGCCGGGCCAGTTGAACAGGTTATAGAAGCCATCGGTGGTTATTGCCGAGTCCGGCAAGGTAAAGTCCAGCGTGATGCCGTCGGATGAGAGAGAGACCGTGCTCTGATGCCCGGCCCCGTTGACTGCGGTGACGCGGTACTGTACGGTGTCGCCGTTCGAGTAGGGTACGGGGTCCTCCCACTGGCAGGGCGTGGTAGTGCAGGGAAACTCGCTGGTGGCCGGCTCCCATAACCCGCCGTTGCGGCTGCGCTCGATAGTGTAACTCAGGCCGGAGCCAGTGTCACCAGGCACAGTCCAAAAGACGTAAAACGCATTGTCTTCGTCAAAGTCATCATCAATCCCGGCGATGTCGCCTTCGCCTACGTTTGTGGGCGAATCAGGGGTTTCAGTGTCAATGGTCAACCCATCGGAAACGCGCGACGCGCTCTCCGTCAACACGCCATTGACAGCAGTGACCCGGTACTCGACAAAGTCGCCGTCGGCATAAGTTCCACTGTTGGGGTAGTTGGTGTTCGGCAGGTTGTCCACGACGAGCGTCCAGGGATCGGGACCCGCGCCGTTGACGCGCTTTTCCAGCCGGTACCGGATGCCAGAGCCGGTGTCGGTCACAGCGGCCCAGTAAACGGTGACGGAGCCGTCGGCATTGGGGTGATAGTCACGATCGGGATCGGTGATCGCGTCCTCGCGCACCCATCCTGGCAGCGGCACAGTCTGGCTATCCACGGTGACGCCGTCAGAGACCCGTTCCGTCCCTTCGGTGCCCACGCCGTTGATGGCAGTGACCCGGTACTGGGCAAAGAAGCCATCGATGGCACCGATGCTGTCGTCATAACTGGTCAGGGCCGTGACGGTCAGCTCGGTCCAGCCTGCGCCGTTCAGGTTTCGTTCCAGGCGGTAGGTGATGCCAGAGCCGGTGTCGGCCACGGCGGACCAGTAGACGGTAAAGTTGCCATCATAGTCCCAGTCCACGTCCGGCGTCTCTTCGGTGACCGCGGCCGGGGTGGCCGGGACGTCGCTGTCGATGCGGATGCCGTCGGAGGTCGTAGAAGCGCCGGAGGTATCCGCGCCGTTGACGGCTACCACCTGGTACTCGATCAAGGTGTGGTCCGGGTAGCTGCCGCTGTCGGCGTAGGATGTAGCGGCTGTGGTGATCAAGAGTTGCCACGCACCGCTGTTGACCCGGCGGTACAACTGGTACTCGATGCCGGAGCCGGTGTTGTCCACGCCGTCCCAGTAGACGGTGTAGGAGCCGTCGGCGTCCCAATCCCAGTCGGGATCGGTATCCACGCCCTCGCGCACCCAGTCAGGCGCGTCGGGCGTATCAGAGTCGATGGTAACACCGTTAGAGGTGACCCAGTCATCAAAGTGACCCACGCCATTCTCAGCGCGGACCCGATAGAGAATAAAGGCCCCATCGGCGTAGGTGCCGCTATCGGCAAAACTGGTGGCCGTCGTGGTGACGACAAAGGTCCAGCCAGTGCCACTGTCCCGCTCCATCTGGTAGGTAATGCCAGAGCCAGTGTTGGTCACATCATCCCAGTAGACGGTAAAGCTACCGTCAGCGTCAAAGTCGATGTCTGGCGACCCCTCGGTAATCCAGTCTGGTACGTCGGGGGTGGCGGTGTCTATGTGCACCGCAAAGTGGTCGGCCGG
>Ga0164310_10000990_pt1 | contig 15738 bp, 11 predicted proteins | sample GuaBasSedimGuay1_FD_121795 | JGI IMG/M metagenome (GOLD analysis project Ga0164310, IMG submission 121795) | Subseafloor sediment microbial communities from Guaymas Basin, Gulf of California, Mexico - Guay1, Core 4569-9, 0-3 cm | ecosystem: Environmental > Aquatic > Marine > Hydrothermal vents... | reverse complement strand
TTAAATATGGTAAAAATAATAAAATGAAAAAGTTTGTAATAATTTCAAGACTACCATAAACATTTGAAAAAAAAATTAAAATAAGTTGGCAAATTCATCAATAACTATATAACCATATTGTTTTTTTAAAACTCTATCCTGATAAAGTTCTAATGCTTTCTTCTTTATTTTAGCCTGTCCCCATGTTGGATTCTCTTTCGATAATGTTTCTCCAATAAGATCTAATGCAAATCTTCTTTGATAAAACCCATTTTGTCTAAAGCAACAAAAGAAATTGGTATTTGCTTTCATTGCTGTACTAATTTGCTTTGTTGTAACTTGTGAAATTAATATTGTCGATATTTGCAAATGTCGCAAGTTAATAAATATTTCTAAAAATCTATCATCTTTGAATAGCTTTTCTTGTATAACATCGTCGAATAAAAACAAGATATTACTTTTAAAAACAGGGTGCCCAGTTTTATCATATGTTTTAATATTTTTTTTCTGTAAATCTTTAATGTTCTCAATGATCTCCATAAGATTTGGTACATCAGTGAATATATGTGGTATATGACTACCCATTCTCTTTTTGAATTGTGTCAAATAAAATCGCTCATTGTATGGTCTGGTAAAAATACAATATTCATCATATTTTTTCTTAATTGCTGGTAATATATTATTCACTGTTAAATATGTTTTTCCAGACCCAGGTGACCCTAAAATCATCATTCTGAAGTAATCTCCTCTTAATCTTTCAATTATATCTGTCATTTATATTATTATCGTAGATAAAAATTATCTTCTCTTTCGTTCTTTAAACCTTTGTCCTACGGTTTTTTTAGCTTTTACTAATACAACCTCACCTTCTTCTTCTTCTGTTTCTGTTCCTTCACTTTCTAATTCCAGATCATCTTCTGTCGTGGGTGTATGTATTCTCTTCTTTTTCTTTTTCTTTTTCTTTTTCTTTTTCTTGACAGTTGTGGTTCTTCCGAATACCGGTTTAGTCCGTAATGGTGTCACTGCTCTTTTTGACACTCTTCTTTTTCGTGGGGTCGGTGACCTTGATGGTGAACCTTTCTTTTTTCTCTTTGGTGACTTTTTCTTTTTTTCCATTACTCTAATAATTTGGGGAGATGGTCTTATGATTGGTTGTTTTTTCACTTCCACATACGTCCCTTTCTTTTTTGATAAAGCTGTCTCTATATTTATAATATTTTTTTTAACGTTGTCTATTATTTGAAGCATGGCTTGACTTTTAAATCTAGCTTTAGCGTATGATTTCCTAATACGTTCCGGTGTTATATTTTTCCTTAACTTCCTTTTCTCATCAATTGTTTTTTTAAATCCTGAAGTCTGTGCTACAGTTCGCTTTAGAGTAGTCTTCAATTTTGGTAATTCGTCCTCCCTCAATGTATTGCCATAAAGTTCTAATTGCAGCGCACTCAGATCATCCCATACATCGGGTTCAACTAATTCCAAATCAGAATATTTTGGGTGTCTTCTTCTTTTTAAGAATTTTCCGGTGTTTCTAGTAAACCATCCATTAACTTCAACATTTATTTTACCTGTAGTGTCATTTTCATTAACTTCAATAGGTTCCTTTTTATATTCTTCTGATAAAGCACGAAGAATTGTATTTTGACGTTGCGGTCTCAATTCTTTACCTGGACGTTGTACAAATAAATTTCCCAGTTCAACCTCATCACCTGGTTTAATATTTTTTAATTCTTCTTCACCCTTCTCTTCTTCTACTACGACTTCAGGTACGACCCCAGGAAGTAACACACCCTCTTCAACTGGTTTAATATTTTTTAATTCTTCTTCACCCTTCTCTTCTTCTACTACGACTTCAGGTACGACTCCAGGAAGTAAAACACCCTCTTCAACTTTTTCTCTTTCTTCTAATTCACGTCTTATCTGTTCCTGCGATTCTGCAAATCTCTGTCTTCTAATCATTTCTTCTTCATCTGTTTCTTCATCTTCAATTTGTGGTGTTGGTCTTTTTGTTCTAACATGTGGGTTTGTCCATTCCGGCATATCGTCATCTTCTCCTAAATTTTTAATAACTCTATTTATTTCTCGTACTTCTCTTCTTAGTAATTTTATTCTTGTTACTTTATCAGGAAATTCTTTTTTAGCTTGTTTGATACTTCCTAAATTACCCCCTGCTAAATATAACTCAGATTCTAATTTATGAATTTCGTCGGTTCGTTTCTCTCTACCTTCTAAAAGTTCATCATATTTTGAATGTGTAAGGAAACCTTCAAATTGTAAGTCTTCCTGATGTTTTTTCATGTCATTTTCTGTTTTTTTAATCTGTTGTAAAACATCAGATGTTTGTGGTCTACTCTTTAGATCTGTAAGTCTACCTCTAAGTCCAATATATCCTTTATATAATGCCGATCTTCGTATGTCTCTTAATTGTTGTTTACGTCCACTATGACCGTCTCTAATTTCTTTAAGTATTTCCCCCTTATCTTCTGCCCTCTGTATTGCTTCATCATAAATTGCTTTTTCAAATTCATGTCTATTAAATACTTCTTTGGTCAAGTTAATCAACTGTTCGATATGTTTCCTATAAGGGTTTTCTCTTCTACGTGTAAATTCTGCTTCTGGTGGTAGATCGTTAATTCTTTTATCTTCTTTTATTTCCCAATTTTTAGCCATGGTTTTCAAATCTATCTCTTTTTTATGTAATGTTATAAGAATAACATTTGCTGATTCTGTATATTCTTCACTATCGTTTGGATCGTAAAATAATCGTTCAGATGCTGGTGACCTAATAATCACATCTTCAATTATTTCAATATTTTTAGGTTTATTAAATAACATGAACATTCTCATTGACCCGCCATCAGAGTCTTTTTCGGATAATAAATTATCCTTGAATCGTTGAACATCTTGTTTATCATACCCCTTTACACCTGCTACGACATCGTCACCGCTATATATTTTTAATCCTCTATATTTATCAAATTTTCTATTCAATGGAATTCTTTTAACAACAATTCCTTTTTCTACTAATTCTTCAGGTGTTATATCCTCATCAGATCTGTCAATGAATTCTGTTTCTCTTTGTATAGCTCTTTTTAAAGTTTCGTATGCTTGTCTTTCATTTAATAAGTCCTCGTATTCTCTTGTGGTTAAATGGTCTTCATGTTCTGTTCTAATACTTGCTCCAAAATCTGGGGGTATGAAATCTTTATCATTTTCATCATCATGTTCATCTATTCTTTCTGTAGGTTCATGTATTCTTTCTGTAGGTTCATCTATTCTTTCTGTAGGTTCATGTATTCTTTCTGTAGGTTCATGTGGTGTTCCTCCTAATAAACCCCTTCTTCTCATTTCTGGTTCAAATGTTCTTCTATCTTCGGGTGAAGCTGTTTCCCAAGCTCTCATTATTTCCCTAGCTGGTACTGGTCTTCTTCCTCTTCTAATTGGTCCTAACATTGCCTGAAGTGGTGATGTGTCAGCTAATCCGCGACTTTTCATTATTTTCTGCATTCTTCCCCTTTTGTCTGGATCAACTTCAACTGCCCAACGATCTACTAAATTTCTATCTGATAAGAATTCCAATTCTCTATCCTTTCTTCTAATTTCTTCCATTCTTGGTCTAACTCTTATTTCTTCAATTTCTCTCCTTGTACTTCTTTCTCTTTCTTTACCTATCATGTCAGCTGTTACTCGTGGTAAAGTTGCCATTTCTTTGGCTACATCTTTAGCAATTTCTCCGGGTAATCTAACAACATCTGCAATAGGTTCAATTATAGGTTTAGTTACACCTTCAACTATTCCTCCCGCTGTTTTTATTCCTACCCTTGCAGTCTCACCGACCTCTTTCAGACCGGTTTGGACAATAGTAGCACCTCCGCGGACTACCCCTTGACCAAGTGAAACTTTACCCAATTTGATTCCTGGAGTGCCTACTGATTCACCTGCTACGACTTTATCAAGCAATTGTTTCTCTTCTATACGTTGAAGCATTTCTTTTGATGTCTTTGGTTTCTCAGCCTTTAAAACTTTGACTCTTTGTTTTTTAATAACTTTGTCTATGGCGTATACTCTTTCTAAAGTTGTCTCCGCCCTTTGGTCTTTTTGTTCTGCTAATATTTTCTCTTTTTTTGCTTGCACTTTTTCTTTCTGAGCTTTTGCTTTAACTGATTTCATTCTGTTTTCTGCGCGCTTCATACGATAATATTCATTTATGTCGGGGTCTTCAACTTGATAAATTTTCAATAATATGGCGACTATAATAACACCTAATAATGTCATCATTATAGGTCTTGAATACATATCTAATATAGTCATTCTTTTAACTCTTGGTTGATATAAATAACTTACATCTATATCTTTATCTATAAATCTCCTTTGCTGTACAGCTGGACCAATTTGACCTGATGGAGTTGATAATGGTAAAATTCGCGGTCTAGAATCTCCTGGATTATATGTTACGTTTCCGAGGGTCGATTGTTGACATGGTGCAGTATCATCTGGCATAGCGCTACGTCTTCCACTTGTATCTGGTGGTTTTTTTCTGCATAATTTTGTGCCATCTGGTAAGCAACCAGGTGCAGGACATCCTTGATCCTGACCTGGCCACCATAAACCTCCAACTGGTACTCTTTGCTCATCATCTGTTATATCAGCGGGTAAATTAAAATTTGTAGTAATATCATAATTATTTGATCGCATAGAATCGAAAACAGTTCCCAACCACATATCAGGATACTGATTAATATGAATTTGTGAATTTCCTGTTTCATTAACTAAATGAACATTTCCGTTGTCCATAGCTCTATATAGTTGTGTGTCTTTATAAGGTGTTTCTGCTATATGGTTTGCTATAGAATTAATTGTCATTTCCGCATGACCATTGTCACCTACTCCTGTAAGACTTATTAAAATAGAACCAAACCCTTTTTTACTCATAAATTCAATAACCCTAGTTTCACCTATTGGGAAATCACCATTAACTATTATATTTATTGGGGTGGGTCTTCTATCTCCGTTCTCGATAGGATCGGTAGTTGGTGTACCTATTGGATGAATATTTTGCATTCCAGGCAATAACGAACCATTTGGATTCGGTTGTAAATTATTGTCATGCGGAATAATTGTCGTGGGTTGATGGATTGTTATACTTCTACCCGTCCGAGGATTTGTCACTACGCGTGTCGTCATTCTTATATACTATATATTAATATTTTTTTAATACAAAAAAATATTAAGTGGTGAATAAATAATAATTCATCGGTTAAATTTGTCTCATTACATACTGACCTCCTTGTGAAAGAAGTTGTTTCATTACCATACTTGAGAATGATGTAGGTTTTTTCATCAGCCATTTATAACTATACATTCCTATTAGTTCCCCAGCGAATTTGACCAACTCATTACTATACGGGGTTGAAATGTCAGGCATATAACGTCTTGCTGTCATAAGTGGTTGTTTAGCTACCATATTATATCCAAAAGATACAAAGGCATTTTCCATAATTTGGTTTTTGTTGATAGGTAAAGCGCGCGTCTTCACACCATCGTGGATAGAATATGCGACAAAATCAAAAATTGCGTCATTTGTTCCTGATACTTGCATTGTAATATTATATATTATATATTTATATTTTATTTTTTATAAAATTATTTTTTATTCATGTACCATATAAGTCCTATAATAATTACTCCACCTATAATAACAAACTCTTTCTGTTGCGTCCAAATGTTTTCTGTGAAGTCAACAATTTGTTCGGTTATCTTATTTCCAGCTTCTGCAGTTGTTCCCGCTACTTTTGTCGCTTCTAATGTAATAGTAGTTTCTGTTTGATTCATATTATATACTATATATTTATAAAAAAAATTACTCATCTATATTTTCATCATCATATAAATCCAAAATGGGGTATATAGAAGCATTTACATCAAATAGTAAGTCGAAGCATTTACATTTAAATTTGTTTACTCCTAAATTATTTGCATAATTATCTAAATTGTCAATATTTTTGTTAGCGCCTAATAATTCCAAATTTTCATATATTTTTAGAAATTTACTTTTGATGACCTCATTAGCTTGTTTTTTTTTTCTATTATAATATCTTTTATGACGCGCTCTTTGTTTCTGTATTCGAGCCATCATCTTCTTTTGTTGCTCTTCTGTCATTATCGTTACATTTTCATGTTGTTCAGGTAATTCCATGACACATTCGGTGCGGGCTACCTTCGAAGAAGGATTTGATAAAGTTTTTGTTTCCATTTATAATATTATATCGTTAGAAATAATATTATATGTTTAAAGTTATTTTACATGTTTATGGGTGAATCTCAAGTCTCGCAGATTTGTCGTTTAAGACATTCCACAATCCTTTGTAGATAGCCAATACTCTGACAGTGTGTTGAGAAGCTGTATTGGTCAATGATGTACAAGTTAAGTAAATTGTTGGTTTATTCAAGTTAAGGTTCAAGCCCTGGGAGCCCACATCAACCCAACTGAGGTCGGGACGGCCTGTAAGGCTCATTGGATAGATAAAACCAAATTGTTCTTGATATTGTACATATCCGTCTAATGTTGATAAAGCATGGGTATGTGCATTACTGTGGGCACCGGAATCTATAGCACCTGTACTCAAACCAGAATTGTATCTCACTCTCAATTTGTTTGGTACTTTATGATCCATTAGGCACAATAATCTACCTTCAGATTGTGATTCATGTTGATACAATTCTGAGTTACCTCGAACTGTTAATTTCAATTCATCGATGGGTTGTCCCCATTGATACTCTTTGTCAGCAACATGTGTAGATCGATCCAATACGTCGACAATTACCATGTTTAACATACCCTGGGTGATGACATTATCGATTGTAAACTGGTCTTCAGTAGCATTTGACAAAGTACGAGTATAAGTGTTGGACATGGGTTTTACATAGTTCCAAGTGTAATAAATACCTTGAACTGCAGATGGTCTCGTATTTGGGATTGGATCTCTTTTAACTGCATAACTCATAAATTTAAGCTTCAATGAAGCCATAACAAAGTCATTTGTCTTAGAGATATAAGAACCTGATTGAATGGTGACTCGAATAACCAAAGGATTATTGCAAGCACCAATTGGGAAGGCTGGTGTTCTCTGGTCTGAAGCATCTAAAGAATAGATACAGTTAGATCCAGGAGCAATAATTGGAATAAGTAAAGGAATTGCATTGGGATCTCCTGATGGTCTTGTTATACCATTTGCCAATTGATATAATTCCTCTCTTACTGATGTATCACGATTTGTGAGCCAGAGAATCTTAACAAGATCATCACCGGTATAATCACAGAGCTTTCTAGAGCCTATTTCTATCTCTATTCGCTTAATACAATTGGCTGCTGACCAATCGCCGATGTCAAAAGCGGCACTATTATCCGAGGTGATTTCTAACCAGAAGTGACTTACCATGGAATAACTGTTATTTATAGAAAATAAATGTTCAGTATCCAAAGTGGTTGATTCTGATGTAATTGATCGTCTTTCTTTGTAATAAACTTCAGCGGTTTTAAATGTGTCTGATGTAGTTTTCTTCAAATCCTTCAACACACGTGTTGATAATCTATTGTGAAAACTATCATGAAAATTGCTAATTTGTAATGCGTCGGAACTCATTTAGTTATATATTATATATTTATATTTTTTTTTACATTAAATTTAATATTCTATAGGTCAGGTAATAGTAACTAAACCATTGAGCAGATCTATATAATATTTTACCATTCCACCATAAGATTTCTTTAATTGTTGGTGGTTCCCAGAACAACATGCGGCTGAAGATTTTGCTTCCCCATTTCCACCTTAATGGTACTTTGTCGGCGGTTATCCATTTTTCCATTGTTTTGGGTATTTTTTTTTTCCCCTTCCATTAACTGTGGGGGGTTTGCTTTATTATAACTATATCGTGCGAATAACGGCATACCGAGAGCCATACACATACCTATATAAGGGTTACTAAACGCGTCAGCGAATTGATTTCCTTTCATCCCCTCGTGAATCAGACACTTCTTAACTTGAAGTGTAAGTCTATCTTTACCTTTCGTGAGATCGAGCGAAAAACCGGAAACTGATTGCCATGAGTCTGTGCAATGACTCATCATGATAATATATTGACTTATTATCTCGGCTTGTTCGTTGAAAATTTTATCAGCTTTATCCAAAATGTTCTTTTTCTCAAGTTCGAATTGTACTCTATCCATTAATCCGAGTGGAGTATGTTTATATCCGATTTGTTGTGATAGATTTTCGTATTTTTCGACTTCATCAAAATCGATAGGGTCTTTATTAATTTTAAACTTTTTAATTTCAGACATTTTTTTTTCTATATCTTTAATTTTTTTATTGATGTAATACCGTCTTCGTTTAATTTTCGGATCCCCTTTTGGTTTTGGTATTTCGTCAAACTCTTTCTGCAATCTGTCACGTTCCAATTTTAGGCTGTCAAAAGTTCTATAATTTGGGTCTTTATCTGCTATAGAAAGACTTTTTAATTTCGCACCTCCTGGTAAAGCATCAAATGCTCCTTTAACTTTTTTAAGTCCCGATGTAATATCAATGTCGTCTTCTTCTTCGGACTTTTTTTCAGGCTTAATGTTTTCAATTTTTTTATCCATTTATATATTAGTACTAGATAAAAAAATTTTTACGCTTAAAATAAAATATTACCAATAGTATCAAGTGACTTTTGTAGGTCGTTATACTCCTTAACTTTGGAATCAATTAGTTCTTTTTTAAGATCTTCATATAAATGTTCGATCGTTTTCTCATTAATGCAGTATTCAAAAACTTTCACCGTTAAAAGTTTAAAGAATTGTTTCCTTTCGTTCGGCTTATTTTCTGAATCTGCCGAAAGATAATTTTTTAGTTGCTCAGTTAATTGTTTCATTCTATATATAATATGTAGATAAATTTTTTTTTACATTTAAAATAAATTGATTTCACCAAGGCTTATACCTTTTTTCATAATTTCCGATCCGAACATGATAAATGTTATAAGCATACCTGTACCGGTCAAAAGTGCAAACATTTGTATAGAAGACGATAAGTCAGATCTAGCGCTGTCTATTATATCGTGGACGTTGTCAAGTTGGTTGTCAATTAATCCAACTACGTTTTTAGCGACAAAGCGACCTGAATACATCATATTACCAGTTACGTTGTTAATTGTCATTAAACCCCCTCTTCCAAAGTCTTTAGAGACTCCAATAATATCTTCAGCAACCTGACCAGCCTGTCTGCCTGAGGTAAGTGCATATTCTGCGACATCTCTTCTTGTTTCTGAAAAAAATTGGTATATGTCTCTTTCTGTTTGTCCTGCTACATTTGAAATTGCACCAGTACCTAAAGGGTCAGTTATGTTTGAACCTCCCCCGGCAACAACTCCGGATATTGCTTCAATATCTCCTGTTGGTGATAGATTACCCATATTATATATTATTAATATATAAAATTTATTTTGTTATTCTGTCTAATTCTAAAACTATCGACTCATTTCCAATATCTACGATGACATTATTATCATCCCGCAACTGAAAATCTATTAAGTCATTATTACTATAGTTTATATTTTTAAAAAGAGGCTCTTCATGTGACCACCACAACATTTCACCCAATCCGTGATTGAATTTAATAATTGCAATCATATCGGAGCGTCTATCGGAATGATAATGATTGTGTTTTTGCCGGGTTGCTATAAATTTAGAATGTAGTGTGAAGTATTTCGTGGGTAAGAGGTTCGGATGGATTTCACCGACGTAAAAATCACTGCCGGTATATTCACTTTGTGTGAATCCTAACAGTTTTAAAGCTGTTCCTGGTTCGAATTTAAAAGTTTCTGATGAATCATTTGTAATTCTAACTCTACCCCAATCAATATATTCGAACGTATAATTTATAATATATTCGGTTAAATAATCCATTAAATATCCTATAGTATACTGCCCTTCGTTTATAGTTTGCACCACATCGTCCAATTCGAATGTGTCGTTTCGTCCTGTAATCACATTATCCATTAAAAGAGGAATTCCTATTTCCTTTATGTGAATGAAATTTGTGGGACGATTAGAAAAAGGTAATTTTATCTCAAAATCTGTAGACGACGCTGAATAACTTTCACGATCTTTTGAGTCTAATGTTACCGTATCAGTAAGTGTATGAATCATATTTGTTATATAAATTAATATGAGATTTTTTTTTCTACTTTATATTTATATAATATATGGCGAGTTTCTTAGGTCATTCAATAGGAAAAACATTAGCAAGCGCTCACCACATTCTGGAGGGTAATGACATCGATTGTCATGAAATTGAAGCTTCAGGGAATGTTACGTTGGGCGGAGATCTTGATATTACTGGTACATTATTCCCTAATAAAATAGAGAAATCAACAGACTTAACAATCGATATTAATAATGCCTCAGATAAAACTCTTTACGTGATCAATTCTGGAGCAGGTGACGCGTCACTAGATGTTCAAAAAGATATAACAGCGGCTGGAACGTTGTATATAGATGATATTCAAAGTAATGATAATGCATATATAGATATTGAAAATATTATTAGATTTGAAGATGATAAAATAACAATTGCACCAAGTACACAAGCATGTAACCCAAAAATTGCAATTCATGGGGTTTTAAATGGATCTACTACAACAGGACCAAATATTGCTATGTTTGCAGGTTCACAATTTCCTTGTTACTCAACCCTTAATTTTAATGTGGATAATATTTCGTGGATCTTCGCTGGATATCATGATGGTTCTTCATGGCGTAGTTCTTCATCAAATTCAAATTTTAGATGGACTAAAACAGCAAATGCTTTTGAAATTACTGCATTAACAGGCAATAATCCTGGTGATTCTATACCAACATGGGGTTCCGCTAACTGGGCATTTGATGTAACAAATAAAGATTTCAAAATAAATGATGGTACTGTATATTTAGGACAATCGACAGCTAACAGATTGGTTTATACAAATGGGAGTAGATATGTAGACTCTATTAACGATCTAACTACATGGATAGATGGGGGGACAAATTTAACAGCGGTGGACGATACAGATGGAACAATGACGTTAAACTGTGATATTGATACAGACCAACCAACTGATTTGGGTACAGGTGATACACCAACATTCTCAGACGTTATTATAGATACAGATTTATCAATTAAAGAAGCATTTGAGGGATTAAATGAACCAAATGGGTTTGAAAGTCATGATGATCAAACGGGATCTATAAGTACATTAACATTTACTATAGCCCCAACTGGTGCAAGTTTTATTGTATATTGCGGTGGTAGAAAATTTACAAAAACTAGCGAACAGTTAGTTTTAGCAGGTACAGAGGGAATACATTTTATTTATTATGATAATGATGGAGTATTACATGATGCTATAAATCAAACAGAATCACAAATAAAAGATATTATGGTTAACTATACTGTTGTATATTGTGCTATATATGACGGAAGTAATTGGATTTATGAAAATGAAGAATTTCACTCAGCGCATATGGATAATATGACACATTGGTATTTCCATCAAGCATTTGGAACACAATTTAAGAGAGGTATGGAATTAACTAGTATATTGACTAATGAGGATGGTAGTTTAGATACACACGCCCAGTTTGGAGTAGCAGAGGGGGAGTACTTTGACGAGGATCAAAAACACGTTGTTAGTGCTGTAGCGAGTACAGTAGGTTTACCAGTATATTATAGAGAAGGGGCAAATGGACAGTGGCGTAGATCATTTACATCAGGTTTTTCATTAATTAATACAGCTTCAGGAAGAGTAAATTATAATGAATGGACAGGAGCAACATGGCAACAAACAGAGGTAACAAATGCGGATTTTGCTATTTATCATATTGGTGTTACAGACGATAAAACATATAAGTATATAGTAATTCAGGGTCAACACGAGTATAATAATGTAGGAAATGCAAGGGATGCAATCCCTACTGAAATTAATAATATAACATTTGATGCGCCATATCCTTTAAGTGACACAAAATTTATAGGTAGTATTATAATTCAAACAAAAAATACATATACAAATGCAGTTAAAGCACGAATTAGATCTATAGCAGACGGTAGTGATTATTATGATTTAAGAAGAGTTGCTGGAGCTGGTGGAACTGCTGTCGTCACATCACATACAGGGTTATCGGATTTGGATATTGATGGACATTTACAATATGTGACATTATTAAATCGAGGTGGTGAAACATTAGACATTGATAATATTACGGCTGAAGATATAGAAGTAACAAATACGGGGGCGTGTACATTAACAGTAGAAGCTGATTCAAATGGATCAGGTTCAGAAGTACCACAAGTATTATTATATGCTGATGCACAAGGTTATAGTGGATCGTTAGGTATAGATGCCGACGGTTCTCAAATAACATCTTCGTTTGATACTACTGGGGGGACATATTTAAAATATGATGATAATTGTTTTGCTGTTGCGTATGGAACTCAACCTTTATTAATTGCAAATACATCAAGATGGCATTTTAACTATTATGGGGCAAATAGTGGCGATGGTCAACTCGATATAGATTGTGCGAGTGGTAGTGATTCAGAAGTGAGGTTTAGAGAGGTAGGGGTTATGAAATCAAGAGTATATTTTAATGGTTCTGATAACTATTTATATTTAGAGTGTAATGCAAATATAGGGTTATATGTGAATACCTCTGGTCAGTTATTTGCACCAAACTTAGGAAGTGGAACAGGTACGGCATTACATTTATCAACTGGTAATCAAATACGACTATCAACATCAGTGAGAGAATCAAAAATGGATATTACTGATATTATTGATGATTGGGAGTGGATTTATATTATACCTACTTGCAAATTTAAATATAGAAAACAAGATGAAAATATGAATTATTTAGAAGAATCACAAGAGGATAGTTATTCATATGGTATGATTGCACAAGATGTAGAGGTGATAAACCCAGATTTGTGTACATATAACTCAAAAGGTGATTTAAGAGCAATTAAATATATGGATTTTATAGCTCCGTTGATTGAAGCGGTAAAATCACAAAAGAAAAAGATAGAAGATTTGAAAACTGTAAATGATCAACAACAACAATTAATAAATGATTTATTAATTAGAGTTTCTGCATTAGAAATTAAGTAACATGACATGTATTTTAAGGTCCTTTTTCTTTTCCTTTCTTCGTAAATAATAAGTTCTATTATATTTCTTTCTTCGTTTCCGTTTGCGTTCTTTTATACATGATTCACAGAATCTTTTTTGATGCGCAGTGTGTTCAAACGTTACCTTACAGACCTCACAAATTATTTGAAATTTCTTTTTCATTTTTATAATATTATATAGTCATTTGTCTTTAAGTACTTAAAAAATATTAAAAAAAACTTAAAAAGTACTTAAAGAAAAATGACTATATAATATTATAAAAAAATATCTTTTACTAGTACAAATGAGAGCTTATTTTTATAAAAAAGCAAAGAAATTAGGCGTAGTAACAACCGAATCAGGGAAGCAATGGCCATGGGGTTCTGTCACTGAATGGCAAACCGCTTGGAAAAATGAACAAGCAATTGTGGAAGAACCTCTTGCACAGGTTCTTGAGGGTGCTTTCGAAGACAATATAGCGAGAAGAATGTATAATTATGATATACAAAAAGGAAGAAGAGTTGAAACTCATATTAATCCCGATGATGTTGAAATTGAATTCAGGGGCGATGAAATGGGGGATAGTTTCACTGGTAATATAGTAGTAAAAATGACTATGTTTGTAGCTCCAGATAGAGATATCAGAACGAAAACATGGAATTCTGTACCAGTTGTAAATCTCACAAGAGAGAATATTATTGATTTATCATTCGCATTAATCGAGGAATATAAAAAGACGTGGGGAAGTTCATGGGACGGTTATGTTAAAGTACATGAGATAACGATTATATTAACAAAACCAAGAAGAGTTGTTGGATCAATTAGAGAAATGAAAGTGAAGAAAATAAAGTTTAATAAATTAAATTTAAACATTAAATCGAATAATGATGATATTGATGAGAATTGTGTAGATTTTTATTTAATACCTAGATATGGTAAAACGAAAGGACTTATAAAAAAAATAAGGAAATTAGCGGAGGTTAACGATTGGTCAGTTAAGTCACTTATTAATTTTTTAAAAAATTCGGGAATTCCATTTTATTGTTTCAGGGCTGATTTGACTTGTATAGAATACTATAAGAATAGAAAAACCCGGTTAAAAACTTTCTATTTTATTGTTTCTAATGAGCACATCTATCCTATAACAAGGGCGGAATTAAAGGCATTAAAGAAAATGAAATATGATAAATTAAAAATAAAAAATATTGAGTATAAAGAGGATCTTCATGATTTTGTTCAAAAAACATTTGATGATGGTGATGTAATTAAAAGATATAAAATGAAATATAGAGAAAACAAATTTGTTTTTACAAGAGCTCTTATTGGAGATATATTATATGTGGATGATAAGAAACTCGCTGAATCATATAAAATGTTTAGTAAAATTATGGGTTTTTTTCCAATTAGTTTTAATTATAAAACATATTCTCCTCTTATATATTTAGCGGAAAAAAATGGATTAGAATCATCATTTAATTTTAAGGATGAAGTTATGGATGCGCCATATTATTATCATCCGTATTACAATAAAAAAAAGAATATTATAAGTATTGATAAGAATAAATGTTATTCAGACATGTTGAGAAAATTAAAATATATTCCAGTGTTCAATAGTCAAGTTTTTAATAAAGAAATGGAGAATGATCATGTAATAAATGATTATTATTATTATCATGTGAAGAAGATAACTAAAGGAACAAAATGTTTTCTATCAGCTGGTTGGTGTTTTGGATTTAGAATAAAACATTTTTCAGATGCTGTTGAAATTGATTATTATAAAATTCCGAAATTGGTTAAAAATCCGTATTCACAAATGATCAATAAAATGTATAAATATGATGATACCCTGGCCAAGTACATTATTAATATATTTAATGGTATTTGTAGAATAATGAAGTATTATAATTATGACTTATTTACTAGATTAGTAAATAATGAAAACGAAGCACAAGAACATGGCATGTATTATACTATAAATTCTAATCTTTATGCTCTTTATGAACAAAAACAAAGTCGAAGAAAGTATAAATTTAATTTGCTGCCAATAGCTGGTATTATTGTCGATATGTCTGTAAATAGTGTAGTTGAAAAATTAGCTGAATTTAAAAAAATAGACAAAAATTTAAAAGTTGTAAAAATAAAAACGGACTCTTTAGCCGTAACAACTGACAAAATAAAGTACGAACATTTAGGATTGGACAAAAATGATATAAATGGTTGGAAGAAAGAAGAATTTGTTGATGGTGAATATTATATTTGTACAGCAGTAACACGTCAACACCAAATTGAAAGTGAATCAAATAATGAAATTAAAAAAATAGATACGTCAGATGTATATGATTTATTAGAGAACAGAGGATGTAGTATTTTATATGATTGTTTGGCAGGATCAGGTAAAACATATGAATGTATAAACCATATTATTCCATTATTAAAAGATAAAAAAATCATAATAATATCACCACAACATAGCGGATTAGAAGAATATTATTTAGAAAAATTAAATGCTAAAGTTATTCAATATTTTACATTTAATAAAATAAAAGAAATTGAATTTATGGAGTACGATTATAT
>Ga0164310_10000989_pt1 | contig 15754 bp, 14 predicted proteins | sample GuaBasSedimGuay1_FD_121795 | JGI IMG/M metagenome (GOLD analysis project Ga0164310, IMG submission 121795) | Subseafloor sediment microbial communities from Guaymas Basin, Gulf of California, Mexico - Guay1, Core 4569-9, 0-3 cm | ecosystem: Environmental > Aquatic > Marine > Hydrothermal vents... | reverse complement strand
GGCATATCCTGCCCATATGTTTGTACGTTTTGTTCTATGTATTGTCTCGTTTGTTTGCTTTTTTCTTCTCTGGTTTTTTCTGGTTGTTTGAGAAAAACATCTAGTTTACGGATAAAATCATTGTTATCTGGAAGTGCTCTTTTTTGTTCAGTTTCAATAACAGCTTCCCAGAAAAATCTCTCAACTTCAATTGGTATTGATGTAGGATTTTGCAAATGATCTTCCATTGCAGAATAACGAACAGCCATAGTTGGAACACCACACGCCTGAGCTTCTGTGAGAGGCATCCCCCATCCCTCGCAATTATGGGACATACCACATATTGTGTTGTAATTATGGTCATCCTCAACATCTATGGTTATTACATCGTCATTATAATCACTCTGATTGGATGACACTACTTTTGCAAAAACAAATCCTTCTCGATACAATGTTTCGTGTGATTTGTGTTGTCCGTCTGTGCGAATTTCAAAACGATACATTGGTAGTTTGTTATCTCTGTGTTGGATAGAACACGAATAGTACCACCCCAACCGCTCTAAAATTGGGCCAACAATTTTGGCTATATGAATTGATGTAGTACAATACACATTGAGCCATTCTTTTTTCTGATGCCCATCACCAGCAATTAATCCTTCAATTAATGCCTGTTGTAATTTTTTTGGCCACAAATGACATCCAAACGGTAGTTTCTTTGTTTTGTCTTTGTCATAGAGTAATTCTCTTAACTTGTATGTAAAATCTAGTCCGTTAATATCTATGTCCTTAGCGTGTCTTCCGTATATATTACAATCTCTAACATGTGCTTTTCTACCCATTTCTGTCGCTATAAAAGTAATCCGAGACAGATTGTCTATATCGGTATCATGCAATGTAATTCTGTTGTTTCCGTTTGTAAGATTTGCGTTTCCGTCAGCAGCAAACAATCCCAGATAATATGCCATATTTTCATCCATGAATGGCAAATTATAGTCTGGTAAAATTTCTTCATCTGGGATACGGCTGACCAGTAAATCGTCTTTTTTAAGTTCATCTGTTCTTTTGTATACAAAACTTAATTTGGGGCATTTAGTTCCTTTGCTGGCATGATATCGTTCTCTATCAACTATACTTTCTATCCCCTTTGATAGTTCTGTTTTGTCAATGACTAACCATGGATGATTATTTGTTGCCGTTACAGACCATGGTCTCCCCTTGACTGAAACATCAAAACATCTATCTGGTTTACTGCGTATTGTTTTGTATACTCTATGTAATTTCCCATCCCTGCCAACAACATTATCGTCAACTTTTATGTTCCCAATGTTTTCCCATCCATTATCTGTCATTATCGGTGTTTCTGGGTGTAGGCAGATAGAATATTGTACATATAGATCAAATGTTTTCATGATGTCAGCCAAAACATGTCTTGGGCAAGAGTGGTTGGCATTTGGGGGATGAGCGGCTAGTTTGCCGCATTTTCTACATATTGTCATAGCTCCAGAAAAGAATGATGGGTATGCGGTTTGGCAATTTGCACACAGATATGTCATTATGACTCTATTTCCAACATTAAAATCTCTAATAGCTTTGCCTATGTCGTAGCCAACGTCTGGGTAGCTTGTGTGAAGATACAAAAATGTTTTTTTTGTTAGGTCTGTTCGTCCTTTTGTATTTGCTCTGTTTGACCATTGACTGAATGCTTCTATTAAATCAACATATAATTTACGTTTTTGATTTCTCATGACCGTACCAATTATAATTGATTCTGGGTCAATTCCAAGTCTCTGTTTATGTTGTCTTTTGTCTACCGGTGGTTTAAAGGTGTCTAAATCCGCACCAGGAGAAGCTACTGTGATCAACTTTGTATTTGGTCTTCCTGTTTTTTCAAGCAATTTTTTCCCATATTCAGAATATGTCAGAATACCGTCGCATTGCTTATAAGAATCTTTCCACAATTCTCTTTGTGGTTCTCCATCAATTGTGGGCATCCATATAACCTTGAAATTGTTTCTCAGTGGAGATCTTAGAACAAATTCGTCCATCCACCAGTCTCTGATCATACATACTATGTCTGGCTTAAATTCCAGACAAACATCATTAAATATGTTCTCACCAAACTGATTGGTTGGTTTGCTAGAAAATGCCCGCATAGCTCTTGAGTCACTTCTCGCCGGAGCAACTGGATAAAATTTCCAAGGAACTTGACTACACCTAGGGTCATCAACATGGGCATAGCTGCCGAGTTCTGCTATTTCAAACTCACCAGTACTGTGTAGTCTTTTTATTACCTCATTCCAATATGTGGAAAATCCTGTTGCCAAAAATGAGGCTTCACCGATAAATAAAATTTTGCGTTTACGTTCCAATTTTATATCCAATCATAGAGAATTTACTACGTAATTTTTTAATATTGTAATACAATTTGTTTCTTAATTTTTTATCTTTTTTGTCGCAGGCCAATTGTTTCATAATTGTGTCTTTGTCGTCTTGGTCAATCCCATCTGCTTCAAAAATATCTGCGATAAAATCAAATTGACTTACTTCGCATGAAGGTTCCTCATATAAAGTATCTATCGAGTCAGTGTCTAGTATAGCCAATAGCTCGTACATTGTCTTCATGTCTATACTAAGTTGTTCACATATTTCTTTTTCTGGAACATGTTTGTTCAATAATACAGATATTTTGTGTGCAAGTATTTTGATTCTTCTTGGTGTGTGTATCAAACACATTGAATTAATAGCTGTATCTCTCATAGCTCTAGAAATAGAAACTATAGCATATGCCCTAAAATCATTTGTTTTATTCTTTCCACACTGCAATTCGGCAAGCTTCAGATGTCCTGCTTGAATATAATCTTCATAGTCTGCACATCTACTTGGATAAATTCTTGACATTTTTTTGGCAAGACATTTTATAAAATAATCAAGTGATTTCTTGTATTCCATCGAATGTTCCTAGAACGGCATATTGTCGTTTCCAGAATCAGCACTATCTTCTGATGGTTGGTTATGTTGTTCTTGCTTACTTGTTTTTTCACCAGTTTTTGTTGTCTTTAGACATACTTGGAAATCACTACAATTCAGTGAATATGAAATTCGCTTGTTCCCAGAATCATCATTCCACGATTCCTGCTTAAGTGCCCCTTCGACCTGAACAAGATCCCCCTTCTTTACTAATTCAGCCATCTTGACAGCCTTATTCCCCCAAGTTTGCACTTTCAGAAAACATGTTTCTTGTTCCCATTTATCACTTCCCTTTGGCTTATAGCTTTTATTAAAAGCTAAAGTAACTGTACATAGATCGAAACCAGAATCACCAACTTTTCGAAGTTCTGGTTGGGCCGTGGCTATTCCTCTTCCGTTTGCGTTTAATTGTGCCATAATATAACCTTTCTGTTTAAGTCTATCTCGTACCATTATTATACGGACATATCAATATTTTGTTGCATATGTTACATAATTTTTTGAATATCTTTTACTATAAAACTACCATTCTTTTTTTCACCATATATGAGACAAATCATGTCTTCTTTGCAGAAAGCTTTTAATTTGCAGAAAGAATCAGGGAAAACTACTGCATGATCAATTGAATATGTTGAGTCAGACATTGTCAAAAAACACATTGGTTGACCAGGATTCTTCCCTCTTTTTGTTTTGGTATGTTTTACCGAATCTATAATTGCACATACAACAATATGTTCATCATTAGGAGAATGCGCCACTTCTAGACATGTGTGTGTAGTTACTGAATTATTTACGTCATCTGTAGGAGAACATGATAATGCAATACCTAGGAAATATTTCTCTGCAGTTGATTTTGCTGTATTCGTGTCTTCAATATCATGCTCTAATAATTCTGCCTTTTCAGCCATGCATCTTCTTCTCGCGTCACTTGAACATGGCGGTTTTACTACTTTATCAACATACCCATTGTCAATCATTATTTGTTTGATTTCTGTCTTTTTCAACTTACTTAATGAATCTAACCAAGCGTCTTTCTCGTCGTCTGATGTGTACACGAACGTACCATCCCCAATTTTAATTGTCTCAAAAGCTGTTGCTGCTTGGCTCAAATATTCTCTTGCTGTTCCCAACAACTCTGATTTTAACATTTGACTTATTGATTTGGTTTTAGAACTTGCTGGTTGAGACATTTGCAATAAGACTTCTCTTGCAGTTAGTTGTTCTGACCTAATATATTCGAAAAAATAATCCTTTTCTTTTGGTGTAAGTCCTTTAATCTCAATTTTTTTTCCTTCCATATTTCTTGCTGTTGTTCCCAATATGACTTCAAGTTCTCTTACCATAGAATTCCTGGACATACCGTAACAATCGCACGCACCAGATTTGATAAGAGCAATTCCAACATTCCTGTGAAAACTTGGGACTGACGACAAAAAATCTGTCCACGTTTTTAGAGAACCTGGGCCAGCTTCTGCTATTTTTTGTATTGCGGTAGACCCGACTCCTCTAATATGAGATAATCCAAAAGCCACACCTTTTTGTGGACTATTTGTCATTTCAAAATCGATGTTACCTCTAGTTATATCTGGAGGAAATATATCAACACCAAACAACCTAGCATCTTGAACTAATCTATAAATTTCATCTTTTGGATCGGATTTGTAGTTCGAAAATGTTAAATATGATGTAAAAAATTCATGTGGAAAATGACACTTAGCCCAAGCAGTATGGTATGCTATCATTCCATAACTTACTGCGTGAGATTTGTTGAAACTATACCGTTGACACTTTTCAATCCATCCGAAAATTTCTTCAGCTACTCCTCTGCCAATATTTTTGTGTTTCTGGGCACCTTCAATAAACTTAGATTTAATTTTAGCCATCAGCTCTGGCTTTTTCTTACCAATTGCTTTTCTTAGTTCGTCTGCACTTTCTGGACTTAACCCAGCCAGATCTGTTGCTATTTTAATTGCTTGTTCCTGATAAACTAAACATCCATATGTTGGATCAAGAATTAATTTCAACGCAGGATGAATATACGAATTACTCTTACGTTTAAATTTAATATCAACATAATCTTGCGTCATATTTGATTCAAGTGGTCCAGGTCTTAATAGTGCAGTTAACGCGGATAATTCTTCAATACTTGCAGAACGAGTTTTTTTGGACCAATCTTGTCCAAGGTTTTTTTCTAATTGAAAAACTCCGACAGTGTTGCCTGTCGCCAATAATTGCCAGACAGCAGGACAATCAAGTGGTACTTCGTTTATCTTAAAGTCTCCACGAGATACTTCGCATTGACATTTTTCAAATTTGATCATATCAGCTTATACCAATCAATCTATTTTTTGTTTCGGCAATAAAAATTTTTTTACAAACTTTATAGGTCTATGCCTAACATATTCATTTGTTTTGCTATGTCATTCCACATTGCTTCCGTCATCCCACCATCCGGTAGTAGTTGATAATATTCTTTATATAGGTCGTACCCATTTTTGGCTATTTGTAATGTATCGTCTTCGTGGGTTATCGCGTAATTACAAACATCTACCAAATCCGACAGATCTTTGGACACTTCAAGATAGTGCTCTCCTGGAATCATCCTGTTCAACCATTTAAAATCATTAAGACAGCAAGAAACAACACATGATCGCATTCCAAGACTTTCAAAATGCCGATAAGTAAGTACGCTATTACCTGGCATACATAGAGATACCAACGATTTATTTATAGAACTAAGATAGAATGGTCTAGGTCTGCTCCCGGTTTCAACACCACTTATATCTCTATGTGCTCCAGGTTCTTGTCCAATTATGCCACCACAAAACCAATCTTTACCTTTTAATTTTCTACATGATTGAATACGTAAATTATATTCTGTTTTCAAATTCCCAGTAGGCAATCCATAAAAAGAAACCATTGGTTTTTTATTATCCAATGGTTCTTTAAGTCCATCAACTAGAAATGGTTGCATGGTAATTTGTTTACCTGCAATTCTGTGGTCATAATCTGAAATATCGTGAGTCCACTGAATTTTTGCAAAAGCAGTAGCCTTGTCCACTATTTCGTCTGGCAACCCACGTCCTTCCATCTGTGTATTAAATGAACTCCAGTCACCAAGAGACATAAGAATTATTTGACCATTAAATGTCATTAATTTTTCAATTGTTTCGTCATCTATCTTATGTGGATGCATACAGTCAACAAACCATATGTCTGCATCAGCATTTTTTTCACAAACAAAACTATGACCATGTCTCGCTAATGTTGCGGCAATTGGCCTCATTCTTAGTGGTGTGGAAATATGTATTATTGTTGCTTTTACTTTCATCTGTTAAAATTTACCTCAATAAAATTTTTGTTTTATATTAAAATTGTCTATATGCATTGGCAATAGATAGTAACATATTACCAGTTTCTGGAAATATATTTGCTATTTGTCTAAATAATTCTGTATCAACAGCATCCAAAATCTTATTTTTATGTTTCAAATAACCATTAGCACCTTTCAATCCTTCAATCCCTCCAAATTCAGCCAAGCGTATATGTGTACCATGATGATTTGATGTCACTAAAGATGACCAATATGTGTCTGATAAATTTTCTGGTGGTTCGCCAAGATCTGATTCAACAATCATTTTTAACAATAGTTGTTCGTTGAATCCATGCGTTGGCAAATTAATTTCACCCCTTTTTAACATTGGTCTAAATTTCTCTATAATGGGTAGCATACTTTTGAACCATTCTCGCGGTTTAATAACATTTATCCCACCAACACGTCTTGGTCCAGCCTGTGGTGGTCTAATAAAATTACTGTATGGAATACCAAGCATATCACAATGTCTCAAGTGTTGAACCATATATGACGGATATTCTGCATATATTGCCATGTCTACGTCACCAATAGAAATACAGTCATATTGTTCTAATGATTGTTCATAAAAAAGCCACCTTAAACACTTTATTGTATCTGGGTCTGTTTCTGTATATTCTGGAAATGCATTTTCTCTAACCTCAAAATTCCCTTGTAACAACTTTAGTGCTTTTCTTACATCATCAATCAAATCAACATCCAACAAAATCAATTTATGTGCTTCTGGATACGCTCTATTTAAGTAATAAACAAACCAAGGAATATATTTTTGATATGGTTTATTTGCTACAGTCATAAAACACATTTTATCTTCGTTGTACATTAAACACCGATAGCCTTTCTAAACATTTGACCAAGCAAGTACTCAGAATTAAGAAGTTGTCGACGATCCATTTGCAAGACTGGACTATTGCATTGCCTAAACATTTCGTGGAACAACATGCATCCATATGATTCTTCATCACAATATGTATCTACAGATTCTTTTCCATCAAACCTAAATGCTTCCCACGATGCAATTGGCATAAGCAAACGATGGTCTAGGTGGTGATATTTTTGTCCTTTAACTGCCTGTCTAATTATACCTGGACCAAGAGATCCCCACTTAAATACGTGGCCGCGAGGACGAATATGAAAACTATACTGTATGAGAGACGTAGCTTTTGTTATTATGCTTCCGTTTTTCTTAGATAGCAAGAAACCGCATTCTGGTTGTCCTGGAGGTAGTGTAGGGGATGCTGTAGCTACCAAGTCTATTCCGTCTCGCAATAGATCCAATAATGGCTTTAAGCTCTTAAACAATATTAGATCACTGTCTAACCATATGCCTCCATATTCTTGCAAAAGCATATATCTAAGAAAATTTGATTTATTGTTTATTTGAGCAATACTAAAAAATATTTCAGGAATATTAGGTAAAAATTGCTTAACATTTTCTGTGGTCACAATATTTATTTCGAAATCTTGCCCACAATGCATACGAATTGTTTCTAGACAAAGTTGTATATACGCTGGTGCTTCTGTCTTCCCCGGCGGATTATCCCAATACAGCCAAATATGCATTTTTACCCCCTAGTTTATAATCGAGAATAATATCATGTGTCTATGTGTTCCCATATATGTTTGAATATTCCTTATTCCCATTGCTTTCGTTTTCTCTCTCAATTCATCTTCTTTGTGTTTTTGTGACGGACTTTTGCGAACATCAAAATCAATAAATGTTGTCTTTACTTTGTTGTATTCTCCAGTATCCAAAAGATCATTAACAATATCACATTCGCTACCTTCACAGTTAAGTTTAAGAAAAACTTCATCGTCCGATGAAACATTTTCTCTAAACCAATCAGAAGCTTTTACGAAATTACAGCGTGTTACTCGTAAATCTGGGTTACATGTTGTTTGATAGTCTGCGTGTACAGTACCTCCTTGGCTACCTTCATTATGTAAGTTCATCTCACATGTCTCAGACCATAATCCTTGTTTTACTATTGTGACCTTGGGGTTGTTTCCAAACTTACGTTCCAAAATATCATGACATATCGGTGATGGATCAAATCCTATAATTTTATCAACCTTAAATCGTGGTCTCAATAATAATTCAATTGTTTGTCCTTCGTGAGCACCAACATCTAGGAATATACGACTCATATTATTTTCTCCAATCAGTATATACGAAACGAGCCAAAAAACAATCATCATGAATATGAAAAGCAAATTTTAGCTTAGACAATAATCCAGTTACTCTAAGTTGTTTAAGTGCAAATTCATGATTAGATGGAACACCTTCTCTCAAAAAAGCTCCAACATTATCATACAAATCACCAAATTTGTCCATAATTTCAGAACCACCGAAAAACCAATAATCGGCTAGTGCAGGATAATGAGGGTCATGGGGATATCCAATATGAATATGTTTAAGAGACTCATTTTTTTTCTTGTTCCATCCGTTAAAAAACCAATCTTCGTGTCTGATTCCCTGTCCATTCGGCATTTTCATTACACACCAATTAGATGCATAGAAATAACTTGGGTCAAACTTGCTAAAATCTACGTCAACCATCCATGCCACATCAAATCTCCCTATCATTACCATATCATATTTAAATCCATGCTTTTCTTCATATTGTTTTTTGAGATGCATGCATTTTTGTATACTATACCACCTAGCTATAGTTATCTGTGTTTTAGATGATATTCCATCTGGATAATTTGTGTCAATTTTACCACCAGAAGTATTAAATTTGGGATCTTCCTCAAATATTGCTGCTTTCGGTCGATAAGCATTTACCAATTCTTGCTTTATTTGTACACTAGGGGTGTGCATAAACACATCAACCTGATCATTTTTGCTGAGCAAATGTTCACGATAATGCTCAAGTCCGCGAGTCCATTCTACTGGAGTCCTTTTTCCATTTTTACCATCCCACATTTGACCGCCGATAATTTTCTTTCCAGGATGTAAAGCCATACCACTTAAACATAATGCAATTCTCATTTGATCCTCCTATTCAAGTATGCGAACTATCTTGCGTTCCTCTCCAGACGATGTTTTGTCATCGAATAATACAAATTCATACTTACGACCAAATATAGAAATCCATTCATCAAAAGCTTTCTTTTCGTGATCGTCATATCGTTCATCGTGTCTGTAGAACCATTCATCGAAAACAATAATAGTTCCTTTAACAATATAACCATTAAGAGCCCACAATACTTCTTTTGCAGAACTATAAAGATCCGAATCTATATGAAGAAGAGCAATTTGTCCAGCAATTTTTAAATACTCAGGTATTGTGTCTGTAAACCATCCTTCATAGAATTTTACCCCCTTTTTGATGTCAGGCACAGCACCTCTGGTGGAAAAATACTCTGGAGGAACAACAGTAACCCCATCTTTATCTACCCAAGCTTCTGGTAAACCAACAAACGAGTCAAACCCAAAAATCTTGAATGATTCATCTAGCGTATTTCTTATTACTCTCATTGTTTCGCCACGACAAACTCCAAATTCAAGAACATGTTTATATCTATCATTTAACAGTGTTAGCCCATACTGTAAACTAGAACGTTTCATGTTTGCACCTTTCTTTATATTTTTCAAGCAATCCGTCAAATCCAGATAAAAATTCATGATCCTCATCGGATACATCGAATGGCTCATTGTTTTGTGGGGTCCAACCTACCTGCCCATTAATTTGTATGACATCGGGTGATTTTCTTTTCCACCCCAATAAATTTTCAATTTTAGATAAAGGAATTTCTTGATCTTTTTGCATTTGTTCGTATGTAATGGTTAGGTCCGCATATGACATCCAAAACATATTTGTGAACATCCATAGTTCTGGTGGAGTGGCAAATTGGTCTTGTATCCAGCTTCTCCTCGCTTGAGAAACTATTTTGTCGTCAAAAAAAATCTTGCAGTTACCTGTTACTCTCGGCATTTTTCTGTATGGTGTTCTTATAAATTCTGAAAAATCATCAAGCTTTATGCCATTACGTTCTCTCATCCTAAATACGGACATCAAAACTGGTTGTATTTTGCGACTACAATGAACAATATGTGCTTTTGTGCAACGATCTCTTATGTCTGGTTCAAGTTTATGGGTACCAAACATATCCATATATTTTTTGTATGGCGTAACAAAATTTGCCATAATAGTTCTTAATACCTAATGTGTTCCACTTCTTGGATGAGTAACTAATCTAAGTCTATCTTTTTTAGATTTTTTCTTCACCGTAACACCCCAATATATTAAATAACATTACTTTACCTAGGTGAAATAATATTTCCGCATACGGCTGATGATGTAATGTTGCTATGTTTAGAAAAATTAATGCGGTTAGCATTTTTACTTTATTGTAATCATAATGATGTCTCATCGAATATCTGAGCAATAATGTTTCACAATCAATAAGAATTTGTCTCCTGAGTATATCAAAATTAACTGTAGTACCATTGATGTTAATACTATACAGCCCACGATGGATAACACCGTGTGAAACAATTATACCATGCAATAATTTTGCCAAATCATAATAGATGTCTCCATAATCGCTTAGTCCACCAAAATTTTGTCTCCAGTCGAGCAAACTAAATCCATCACCTGTATCTATAATATTTTCAAAATGAAGATCGCCATGGAATCGTACAGGAATACCCTCAGACATCCACTTCCAGTCAACCTTGTTTAACAATTCACTTACTGATGGAACATCGACACCATTGATTTGTTGTTGGGAATCTTTATATCCGAATCTATTAAAATATGCTCTGACTCGTTTCATAGTTTTGTTTTGATAAAACTTGCGATATACTTCTCTTACATCGGATGTTAACAATTGACTGTCTCCCCACAACCCTTCCAACCATAAAAGAAGTTCTTGGAAGCGAGACACGGTAATGGTATCCGACAATACACTGCCAGCCACATTTCGATAACAATACATATTGGTCGTACTGTCTTCTATTTTCGGAACATATCCTTCTAGATATTTTTGTGCTCTATTTACTCTTTCGGAAATAAATTTTGTATCTGCAGAAAATTTTATTACTCTATCATTGCAAAACCATATGTGCTCATCAGGTTTTGGTAAAATATTTGGTTCGCCATCTTTTCTAAAGACCTGATTCGCATAAGCTAAAGCTTCTGTTGTACCAGTATCATACCATGAAAATTTAACACCTTTGACTGGCTGATTTTTGACCATTGACGCCAAAGCAAATGACTCTCCCTGGTTCGTCGTGCTATCCCCAAACAATGCTTGATCCATTGCTTCCCAGAATGCTTTATAATCATATATCCCACAAATACCTATATATGCTTTAGCTTCTGTGTGAGCCCCTTTCTCTCCCAGATCTTTAACTACGGTATCGTCCCACGAATCTGCTACGACAGAACGATAGTCATTTCCGGCCCTAGTGTTGGCGAAACCTATCCAATTATGATCTGGAGGTGGGATCAATTCTGTAACAATAGCATCATTTGTAAAAAAGATGAATGGACATTGGAGTATATCTTTGTAATCACACAAATCTGAAGTGAGACCTTTTCGGCTTGCCCAAATGAATGTGAAATTACGGTCTGGATATGCAAGTGTTAGAAATTCTTTGACCAATTTTCCTTTGTGTCCTAGATCAATAATGATTTCTACGTCTGGTGGAAATTTTTCTACGATGTATGATATTATAGGACGATTTGCTACTGGAACCAATGTCTTATTTACATGGTCGCAATGATCACCAAGACGAGAGCCAATTCCAGCAGTTGGGATCAGCACTTTATATTTCATACTATCTGCCATAGTCGTCCTCCACTCGTATAACATCGTCAAGTTCTGTTGTGGAAGATTCAAGATATATAGAGTCTTCTCTTCCTTCCATCCTGTGGATTTCTCCAGGCATAATTGTGTGGAAGTTTCCGGGCTTCATTACCATGATCTTACCAGCTATATGTAGTAACAATGTTCCGCTTAATACGTATATTGTTTCAATTTTATGTTTATGATACTGTAAGCTACAACGTTTACCTTTTGTCATATGTAATCTTTTGACAACATATCCATCTGTTACCGATAGTATTTCTTCTTTACCCCATGGTTTATTTATTGTTTTCATTATTGACCCCGTAAAGATGTTGAATAGTGAGATATAACCCTGTTTATTTCATCCACTATGCTCTTTCTTATGTCGCATTTTGCAGATAATTGTTCAATTATATCTTCGTATTCATGTCCACTAAAATGATAATGGCCAGCTATCATTGTGTACAACATATTGTTTTCTGTCGAATTACTCCATTTTTTCCAGTTGTATCCAGACACGACTTTGTGTGCAAATGGTTGTACGTTTATCCCATAAATTATGGCCTTTGATAAGATATGTAACGTTTGTATCACGCCAAGCTGTGGTGCTACATTTATTGCATCAACCAGCCCCCTTCTTAAACCTATCTGTTCTGTTGTCAAATAATCTGCGTTGTGTTCTTTCAATCTTATTCCATGTTTATGCAACATGTTGCTCATTTTACCAACGTCAGATGATGCAAAAGTTCCAGAATTACGATTTTCTACGACAAGACTCCCAGTCTGTACGACATAAAAAGTAGGATCTATTATGGTTCTGCATTTTGCAACATCAGAAATAATTCTGCGAACATCTGTTTCTGCTACTCCAACATTTTTGTCTGTACCAATCTCAAACATCACATCTGGTTTTATGGATAATGCATATCGCATAATATCCAGAGTATGATCAAGTTTTTCTTCGTGTGAAAGCCATGTAGCTAAACACAAATCTAGATGAATCAAATCAAAGCCATTTTCTAAATCACACTTAATTGTTTTTTTTGTTCCGTCTAGATCATTCTCTTGACAATTTCCAAAATTTGGACCACAATGGTCTCTGCAAACAACTATGTTAGCTTGTGGATATTTTTTTTTCATTTTCCTGATATATTCTGCGTATTGTTTTGTTCTAAACACATACCCAGATTCTACGTCAACTTGATTTCTGGAACTAATAAGCATTAGTTGTACATTCATTATGTCTGAATATCGAAAAATTGCCTCAATTACTTCTTTGCTCATAGGCCCTAAAGCCAAGTTAGATTGTAACATTATTAAACCCCGTATTTCTTGTTAGGTTAACACATGCTGCTGTATCTGTTGATGTATTTGGTTTTACATCGTTGACAACAACTCTTTGTCCCCTTGGTAGACCCATTATCAAATGGTGAAAAAATAAACCATTATCAAAAAGTTGCTTGGTGGTTAAATCTCTCAGACTTTCTGGTCTCCCAGTTGTTAGTATGATTAAATAACCATTGTGGCACCAGTTCCTGAAAGTTTCTTCTACCCCAGGTAATATCTCACACTTGTTGGTTATTATGGATGATATTCCTCCATGATGTTTGAATATACATCCATCAATATCGCAAAATACTGTTTTTATGTGTACTGCATGATCAACATGTGACATCTGCTGTTTCCTCGTTTATTAGTTCTTGAATTTTCCACAACTTATCTAACGCGACCAATCCAAGAAAATCAAATTTTACTGCACCCATATTTTCTGCATCAAACATTTCCAAACCTACTATTCTGTCTTCGCTGGTGGAATCATAAGTTAGCGGGAATAATTCCTTAATTGGTCTATCTGTTATCACTATACCAGCAGCATGTTTTGATTGTGATTTTTTTGTTCCTTCTATTCTGATTGCTTGATCAAACAATGGTTTATACCATTCATATGCATCCTGAACACTATCTACGTGATGGACGGCCCATTGTAAAATTCCATAATCATCACCATATTCTTCCCTTAATTGGTTTAGTTCATCAGATATTGTGGCTTCATCGGGAATATGTTTTGTTATTTCATTACACAGGTCGTGTGGGGTAATGTTTATTTCTTTGGAGTCTTTGCCTTCTTTAACAGCCTTGACTCTCATGAGATGTTTCACTGTATCTGGATTAGCTCTAAAGACTTCTTTTAGTGCAGCTTTTCCTTGCAGTCTGTTGAACGTTACCATTTGTGCGACATAGTCTTCGCCCCATCTTTGTTTAAGGTAGTTAATTACTTTACTTCTAAAAACAACACCAATGTCTGTATCTATATCTGGAAGACTAACGTGTCCATTATGAACACTAACTTTTTTGTTTTCATCTATCTCATTTCTACCAGACAATGTTATTCCTAAACCATATGCTAAGTGAGAATTTGATGTATTTTTTGCTGGCTTACCCTGTATTGCGTCGTGAAGATACATCCACATACGTGGATTATTGGCATCTATCCATTCAACTTCAGTTTTCATAGCATCTGTAAATTTTGTGTTATGTTTTTTAATTCTTTTTGCCATATGTCCGGAGACAAGTGTTCTTTCTTCTGCAATATTTCTTGTGTGCAATAACTCAAAATTTTCCATCATCCAAGACATGAATGTTGTATGTCCGACATCAAAGTGGGGTGGTATGTTTCTACTCATATTATAAAATCGTTCAAAATACAAGTCGTATTCGATTGGATCAATTCCAGTTATCCCAGTTAAATAGTTTACCAAAGATCCAGATCCAGATCCCCTGCCTAAACCTCTTGGTCCGTTGTTATCGTCAACAAATCTGCAGACATCCCATACGATTAAGAAATAATCTGCAAGTCCTGCTTCTTTAATAACAATCAATTCTTTTTTTAACCTATTCCAATATTTTTTTTTCTTGTCTTTTGTAACATTTGCTAGTTTTTCTTTTGCCCCTGTAATACATAGATGCTTAAGATATTCATCAGAATCAAGTTTAAGTTTTTTTGATTCATCATTATTGAATACTGGTAGATATGGTTTGTGGTTCAATTCTGAATATTCTATCTGATTTGCTATATCAAGTGTTGTCTGAAGTTCTTCTTCGGTGAAATGTTTTTCCATTTCTTCGTATGATGGAATATAATATCTATCCGAAATGAAAAAATCCATAATATCACCAGTGGCACGGAATTTACGTTCTTGTTCTTCTTTCGTTGTGTGCATTTGAGCACATAAAAGAAGTCTTTGATCTTCGGCGTCCTCTGGTCTTGCATAGTGAGAGTCAATTGTTGCCACTAATGTAACGCCGGTTTCTTCCCCCAATTTTCGCAAACATTCTACAACCAACCCTTGTATCCCCATACCTTCGTTTTGTAATTCAAGATAATAATTTTCTTTACCAAAAATTGAAATATGTTTCTGTATGATAGCTTTTCCTACTTCTAACCAATCTTCCCTTAAGAATTTTCTTGAACCATCAACATTATAATCGTGTCCTGCAATAATTGCTTCTTTGAAATCTGAGAATAGCGACATTGGTAATTCACCAGCTATACATGCCGTCAAAAATATTAGATTTCCTTTTTTCGCAAATGGCTTTATCCCATCTAAATGAATACGTGGTTTTCTATAAAAG
>Ga0164310_10000984_pt1 | contig 15779 bp, 12 predicted proteins | sample GuaBasSedimGuay1_FD_121795 | JGI IMG/M metagenome (GOLD analysis project Ga0164310, IMG submission 121795) | Subseafloor sediment microbial communities from Guaymas Basin, Gulf of California, Mexico - Guay1, Core 4569-9, 0-3 cm | ecosystem: Environmental > Aquatic > Marine > Hydrothermal vents... | reverse complement strand
GTAATTACAAAAAGTTTGGGATTAAGTTTGTTAAAGATTTAGACCTTCCTAAAATGCGGTGGCAGGATTTAGATTATGATTTTCTAGTGGTTAACAAACAACAAAATAAAAAAAAGGTTAAAGAGATTGTTGAAAAACACAAGGTAATGTTGCCTCAAAGAGTTATTTTTCTCAATACAAATCATTCTTCACCTGACGCCCTCTTGTTTGAAACATATGAAGAATGGTGTAAAAAATTGAGTTTTATAAAGAGTAAAAATTTTAAGGTAGGATGTTATTTTGAAAATGGAAAAGAGGATGACTGGAAGACACTAAATGATAATAATTTTATGTTTTTTCCTCGTCCGGAAGAAATTGATACCACAATAAAATACCAACCAAATCCTCCCAATATATACCTGTTAAGACATCGTAAGTTTAAAAAAATAAAAACATTTTTCCTTCGTAAAGAAAAAATTAATGGGAAAATCCCTACCTTTGAACAATGGGCATATTATTATCAATACGGAACAGCAAGGGATCCCTTTTGTAGCCTTGTTTTCAACATTGATCCAAAAGGCAATCCATTTCTTGCAAAGTTGTTAATGTATCAATTTCTTGAATCCGCAATTTTGAAGATTTTAGTCATTGATGAAAGAATTGCTCAGACAATAAAGGATAAAAGGATAACTGAGGAAGACATTAGTCTAATTGAAAAGCTAAAATGGATGGGAATATATATTGTAAAAAAAGTAAAAATAAATGGCCAGACCCCTGATGGACTTAAATTTATAGAGTCTCAATCTGATGGAGATGATAAAGAAGATCTGTATTGGAGCTTAGAAATTAATGAAGATGGGGAAATCACTAATTTTAAAGAAAATATAGATATCATCTTTATTCATCAAACAAAACTCAATTTGATCCTTAAAAATTTAGAAATAGAACGAGAAAGCTTAATTGAAAAATGGAGAAAAAGAGATAATTTAAATAGGTGGGTAATCATTCACTCAGGTAGGGGGAAGCCCATAGGCGAAAAGCCTGAAAATGCTCCATTTCTTGAGTTTTCCACACTTGAAAGATATATTGTTTATGAACCATCAAAATTTTATCTGGTGCAAATAGCACTGGGATTAAAAGATAGAGGCGGTGAGTAAAAATGTCAGAAAAAGTCTGCATTTTTTTACCGAGTTCTTCAAAGAAGGTCGATAGAATTAAAGCGGTCAGAAATAAACTTGAATGGGAGGCATGGGGGTTTGATAAAGACTCTGAAATAGCGATAAGAAAACGAAATGAAATAAAAGGATTGAAAAGAACAGACCTTGATAATGAGTTAAACTCTTGTAGTAATATGAATTTAGTTATTTGGATTAATACTAATATTATAGAAAAACCAGAGGAAAGGGCAAAAGTTTTAAAAAAGATCTCTGAAAAATTACCAAACCATCAAATATATATTTTATCACACGCAGAAGACTACGATCCGAATATTTTTAAACCGAGCGGGAGAATTAAAGAAAAAGAGTATAGTCTCTCTGATTCTAAAGTACATGAAAAACAATGGGAAAATGTGTTATTGCCTTTGAGAGATGTCAATAAAGATTTAGATGAATTGATAGAAAAACTTATTAAAGAATTTTTTTTAAATCCCCTCCTTCTTGCCCACTGCATAGCTCATCTTTTCTTGCCGCTTGACATTGATTTACAAGGGATAAGCGAAGTGCTTAAGAGCAACGATGAAAACTGGGCGGAACAATATTACAACGACGCATTTAAAAATAAAGGAAGGAGTAGACTTGAAAGCAAAATAGAGGAAGCAAAAAAATTAATTGAAAAATTCCCTGGGGATAAAAAAAGCGAAATTCTTAAATTCTTAGACAAAAATGAATTGAAAGAAGTAAAAAATGCTTTAAAAAATTGGGAAAATACAAAGAGATTACTTAAAGAAAAAAATCTATTTCACTCTTGGTTCTGTGAGTTGATGAAGTGTTTAGAAAGTTTGAGAAAAGAAAGCAAATGAACAAGGTGTTTCGTCTTTTAATTCCTAAGAAATCTATATTCTTTTCAATTAAGTCATTCAAAATGAGTAAGATTAATCATAATAAATTAGACGAGATTATCTATGGCAAATAAGGTGCAAAAGATTACCATAGAAGATTTGTTGACTCTGATTGCACAAGGTGAAGGAGAAAAAATTGAGTATAAGGCAAGGTCTACAAACGTTGCCGAAACTGTATGTGCCATGGCTAATGCGTGGACTCAACAAAAGGTATTTTTCGCAAACTCAGGTTTACGAAAACGGTAAGATAATTTACGAAAGGTAAGGAAAGTATATAGGTTTGTGATTATGTATTTATGAAAAAGTGTTAAACGCATGAAAGTAAATATCCTTGTTGGCACAAAGGAGCTTGGACAGGCATTTAAACGCCTTTTAAAGTATGTGTTTGATATTGATAGAGTGGATATTCTTCTTCTAGGGCAAACAAAAGCTTTATCACATAAAGTGCTCCAAGCTGATTTCTGGCTTATAGAAGCATTTCATCCCTTTGAACCAAACAATCCAGAGGGTTTCCGTACAGCTTATAAGTTGGCTGGTAAGACAAAAATTTTGCTTTTGTTTTTAAGTACGCCAGAGGGATTTCCAAAAGAGGGAGACTTCTGGTGCAGTTTTATAATCAAAAATTTGGCAAAAAAAATAAAAGAGACTATGCACATATCTATGCCTCAAAAAGAGGAATTTGAGCATTTAGCTGAAAAATGGCCTGCTTTAATGCATGAGCCCAAAGGGCATCATTAGGAAGTGAAAGGACTAAGAATGTACAAAATACTAATTGTAAGTGAAGATTCTTTGTGTAAAAGTCTCATCAGGGCTTTAACAAAAATTGATTTTTTAAGAAAGCAGCTTCTGAATTTTGCGTATTCAATAAATACAGATGTGATGAATATAGAAGACTATATTAACTGCCACAATCCGCTTTCTGATTTAGAAAAAACTTTGGAAAAAGAAAAAAAGGTTGGACTTTTAATCATAACTTTAGATTATAACATGGAAGCCCTTCGAGTAATTTCTAAGATAAGATTGGGCTCTTTTGGAGAAAAAATCTCGTCTGTACCTATTATTTTAATATCGGCACTCGAATATGAAAGATTAAAAAATGAATATCCGATAGTGAGATACTTAAAATCTGACGGAGTCTTCGTAGAAGTGCCATTCTATCTTAGATATCACTCTTATAATACAGATTCATTAGAGAAGTGTTTAAGAGCAGCTTGGCCTGTTTCCAAACAGACTCTAGAGCAGATAAGAAAAAATTTATATCCATCAGTGATTTCTGACATAACACATCCCCGTCTTACTAAAGACAATTATGAGCAAATTATCAATGATATAAATGAAGTGACTAAAGGGAGTGATCTTATCAAAAAATACAGTGTTAAATTGGAAAAACTCAATAAAATGGTTCAAGAGCTAAAAGATGGCACAATAAACCTCAATGAATTGCAGAAAGAAATTGATGATTTTTGCAAAGAGGTAAACAAAAAATGAAACCAACGATTTTATTAGTAGATAATGAATTGGAAAAATTATCGCCCTTGATCGAATTTCTTAGTAAAAATTATAGGTTGTTGCCTCCAGAAAAAACCATTGGAGGAGCAAGAGAAAGCTTTAAATATGATGACCATTCTATTGATTGTGTAATTTTGGATATCCATTTCGGGCCTAGTGGTCCTGAGGCAGGTATAGAACTGTTAAAAACAATGAGGGAGACTGATCCGTATCTTCCTATCGGGATGATTACGCAATATGATAAATCCTCTGTGGCCTTTGAATCAGGCAAAAATCTCGCCACTTTTTATTGCCTTAAACCCAAACCGGCAGATTTTGATTCTTTTAACAAAAAGTTAAAAGAAGAAATTGATAAATCTATAAAAAGGGCTCAATTCTTATATGATAGAGATTTAATGAAAAAAGTTAACGAAGATTTATCTCTTACATATGATATAGAAGAACTTAGTAAATTAGGTACCCTCGCCTTCCATTACTGGGAGGATGAAATAATTATTGAAACTATCAAGAATATTCCAGGTGAACATTTAGAAATTCTCGATATATGTTGTGGGACTGGGAGATATGAGTTGCTTATTAAATATCATTGTGAAAAATCATTTAAAATGGCTGCTATAGATTTTAGTGGAAGAATGTTACGGATAGCAAGAGATAAGTTGCAAAATGAAGGGCTTATGCCTGAATCCCGGTGGGAACCTAAAATAGAATTAAAAAGAGGATTTGCTGAAAAGTTACCATTTGAAGATAACAAATTTGATTTTGTAATCTGCGGTTTTGGTGTTGCAAGTTATACGAAGTTTAACCTCTCTATACCAGAAGTAAATAGGGTGTTAAGAAAACATGGTAAGGCTATCTTTACGGTATATAATAAAAATGCATTTTATAATCAAATTGCAGATTATTTTTCTTCTAACTTAGAGATATCTCCTATGGCTTCTTGGGTAAAATTTGAATCTTTTAGATGCAGGGATAAACAGGGTATTTACAAGCTTGTTCCTCAAGGGAAGGAAGAAAAGTCATTTGTTATCCAACCTTTCTCAAAAGAGGAATTTAGAGATATCTTAAATAGATTTGGTTTCAAAGTAGAAAAGATGCAGACTTTCCCTCTTCTCTATTCTATTACACCAGTAAATCTAATAAGGAGGGATGAAGATGACTCATCATTTAAACCAAAGTACCTTAGAGAATATAAATTACCTGATAGGAAGAATTTAATAAGAATACTTGAAGAATCAATTCCAGCAGATTGGCTTGAAAATCGTCCTGAGATAAAATCATATAAGCAAGGAAAGATAAATGAAATTAAAAAAGCCTATGAAGATGCAGATAAAAGGCTTAAAAGTTTTCCATTCTCATGGAAATATTATCAACTTGATAAGCATCATGCAGAGAAAATAGGAGACGGAGGTTTTTACATTACTGCGATAGCAGAAAAGGTAAGAAACATAGAAAAAGTGAATATATATGAAGCAAAAGAAAATCTCTAAAAGAGCAGTAGTTATTACAGATAATGAAGAGCTTTACAAATCTTTCCAGAGAGCCTTTAAATTTCTTCTGCAAATAGATACCATGTGGATAGTGCCAGATACTTATTTTTTATCTCCTGTGGAAATTTTAAACCAAGACGTAATTATGAATGATGTTACAGAAGAGCCGAACATAGAAAAATACGTGATTTCGTTCAGGATAAATTTTTACTGTAACACCATCTTGTTGAAAGATTTATTGCGTATTGTGCGTTCCTTAGAGCCATTGTCCAAAGAAGAGATAGCTTTTTCTCTGGCATCTTGTCTTTCGCAGAGGTACCACAACATTCAAGATTTGTTAAACACTTCAGCAGGAAGAGACAGATGTGTTAACCTTAATTATTAATCGGCACCATCTCAAGCTGTGTGTAAAAAGGTAGCAAAAGATGTATTTAAAAAGAAAAAACTACTAATGTAGAAGAACTTCTAAATGTAATAGAAGAAGGAGTAAGGAAATTTGTAAGAATCATGTCAGAAACATACGCTAAAGATGAATTTTTAAGGTATGTAGTGCTAGACCTTATGAACGCACTGATAAAAGAAAGATTATAAAAATGGCAGCCTACATAAGACCATCTTAACCCCATTTGGGCCTATAGAGGATGTAAATATCCCTAGGGGTAGAAAAGGTGGTTTTGTTTCTAAAGTAGTTGAGAGTTTAAAACTTTTAAAACAAAGATAGCCAAGATAGTTGTAAATATGTTTACTTTAGGTATCTCTACAAGAAAGATAAAGAAAATAACAAAACTTATTGCAGGAAAGGGGATATCAAAAAGTGAAGTATCTAGGCTAAATCAAACTATTAAAGCAGAGATAACTGCTTGGCTTAACAGACCTAGGTAATGTCTTATACTTCCTGTAAAAAAGAGTGGCCCAAAATATAATAGACAAACACAACAAAAACCAAAGGAGGCCACCCATGAAAAGGATACCAGCAGGTGAAAAAATGTGCAAGGAGTTAGAAGAATTACTAAATGGGGTCAATAACAGAGGATTACTTCTAAGTGAGTTTATCAAAAAAGAGCTACTATTATTCTTCAGGAATTATTAGAACAGGAAGTAACCGAGTTTTTAGGAGGCATTACGAAAGACAAAAAGGAGAAAATATTGGCTATCGTAATGATTATGAGCCGGTTAATATCAAAATAGCCGGCAAAATTTGTGTATATAAGCCTCAGAGAGTTACGAAGACCGGCTTTTGTTTTTAAGAGACATGGTAAAAAGAGGCTAAAGAAAATAAAGTAGTCTTGGTAGATATAGAAACTCATGAAGAAGTATATTAAAAAGCTTGAAAATTTTGATAATAGCTACTTTGGTCATAATATTTCCCCAGATCCGTGATTGCTCTAAAAGAAACCCCCGCAAGTGTGCTAAAATAAGAATTTTGAAAACACACAAATTCACCTAAAAGGTGAAAACACACTTGCGGAGTAAGAACATATCTGCCTCTACTTAAAAGTGGCAGAGGGTATAAACCAAAAGAGTTTATATTGTTAGTGGCAATGCTGTATTTTTGGGGATAGGGGTGTTAGCTTATAACCTTTTTCGGATATTCAGCTAAACATTTCACCTAAAGAGTATGAAAAACACCAGATAAAGACCATTCGCTGAAAGTTATATAACATAGCAGGCAGGATTGTGTATTACAGCATGAAGGTTTTCTTCTTAAAGTAAGAAATTATGCCTATTCTATATTTAGAGAGATTCGTTATAAGACATGGATATTTTGCTATGAGCGTTTATGAAGAGTTTTTGTTTTGAGTTTATTATATCATTGGGTAAGCAAGAAAGGAGTGTGTTTAAGATAGACCATTTTTGTTTAATTTAAGACTCATTGTAAAGGGTTTTTGCTTCTTAGATTGAATTTTCTAGTTTTTTCTTAAATTTTCCTCCGTTCCTTCCTAAAAAACCTTTATCCAAAAATCAATCGCGGATTTTGGGGGAATTAGGTGCCATTAAGACCAAACAGATAAAGTAGTATTTAAGGCAATAAAAATAAACCCCTTAAATCTATCATAGTAGAAAATAATTAAATGATTCAATAAATATGGACATTTTGATTAAATTTAGTTAAAATTAAATTTAGTTAAAAATTAGGAAAGAAAAATATAAGACGGAGAGCAAAATGAAGGGATATTTATCTAAAATTCGTGTTCGTGAAGAGGAGGAGTTACTTTCTTTTATGGAAAAGGAACTTAATGCAAATTTAGTCAGAAAATTGTTATCACTTAAAGATAAACATGATGAGAAAAAAAGGTTACCTGCTTTTATAAAGGGTTATTTTTTTCCTTTGTCTGAGAATCTTGGGAAAGAGGTTTTTGATGTATGTAAAGAAGTTCAGGCAAATATAGGAGCTGAACAGATTAATATAGAGTTTTATATCTGTAACTCTCCGGAAATAAACGCTACTTCTATTTTTAATCAAGCTGAAGATGTTCATTTTGTGGTACTTAACGCCGGTCTTGTTAAAAAATTAAAACTTGAAGAATTAAAGTTTGCTATAGGGCATGAGATTGGCCACCTTATATTTGAACATTCTTTATTTCATAGAGTTATACAATTTATTTATCCTGAATATGAAGATTTACCTCCACTTTTACAACAATTATATGATTTATGGGTTAAGTTGTCTGAAATTTCAGCAGATAGGGTAGGTTTGTTGGCAACACGAAAATTAGAGTCAGCTATTAGCGCGATGTTCAAGATTACATGCGGTTTAAATTTCCCTGACTTTAAATTAGAAAGTTTTATCAATTTAGCTGAAAGAACTTTGTCTGAAATGGCAAAAAAACCAATCCATATTTTTCACTCTCATCCTGCTATTTCTGCAAGAGTAAAAGCCTTACATTATTTTTTTGAATCTAAAACATGGCAGAATTTTATTAATAGGGAAGAAATTCAGGAAGATAAAGAGCTAGATGAAAAAATTTCTCAACTAACACTATTATTAAAACGGCGTCCAGAAAATAGTATTGAACATGCTGAGCTTGATTTTCTTGCTAGTGCGGGTTTTCTTTTAGCAAGGTGTGATGAAAAAATTACAAATGAAGAATATGACTACCTAATTAATCTCCTTTCTCGTTATTTTTATTGGCCACCAAGTTATTTAGAAAAAATAATTAGTGATGAGAATGTATTAGTAGAAATCCTGAAAAGAAGTGCCTCTTTTATTGCTCAAAATTTTCCAGAACGTACTAGAAAGCTATATGAATGTTTATTGCCAATTCTATTTCGAGACCGTGAATTACATGAGGATGAAGTGGAACTTTTCCTTAATATCGGGGTTAAAGAGCTAAATATTCCATTTTCTGAAGCATTGAATTTTCTTTTAGAGGGGATAAGGAATTACTATACACCATTATATTGAAAGGAATTGGCAATTTATTTAACTTAACACTAAATTAAAAAGTAGCGAGCGAAGTGAGCTTTTTTATTTTTAAGCACAGATTAGTTTATACAATAGTTAGTGCTATTTATTTTGTTATTTTTTTCTTTCTGCCATCTCTTCGTGCTTCTAATTATTATCTTCTTTTACTAGACAGTTCTGGCAGTATGAGAAATAATGATCCTAAACAATATCATAAGCTAGCAGCACAAGCTTTGACTAGCTTTCTTACTTCAGATGACAAAGTAGCTATTGTTAAGTTTGACACTAATGCTAAAGTTCTTTTAGAATGGACATCTCCTACACAAAAAGAAAAAATTTTTAAAACTATCAATCAGATAAAATGTAGAGGAGTATTTACTGATTTTAGAGCTGGGCTTGAAAAAGCATTAATCTTATTTAATCAAGTTTCTTATGCAGATCGTAAAATCATTTTTCTCCTTTCAGATGGGAAATTCGAACCTAATTTAAAAAGTGATGTATATGCTCCTTATTATCTTGAATATATAAAAGCTATTTGGGGGCGAAAGGGAGAAGAAAAAAAAAGAATTAAAAAAGAATTTACTAAAAAAATTTTACCTATAGCTAAACGGATAGTAAGAAAAAATGTTCTTTCTAAATGTAAAGAAAAAGATATTGAGATTTTTACAATTGCATTTGGTGAAGGGGCTGATAAAGAGTATTTGAGATATCTTGCTGATATGACTACAAAAAATTCCACTGAATTACATAGCTTTTATGTTAAAAAGCCTTTAGATTTAATAGAAGTATTCTCTCAGATGTTAGTATATTGGAAGTCACTTTCAATTTTACATACAGAGTTTAATCATATCAAACCACATGAATGGAAAGAAATCTTTATAGATAATTTTACTAAAGATATTTTCTTCTTGGTTGTAATAGATGGTAAAGGCAATTTTTGTCTCCATAGGAATGGTGTTTGTAAGAAACCTATTTTATATACACATTCTAACCTCTTGATTATACCTACTAATTCTGGAGTGTGGAAATATGGCTTTGACGCAGGAAAGGGTAATTATAAATTATTAATATTAGGTAAAAGTCTTCTTAAAATAATAGCAGAAGGATTGAAAAAGCAATATGAATGTACAGAAAAAGTGAGAACAATCGTCAGATTAAAATTAGGAAATAGAGATGCTCGAGCCGTTTTAATTTCTCCTTTAATTAGAGCTAAAGTATGTCAAACATCGTGTGAAACGGTTTCACTTTCTCCTCATCAAGAAGGTTTTCAATTTGAATATCAACCTAAAATAAGTGGTCGTTTTACATTGAAATTTATTCTTTATGCAAAAGATTTAAAAAGAAAAGAAATATTGCCAAGACCAACTAAAGAATATCAATTTGAGGTCAAACCATGTTTTTATGTTGAACCAACAGTAATCAACTTTGGTAATCTAAGAAGAGGACAAATAAAATCTACTAAAATACACATAATTTCACGTCTTCCTAAAACAATAAAAGTTCAAATTGAGGGAAAAGTAAATATAGGAAAGGAATGTTTAGAAAAACCGATAGTAGAAAATCTTAGTTTTAATATAAATCCAGGAGAAGAAATAGAAAAAGAATTTTTTCTTAAAATACCTTCAAAAACATGCTGGGGAGATTTTGAAGGTGTTGTTAATGTAAAAACAAATTATTCCAAATATTCTTCTCAGATAATCTTCACTTTTCACATTCCTTCTTTATGGGAACAACTTACATGGCCCGCATTGTTCGTTTTATTAGGGATATTTGTTATATTTACGATTTTACTTTGGTGCTGGGGGCTTAAGCCAACTCCAAAAGGAATTTTAAGTATAGAAAAAGCACCTTTAGGCGAACCTTTGACTTTTTATAAACTTAGCACAATTAAGAAAGGAATAAGCAGGTGGTTGTGGAATAAAAACAAAATAGTTATTGGCAGAGGAGGAAGAAGAGTAGATATCTCCCTTAGAGGACTAAGAACTCCATCAAAGATTCAGCTTCTTTTTTATCGCTTTAGTAAAGTAAGTTTTTCTTTACAAGTATATCTCACTAATCTTTCTTCAACTGATATTTATGTGAAAAAAGATAAAATCACCTATACAGTAAAACCAACACAAAGTTTTAGACTTGACCCAGGGAGTATTATTATGTTAGAAGATTATCAAATAAAATATATTTGAATTATAGGGAGTCACATAATGCCAAGGTTTATAGCTTTTCAAGAAGAATTATCTAAGGTAAAGGATGTAAAAGAATTAGATCAGGTTGCTTCTTTAAGACCTACTTTATATATAGGCCTTGGTGGCTTTGGATGTTCTGTAATCAGGCGGTTAAAGAAAAAAATTCAAGAATTGATTCCAGAGTATGCTGATGGTTTTGGTTTTTTAGGAGTAGACACTCATCATTACGATACTAGTGATATTCTTGATAGCAATGAATATGTAGAACTTATTGGAATAAATCCTGATAATGCGGCAAGGCAATATTCTGCCTTAAGTTGGTATAGACAACTTGTAAGAAAGTATAGAGTTGATACGATTGAGCAGGGTGCAAATGGAATAAAAGCGGTAGGAAGAATTGGATTTCAATTTCCTGCTAAACTTCAAGACTTTGTAAACAAACTCACTATAGCTCATAATAACATAAGACAGTTTAGAACTGGATTTATTGCTGAACCTTCAAAAGTCTATTTTATTTCTACCCTAGCAGGAGGAACAGGGGCAGGCTGTCTTCTAGATGTAATAGCTATTGTAAAAAAGTTAATTATACAAAAAGAAGGACCTAGTGCTAAATTTCAGGCTATTTTGGCAACTGGGGACGCGTTACAATATGAAGTTCCGGCAGTATATTGGCCAGTTCTTTGTACAAATACTTATGCTACTCTTAAAGAAATTTTCTATTTCCTTACAGGAGGAGAGCAGATACAAAATTATGAAATTGTGAATCCTTCTTCTATCACTTTCAACCAAAGTAGTTTACCCAACCCTATTTTTATTCTAACAAGCAAAAACGAAAATGGTATGGTGTTGGTTAAAAATATAGAAGAATTAGCTGAATTTATAGTACCTTATTTGCTTTTTGAAATTACAACACCTATGTATACAACAAGTACTATGCCTAAAGTGCAGGATTTAGAAAATAGTTTATTGACTCAACGTGAAGTAGGTACAGAGGGACATCTTAGGACATTTTCTTCTATAGGAACAGTTAGAGTAGGTTTGCCTTATGAATTAATGGAGGAATATTGCTGCTTTAGACTATTATTTGAAATTTTGAGTGAAGAGAATATTGTTACTATTGATGTATCCAAAGAAGCGGAAGCATGGATAGAGAAAAACAAAATCAGAGAGTCAGGTACAGATGAACTTCAGGAAAGGATTAAAAAAGATGAAGAAGGAAATTTGATTACTGTAAAGGGAATAGACACAAGAGGTGATATTGAACAAAGTCCGGATTTTAAATACGACAAGTTAAATCAACTCTGTAATAGATATGTTAAAGAAATAAAATTAAGTTATGAACCTTACAAGAAAGTTTTTTTAAAAAATGTTCAAAAAGTAACAGATAACACTATAAAAAGCTTAAAAGAAAAAACTAAAGAACTATTACAGAATCATACTCTTCAAAGTGTTTATTCTTTTTTGAAAGAAGTGCAAACATGTATCAAATGGCACAAAAACGAATTTCAAAAGGAGATTAGTGAAGCTCAGGCTGAGTTAGCTCGACTAGAAAAAGAAGTAAATAATGAGATAGGAAATATTGTTAATGCAGCAAAAGGGTGGTTTGGGAGAAAAAATAGAGTAAGGAATGCTTTAGATTCATTTGGCGTTACATTAAAAAAATATTTAGAGCGATTGATTGATGTTTGGGTAAAAGATGAAAGTAACAAAGTTTATGATAAGATTTTAGAAGAATGTGGCAATTTAGTGCAACTTTACAAAAATATCTCAACTGCTTTTGAGGCTAGAAGAGCAAAATTAGCTGAAGGTAAAATAAATTTAGAAAAAAAATTTGATGATATGGCAGATATCAATAGAAGAGGTCCAGGCAATCGTTTTAGTCTTGTAGATGCTAAAAAGGCTAAAAAACTTTATGAAAGTATTATTGGGCCTTCCAAAGAGGCAATTAAAAAACGCTGTCGTCAAGAATGGTATAAGAAAGGGATATTTAGAGATATCGAATCAAAAGAACTAGATTGGATAGAAGAGGCAGTAAAATCCATTAAACGAGATATTTCTGAATGTTTAAATAGCTTAAGTATACAACAAATTATAGATGATTTTTATCAAAAAGATGAAATAAATAAAAGGAAATTGTTTGAAAATATTAAAAATCTTGTTTCTCCTCTTTTTCCATTAAATCCAAATAGGAAAGAATCACTATATCATGAATATTGGATAATAGGAGTACATCCTGCTTTTAAAGATTATATCTCTAGTCTAATGCAAAAACAATTAGCAGGCCAAGGCATAAGCTATGCTCATTTTGACTCACCTTTTGAAATAATTTTTTATAACATAAAACATGGCTATACTTTATACTCCCTAAAGGAAATAGAAACTTATTATTTTTATTATCAAACAAGAGTTAATTCATGGAGAAACGACGAAGCCCTTCCGCCTGTTCATGGTTGGCTTGATGCTGAAAATTGGCGTGAAGTAATTTCTACAAGAACTGAAGAAGAAGCCTTAATTTATTTTATTTTAGGCAGAGCGTTTAACTTTCTTTATCCTAATGACCCTAATGATAATACTGCTTTTATTTATAATAGAAAAAATTATTATTATTTTCGAGATGAAAATGAAAAGGAGATATTTATAGGTAATGGGTTAGAAAATGCTGTTAATAATTTTGCCCAACAAATCAGTTGGATAGAGAGAATAAAAATACAAGTAGAGAATTTAAAGCGAGAAAAAGGTATAAAAGAAGTTAAAGAAAAATTGGAAAAAGATTATATTTCTATTTTGGATGAAGAGATTAAAGAAACAAAAAGAAGTTCGGTAAATATAAGACAAAAAAATCGTTTGGATGTTTTAGAAAAACTTAAGGTAGCTCTTAAGAGATATATAGATGAAGAATTAAGAGTTCCCAAAATATAATGGAATTAGAATATCTAGAAGCAGAAATAGAAGAAAAAATTAGAAAGATAAAGTATCCTCAAATTAAAGGAATAATACCTACCTTTTACTTAATATTTCCCTCTCTTGCTGAACTCAAAGAATATAAGCATTTATTTTTTGGGGACAGTTCAGAGATTAAAACTATATGTCCTTGGATATTCTTAAATAAATCAAATTCTCTTGATTTTAAAAAAGCCATTACTACTGCTTTAGATATCAAAATAGAACAAGAGCTGGTAGAAAAGGGAATAACTGTTGCTAATAAACTATATCAACTAATAGTTATTGCAGACCTTACCAAAGATGAAAATATATTAAGTGTAATAACAACGTTCAAAACTCAATTTCAGGAGATAATGAGAGGTTTTTATACTTCTATTTTTATTGGCATTTTTTTAACTAGAACAGAGTCAAATGGTAAAATTATTTTTTCTTCAAATTTAAAAGAAAAATTGAGAACCTTCCTTAATGAAGGAATTTTCAACAAAATTTTTCTTTTAGACATTGCTAATAAAGCTGGGAGATTCCTAAATAATAGAGGAGAACAACTGAATCTCATTATGTATTTTTTAAATTATCTCTTTTATATAACTAATCATTTCATAAAAAAGCATAACCTAAATAATTATACAGAGTGGTTAAAAGGAATGGCTGGTGAGGGAATATTAAACAGTTTTTCAGCAGGCAGCTTGAGATTACCTTTAAAAGAAATATTAGAATATGCTTCTATTAAAAAAGGGGCAGATATATTAGAAACAGCTTTTATGGGAGAATCAGTTTCAAAAGAAGTAGTAAACTTGTATTTTAATGATTTTTTAAATAAAACTAAACTTAATACATTGGAAACTTGGAAAAGACAGTTTTTGGCAAATGAAGATTTCCCTTTATTAGATCCTTTTAAAAAGATGCTTTCTGTCAATACTTCTGATTTCGTTTCTTATTCAAAGTTTCTTACTAACTTTGATAAATATTTTTCTGATTATAGAGAAGAAAATTTTAAAATTTTACAAGCACTGTCTGAATTTTTAAAAACTCAATTTAAATATCTTCTCAATACTCAACTTGAAAAAATAATTGGAAATGAGGTGCGGAGTTTTTTAATAGCTAAAGAATTTTTGAAAGAATTAAAACATCATCTTTTTAAATTAATACATAAAGAAATTGAGTTCCCTAATTACAAAGATCCCTTGCCTCTTTGTGAAAAACTAAAGCAACTTATTAAACATCAGCCTAAACCGTTAAGCCTTTGGGCTAGAACTTTAACTTTTTGTGTTATTATTTCTTTATGTAGCATTCCTTTTCTTTTTACTCTGTCAAATTTTTTCTTATTTTTTGCATTCTTAATCACAGCTAGTGGTACAGCATTTATTAGTTGGCACTCTTGGAAGACTGAGGTGCAAAATAAGCTTATAGAATTGGAAGAAGTTTTAAGGAACAAATGGAATGTTTTGATAGAGACTGAAGTGTTGAAAATTTCTATAAAATTACTTAAAGAACTCTATCAAATAGTGGAAGAAGATTATAGTAAGTTAGTTCAAAGTTATCAAAGAATGCAGGAAATAGTTACCTATCTTAAAAAGAAATATATTCCCAAAAAAGAAAAACAACTTGGATTATTTAAAGATATTCAAATATTTAATAATGAGGAGCTTATGCAGGAAATAACGTTTAAGGTGGTTCCTAAAACAATAGAAGATATAGTAGTAAAGGAATTTATAGATGAAAAAAACTTATTAATCTGGCAAAGGATGTCTCCACCACAGGGAGAAGAAAAAGATATTAATTTAAATACATTGGAAAAACAAATATTGGGATGTGCTGCATTAAAAGCTTTACCACTATGTCTTAAAGAAATGAATATTTCTATTTGTAGTTATATAAGTGAAGAAAATATTAAAGAATTTTTTAAATTTATTGAACCCTTCATTCCATTAACAGGCGAAGCTCCTTCTGTCTGTTTAAAAATATTTCTTTTTTATCCATCTGCAAATTGTGAAGATTTTATTACTCACATATCAAAACATTTCCAGTTAGAAAAAATAGAATTTTCAAAATACGAATTTACTTTATTAAACATTGCTGAAGGATTAAAGCTAGAGTACATTGATTTATAAATATGTTTTTCTTGGGTTTATTAATATATTTAGCAAGTTGGATATTTTCATATTATATAGGGAATATAATTTTTAAAAAAAATCTGATTACTATTTTTTCTT
>Ga0164310_10000983_pt1 | contig 15780 bp, 7 predicted proteins | sample GuaBasSedimGuay1_FD_121795 | JGI IMG/M metagenome (GOLD analysis project Ga0164310, IMG submission 121795) | Subseafloor sediment microbial communities from Guaymas Basin, Gulf of California, Mexico - Guay1, Core 4569-9, 0-3 cm | ecosystem: Environmental > Aquatic > Marine > Hydrothermal vents >... | reverse complement strand
GATGCCAATGGCAATTTCAGCATCGGGGTATCAGCCGGAGAATGGCAAATAGTGGTCAGGAAAACAGGCTATTCATCCCTGAAACTTACCAGAGTTATCGAGCCGGGTGAAAATCTCAGCCTCGACAGTCTGAAGATAGCGAGGAACAAGTTCCAGATATTCGGCACCGCAGTGGATCACAATGGCAACCCCCTCTGGGGGGTAACTGTAAAAGCAGAGAATGACGAAGGGACGAGTTTCACTCACATAACCAACGCAGAAGGCAATTATGCAATAAAGGTCTCCCCAGGTTGGTGGACTATTACAGCAACTAAGACCGGGTATGTGAGTCCTAAGCCTCAGAAACGAGAGATACTGGGGAGTGATGTGAAGGTGGACCTCTCCCTGTCTGGTAATGCCAACTTTGTCAAGGGGAAAGTGACCGACGGGAAAAATCCCATCGTAGGTGCCACGATTCAGGCTGTTCCCAATATAGGTAACCCGGTGACTACAACCACTGGTGTCTATGGGGAATACACCCTGAACCTACCCAGCGGCAGTTATGTCATCACTGCCAGCAAACCGGGCTACACTTCCCCTCCAGGGCTGAGCGTGACCGTTGGGGTGACTGTCACTGTGGGTGAAACCAAGTCGGGCTTGGATTTCGTACTGGTTCCGGACAACTGCCAGGTTGAGGGCAAAGTCACCTCCGACGGGATGACAGGAATAGCCGGGGTAACAGTGAAGGCTGGCGACAAAACAGTCTCCACCGACAACAATGGGTACTATCAAATAAAACTGCTGGCAGGGACATATTGGTTGAGCGCATCCAAGTCAGGATATCTCTCCAGCGAGCCCCAAAAACTCACCTTAAATCCTGGCGAAACAGTCTCCGGAGTCGACTTCTTGCTGGTGCCTAATGCCAGTGTGATCACTGGAAAGGTGACCAGCGCCGGTGCCCCTATCGTGGGGGCCACAGTAGAGGCCAAGGGGGCAACAAAGCAGGAGGTGACCCAGACAGATAACGAGGGACATTTTTCTCTAAGCATTCCCGCTGGCACTTATGACTTAGTTGCCTCGAAGAGCGGTTTCATCCCCGACACCCTCTACTCCATCTCAGTGAACCCTGGCGTTACTGCATCTGGCAAGGATTTCCAGCTTACCCAATATATCGGCTATCTTCGGGGCACGGTGACCGACGGGGTAGTTCCCTTACGAAAAGCCAGCATAGCGATCCAGAGTCTGGGGCTCCAAGCTCTCTCCTACTCCACTGTCTCTGATATCGCCGGCAGTTTCATCGTCGCTCTGCTCCCAGAGTCTTCCTACCAGGTCTCCGTCTCTAAGGATGGCTATTCCGCCGCGTCGGTGGAAACTGATCCCATCCCGGTGGGCGGAACAGCAGTAGTGTCAATCCAGCTTACAGCCTTGCCCAGTCAAATTGCAGGAACTGTGGTAGACGAAAGTGGAAAGCCTATTTGGAAGGCAAAGGTGAAAGCCATCAAAGATGGAGTTGTCACATCCACCATCACGGACGCTCGTGGTCAATTTCGGCTCAGTCTGGGGGCTGGAACTTATTGTGTCGAGGCAGCTAAACCCGGTTACCTTTGCCCTGCCCCTGTAGAGCAGACCTTGCTGCCAGGGCAAAAAGTGAAAATTGACACCCTCGCCTTAAAGAGCAACCTGTCAGCCATTGTGGGCCTGGTCAAAGATGAGAGCACTGACACCGGGATCGAAGGGGTCAAGATAGTAGCCACTGAGAATGCCACCCAGACAGGGGGAACCTTTCACTCTGCCGTGGATGGAAGTTTCGCTCTCTTGGAGTTGCTTTCGGGAACCTACACCCTGATTTTGACCAAACAGGGTTATGTAGAGAAGACTGTCGAAAATCTGGCTTTGCCCGGAGGTATTACGAAAAGGCTTGGGGATGTCCTTATGGAGCCTAAGGAAAGCTCAATAGCGGGTCGAGTCGAAGGGCCGGCTGGAGCTACAGTGATGGCCATCTCCACCGCCACTGGCCAGATAACCTATGGCCTCACCGACGAATCGGGCAATTATCTCCTCTCCCACCTCTCCTCAGGAGAATACACCGTAAAAGTGGCCCTGAACGGTTATTCCTCCACCCCCGATTTCATCTCCACCTCTGTCTCTCCGGGAGAACAGCTAACGGGCATAGACTTCTCGCTCAAAGAGAACATCGGGTTCATAAGAGGGCGCGTCTATTTAGCTTCAGACTCCACAGTGGGGCTGAGAGGGGTAGTGGTGACCGCAGATGACGGATTGGGCAATTTTGGCAGCGCCACCACCGACGCCGACGGCCGTTACCACATAGAGAACCTGGCTGACCTGGGCCAGCAGTTTACCCTGCAGGCAAAATACCCGGGGTACATTACAGCCACCGACTCAGTGAGCTTAGGAACCGAGGATGCTGACTTCGCCTTGGAGCCGGCTCGACGGGTGCTGAAAGGAACAGTTAGAAACCAGGAGGGCACAACTAAGGGGCTTCCCGAACAGCTTAAGGTTAGCCTTTTCTCAGAAGAGATAGGAACCAAGGAGGCGATTGCCAATAGCCAGGAAAATTATCTGTTCAGTTTCCCTGACCTCTCTCCGGGTCAGAGCTATTCTCTCTGGGTGGAGATTATGCGAAAGGGTTACGCCTCTTTTCCGCAATCGGTGAGCATCACTCAGCAAGAGACTACTTTTGTGGACTTGACCTTAGAGGTACACACCTCTGCCATAAAAGGAAATGTGGGAATTTCGGGGGCCACTGTTACCGCCCGGGGCGAAGACCCTGCCCATGTCTACACCTCCATTTCGCAGCCTGACGGAAGTTTTATCATCTCAAATGTATACGCCGACAGCTATCAGGTTACCGCTACTAAACCCAAATATGTTACCGCGTCAACCAGTGTCAGTGTAGAGATGGGGGAGACCAAAGAGTTGGGCAATCTACTTAGATTAAAACAGGTAGAGATAACACTGATTGGGAAAGTTGTCGATACGATGACCAATGCTTCCCTGGCTGATGCTCCGGTAGTAGCTGTCTCGAGTGACGGCAAAAGTTCCGGCGCAGACACCACCGATCAGAATGGCGGCTTTAGGATCGAAGGTCTCTCCCCTCAGACCGAATACACTGTAGCTACAACCCTATCTCCGGAAGATTACGAAAATGCTCAGACTCAGATAGTGCTTGGCACTGCCGCTCCAGATTCCATAATCCTGAAGGTGGCAGTACACAACTCTTCCATCTCTGGCAAGATTATGGAAGAGGAGACAGATAGAGCAATATCAGATGCAATAGTGACACTGAACGACTCCTTAAGTACAATCACTGATGAAACTGGTGGTTACAGCTTTAGCCACCTCTACCCGGGTGATTATGCAATTCGGGTGGAAAAGCCAGGTTACTCCTCTCCTCCCCCTCAACACGTGAGCCTTGGAATAGATCAACCTCTGTCTGTCGATCCCATCAGAATAGCGAAGCTCAAATATACTATCTCAGGCACAATCACCGCATCAGGCAATCCGGTGAGAAATGCGGTGGTGAGGCTCGAGGACTCGGCAGATGGCTCGCCTGTCGGTCAGGATACTACCGACCAAGTGGGTGCATTCGCTCTGTCTCAACTTTCCCCGAATTTAGTATACAGAATAGTGGTCACAAAGAAGGGATATGTGACTTATCGGTCGGACCCCATTGATATTTCCGCAGGCTCACAGACAGTTGATGTGGTACTGACGGCTCAGTCTAACACAATCTACGGAACGGTCTTCTATGGCTCTACCGATCAGTCTGTTAAGGGAGCTGTGGTGAGGGCCAAAGAGAGCTCAGGCAAAACGGTAACAGATACCACTGATAGTTTCGGCGATTACGCACTGACTCTACCCTCTGGCCTCTACTCCCTGATCGCCCAAAAGGGGACTTTGGCCAGTCCCCCTCTCAGTCTCTCTGGCGGTGTTGCGCGGCTTAAGGACCTAAGACTGGCGGAAACGGCCCGCATAAGCGGCCGTGTCTTCTACGGAGAAAGACATCTCGTCAGTGCTTTAGTAGTGGTCCAGAATTTAGAAACAGGGGAACCTTTAGAGACAAAATCTGGAAGTGATGGGAGTTACCACATTCGGGGACTACTTCCTGGTGCTTACCAGATAAGTGTGACTGCTTCAGGTTTTGTCATCCTCGATTCTCCGCAACAGGTGAGTCTATCCTTAGGCGATTCTCTCCAGGTGGATTTCCACGGCAAGGGGATAAGCAACACTTTCAGTGGAATCTGTTCTGACGAGCGTGGAGGTCCTATTGAAGGGGCTCAGATCCTGCTTGTGGCCGATGGAGACACCATCTCGGTCGAAACCTCGGCCGACGGGTCGTTCACCTTTGAGAATATTGCCGACGGGGTCTATTCAGTGTGGGCCCGGGCCACCGGATATATAAGCGAATGGGTGGACGACATAACCTTAGCCAACAATCGGCCGGTTACACGTTCCATTTCTCTGACTCCAATAGTTGCCACCATATCGGGCCGAGTGATAAACAGCAAGACCGGTGAGGCTGAAGGAGGGGCTGTAGTCCACTTAGCTGGGCCGGTGAGCTTAAAGGACACCACCGACGCCGGCGGAGAGTACCTGTTCGCCGAGCTTACCCCGGGGAACTATGTAATAAAAGTACGAAAACCCTCTTTCAGCAGTCAGCCGGACAGTTTCACTGTCTCCCTCTCTGCCGGAAGCTCGCTGATGGGTCTGGACTTTCTGCTCACCCCAGAGATCACCCTGGCCCGGTTAAGCGGCACCATATCTCACGGGACAGAACCGATAGAGGGTGCCCTGGTGATCATTCAAACCCCTGACCTGTCGTTTGTCGACACTACAACCACCGACCCAGAGGGCAACTACGAGTTTCCCGACTTAGTATCACCGGAAAGTTATCAGCTCCATGTGAGCGCCGCTGGTTTTGGCGCTGCCACCTCTGAGCTCATAGAGCTCACCGAGGCTGGTGCCCGCTGGGACTTTAGCTTTCCCAGCGCCCAAATACGGCTTCTTTTCACCACCGACGGCCTTTCTCCTCTGGCAGGGGTGGAAGTGAGAATAAAGGGAGATAAACTGGAACTGAGCCTGACCTCGGACTCAAATGGACTGTGCAGCACACCCGATAATCTGAAATCCGGGCAGTATCAGGTGACCGTCCTGTCGCCGAACAGAAGAATACCACCGAAACCCTGGACTATCTCTTTGGCACCGGCAGAGCAGAGGACAGAGGAGATTATGCTTCCCTTGGAGCATATCCCCGTCCTATCCGCCAGCGCTGCCGACAGCATAAAAATTGTGGTTTCATCGGCCTTCCCATGCCCCGACATATGGGAGATCTTCAATCTCTATGTAAAAGGAATTGGCCAACCCCTCTATTTGCCCAGGCCAATGAAATCTGAAGCCCAGGGTTTTGTCTCCTTCATCTCCCCTCAGCATAGGTCTGGCCAACTGATCTACTATGTTAAGGCTAAAGCCTTGCTGCGCCGATTCTATTCCGACCGAGTAGACACGACCTTCGCCCCTCTGGTCTATTCAGAAGAAAGCGCTCCACACACAGTAGAGATAACTTCAGAGGGAATTCTTGCCTTTGCGGAATTGGAGCCAAAGGTCTCCATATTGAGCCTCAACGGGGAGATAATCCTCCAGGCTCACGGCTACGATGAGACTGGAACCCTTTTGGATTCGCTTATCACCAAAGAGGGCATCGTCACCTGGGAATTGTCTTCTGCCAGCCCCACTCACTATGGAGCCCAGATTGAACCGATGAGCCAACAGCCTCTGCAGGCGGTTTTCAAGTCCGGTCAAATCACCGGGGAAGTCCGGGTCAAAGCCAAGATCGGTCTGCATAGGATATTCTCCGTTGCCACTGCTACCGTCCAGATCAAGCAAGTCTCTCTGGAGAGGATTAAGTTCCTGGGCACAGTAATCTCAGAGATTGGGGCAGGTGCAACCCATCGATTTCTGGCAATAGGAGAGGGTAAAACCCCCGAGGGTCAGAATGTGAGTGTTCACATCAAACCTTCCTGGGCGGTTGAACCTCAGGCAGCAGGAAGAATTACAGATGGACTGTTCCAACCGTCCGCTTCTTATATCGGCCCGGCCAAAGTGATCGTCTCCTTGGGAGAGATAAGAGAAGAACTCCCCCTCTCCATTTATCAGAAGATTGCTCCCACTGACTCTGTGTTCAGTTTCAACGATGCACAGGGATTCTCCATCACTTTCCCCGGGGGTTCAGTTAGAACCAGAACTCGGCTTTCGCTCAGCAAGTTGGAAGCCCCTGTGATTAAAAAATATTCCCCAAAATACGAACTCCATGGGCAAGTCTATGACCTCCGATTTAGCACCTCTAACCCGCTGAAGCCGGGGGCCTCAATTCAAATCGAGCTTCCCTTGCCCAGCGGGGTCAAAGCAGAAAGAGCGTCGGTCAGATACTGGGACAGTGAGGAACTCAACTGGGTGAAGATGGAAATGGGGTCCGTCCACCGGAGCGCCAGTCCCGTGGTCTGGGCAACAGTCCCGGCAAACATACTGGCTAAATACCACCAATATGCCGTGATAGCCGAATCCGAACCTTTGAAGATAAGTGACCTCTCCTTCACCCCTAACCCCTTCTCTCCCCAGATAGGGGATGGCCTGACAATCTCTTACCGGCTTTCTTCCAACAACGCCAGAACGCCTTTTGTGAGCATAAAGATCTACAACCTAACAGGCACTCTGGTGAGAACCCTAAGGGAGAACGAACCCCAGACTAAAGGGAAGCAGATCGTCATCTGGGATGGCATAACCGACTCCGGCAAAGAGGCCAGAAATGGCCGTTACCTTGTCTATATTCGGGCGAAAGACGCCCGTAGGAGAGAAGAAATAATCAAGCCTGTGGTTCTCATAAAGTAGGGCACGATCCGCGAACCGCTATACACCCGCCTGTTTGGCAATTTTCTGCATCGCGGACACCGGCGTCTTGCTCGATAACCTCTCTGCTCTGAGAAATTCCCATCTCCCCATTGGGGAAATCGAGGGTAAAAACAGCATACATGAGATACAGTTTTTTCTAATCTGATAACGAAGTAGACACTGCATAGGGAGGCTGCTATGATTGGACTAAAAGGTTATGGAAGAACGACGGTGGGCAGAGGGTTCTTTCATCTGCTCTGGCGGCTGATGGCGATCTGTGTGCTGGTTCCTATGGTAGCAAGTCCGGCTTCTTCAGGACTTTCTGGTGTTCCCGCCATCTTTGCCGATATTGGCTACGGCGCCAGACCGGTAGCGATGGGAGGGGCTTATGTAGCCCTTGCCGACGATGCCAACTCCATCGCCTGGAATCCGGCGGGACTGGTCAACTTACAATCCAGACAGCTAACTTTCATGTATGCAAACCAGATGTCGCTGGTACCATACTACTTCGCCGCCTACGGACAGGGTTTCGCCGGCAGCCAGGCCCACAGCGAAGCGATAATCCACACCGGTGATGATCTGCTCAGCGAGACCACTGTGCTACTGGCCTATGCCTACTCTGCCCAGAGATTGTTCTCGCCTCCGTTCGATCGGCTTCGAGCCGGTATCTGTCTTAAACTGCGCCGGGTCAGTTTCGGAAATAACCCTGACGGCGGCCAGCAGAGAAGTCAGGGCAGTGCTTCCGGATTCGGCGTCGATCTCGGAGCCCAGTGGCGGGCAACAGATAAGTTCACCCTGGGCTTTGCTCTGCATGACCTGGTAAACAATGTTTTTTATAACAACAAGAGAACAGAGAAATATTCAGAGGCAGTACCCGCCCAGTTAACCGTAGGAGTGGCCGCTAATCCCTCAGCCAATCTGGTCGTGGCCTTAGACTTTGAAAAATCCCTTTACCAGGACACTGAAGATGTACTTCACTTTGGCATCGAGAGGATTTATCTGAATTTTCTGGCCTTGCGCGCCGGATTCTACCAAACCCTTGGCCCTGAACCCCAACGCAATTTCCCGGTGGGATTCGGCATCAGATACACCTTCAGCTCTGGTACAACGCTCAGACTCGATTTCGCATATCTGTTTCAGGGATTAAGCAACACACCTCGACTCTCCACTACCGTGTTGTTCTAGTTGCGAGCGCAAAACTGGCTGTTTAGTGCCCATTTTGCTATTTGCCGGCAGACCATAAGTTTGCTGAACTAACGTTCACCTGGATTCCAACAGGCGTCTCTCTGCTTGTGCCCAAGCTCTGGGAGGCAAATACGTTCCGCCTTGAAGGCCTCAAGCGCCAGATGCTGCTCCCACAACTATGTGTTTGCAATCCGTTATTCCCGAGGGACGTTGCAAAATAGCGCCATCGTTCAGTATCCCGTTTCTATGGCTTGGAAGGAGAGAGTAGTTTCTACCCGAAAACAGCTACATGGTTGGTGGCCAGGCAAAAGGGAATGCACCGCTGAACGAATGCTGATCAACCCGTATAATGGGTGCGGCATTGGTTGCTTTTTCTGCTATGCTCGAGGTTTTCCCGGATATTTCCAGGACTTTCACGAAAAAGGCATAATTACCGTAGCTGAAGATTTCGACAAGATCGTAGCTGAGCAACTAGATTCTATAGACATTGCCTCCTGTGGTTATCTTTCCCCAGTCACCGATCCTTTCCAACCCCTGAACAGAAAATACCGCCTCTCGGAGAAAATCATCCAGGTCTTCGTCGAGAGAAACATCCCCATAGAGTTTGTCACCAAGGCCCGGATACCCCAGGAGGCCATCTCTCTGATGAAGCAACAGCCTTACTGCTTTGGTCAAATCTCCATCTTGACACTTAACGAAGAGCTGAGGAAAGTGCTGGTTCCTTACGGAGCCTCTACTGGAACACTGCTGCGGAATCTGGAAAGGCTTTCCCGAGAAGGCATCTACGCCGTTTGCCGCATCGACCCTATCTTTCCCTACCTTACCGACAGGAAATTCCATTTGGAACAATTAATTGAGAGGGCCTTGGACTCCGGGGCACGCCACATTGTAGCCAGCGCCTTGGACATTCCCCTGAAGCTTCAGGATCACTTTTTTCAGACCTTGGGGAGTTACTTTGGCACAGAAATAGTCCAAAACTACAGAGCGCTATACACCGAGCGCATCGGCCCCTATCTGCATGCCCAAATAGGTTATCGAAAAGCCCTGTTTTCCACCATCCGGGAGATTTGCGACAAAAAGGGCATCAGCTTTGCCCTCTGTATGGAATATGAGCTAGTGGATGGAAAGGCTCAGGGATTGAACCAGAAATTTATGAGCTCTCGCAACTGTGAGGGGATAGATATCCCTGTGCACAGACGTAAGGGGAAGAGGTTCTATCCCGCTTCTGACTGCGCGGGCGACTGTCTCCATTGCACCGATCCGAAGTGCGGAATCCCCGATTTAGCTATGGGAAAGCCAGGCAGCAAGAAAGATTGGAAACTTAGCGACTACCGGCGCTGGTCTGCCCAGTTGAAAATGGGGGACCTGTTCTATGGCTCAGATAGTGAAGAAGGCTGACCTCGATAAGAGGCTGGACACCTTAGGGAAGTTGGCCCGGTTCGATGTGACCGGAGTGCCTCTGCTTTTTGCCTCCGGGAGGCGATCTCTGCGGTTTCACTTCATCTACCCGGCAGTGGGAGAGAAAGGAGGCTGTGTCAATCTGTTCAAGGTTCTACAGAGCAACCTCTGCGAACACAACTGCTTCTATTGTGTGAACCGGAAGGCCAGGAACTGCCCTCGGGTGGAGTTCACCCCCGAGGAGCTTTCACAGCTTTTCCTCCACTACTGGAAAAAGGGATGGGTGAGAGGGCTTTTCCTCTCCTCGGCAATACATCCCTCCCCCGATCAGGCCCAGGAGAAGATGCTCAGGACTATTCTGCTCCTTCGACGTCGCTATGGTTACTGTGGTTACATTCACTGCAAGATACTGCCTGGCACCGACGAGGCATTTATCGAAAAGATAGGTCCATTGGCCGACAGGCTTTCAATAAATCTGGAAGCCCCCACTCAGAAATATCTGTCCCGGCTTAGTCCCGACAAACAGCTACAACCTCAGCTCTTGGAGCAACTCAAAAAGATCGCCATCTACCACTCGATCCACCCGCTACGGGCAGGGGTCACCACGCAGCTGGTCGTAGGTGCCAGCGGAGAAAGCGATCGGGAGATACTCTCTCTTTCCCAAGATCTTTACCGGACATACGGTCTCAGCCGAGTCTACTACAGTGGCTTCATCCCTGTGAGAGACACCCCCTTAGAGCAGCTTCCCCCCTGCCTTCCCCTAAGGGAACTACGTCTCTACCAGGCAGATTTCCTCCTGCGCCGCTACGGGTTTCACACTGAAGAGTTGTTTTTTGAGGAGGAAAAGAACCTTCCATTAGATAAAGACCCTAAACTCGCATGGGCCCTGAATCATCCGGATAGATTCCCGGTAGAATTGAACACCGCCTCTTTTGAAGAGCTCATTCGAGTGCCCGGCATCGGCAGAATCTCAGCCAAAAGAATAATAGAAACAAGGAGGGTCACAAGATTCAAAGACTTGGACCAGCTAAGGAGGGTGGGGGCAGTGACAGGCCGGGCACAGGGCTTCATCACCTTATCCGGCAAGTTTTATCCCCCCAAAAGGTCGCAGTCCGAGAAGATAAGCAAACAGCTTTTCCTCTGGGAGGAGATATGATCTTCGACTCACATGCTCACCTCAGCGACCCGCATTTCAAAAAAGACAGGGCACAGGTGATCGAAAACGCCCGGGCTCATGGCGTAGGGCAAATTCTCTCGGTCTGCTCTCTTTTCACAGACCAAGAGACGGAAGCGTTCGCCGAATTGCTTGAACATTACGACTTCATCTTCGGCTCAGCAGGAATCCACCCTCACGATGCAAAACAGCGGAATGGGTTGTGGTCGAGATTGGAAAAAACACTGCAAATGAAAAAGATAGCGGCCTTAGGTGAAATAGGTTTGGACTATCACTACGACAATTCGCCCCGGCAGGTGCAAAAAGAGGTTTTTCGTCAACAACTTAAGCTGGCTAAGGGTTGGAGTCTGCCCGTTGTCATCCATAGCCGGGAGGCGATGATGGAAACCCTGGATATTCTCCGCTCGGAGGATGTCCACTCCGGCGTTATGCACTGCTTCAGTGGCTCGGAAGAGGAGATGAGGGCCTGTCTGAACTTGGGACTGTATATCTCTGTGGCCGGGCCGGTCACTTTCCCCAGGGCCACCAGGCTCCAGCGGATAGCCCAAACAGTGCCCTTAGACAGGCTTTTGGTGGAAACCGACTCTCCTTACCTTGCACCACAACCAGTGAGAGGGAGAAGAAATGAACCGGCATTCGTAAGGTATATTGTCGAAAAGATCGGGCAGCTTCGCGGGATGCCTCCCGAACTGGTCGCCGAGATCACCGCCCAGAACGCACGCAGACTATTTGGAATAGCCGAAAGTTGATCTTAGACTGGGTCAGCTTGGGAGACTCTTCCTGCTCCGGTGATATATATAAGGAAATACAATGGAAATAAGAGAGTTTCAGGAACTGATGCGCCAGATCTATTACCGGCGTGACCAGCAGAGGGGTGTGGCGGGCACATTTGTCTGGTTTGCCGAAGAGGTGGGAGAGCTGGCCAAGGCGATCCGTCGGGGAGCTCAGGAAAACTGTGCCGAAGAATTTTCGGATGTTCTAGCCTGGTTGACCAGTTTGGCCAATCTGATGGCAGTAGATTTGGAGCAGACGGTGGGAAAATATAAAAACGGGTGTCCGCGCTGTGGGAAGACCCCGTGTCAGTGTGAACAGAGGCCGTTGCCATAAGAGTCGTTGGTCATCAGTCCTTGGTTATTAGTTATTCGTTATTAATTATTGGCTATTAGTTATTGATAACATTTGGGCGATGCCGATTCCAACCGGTCGGTTATCAAGATCTACCACTCACCACTTTTCTGCTTGCAAAAAGGCAAGCAAAATAGTATATTATTGAAAGACAGAGGAAAATCCTCATCTGTATATACGAGGAGATGAAAGAGATGGAAAAAGAGCAGCGTGAATTCGGCCCTTTGGCCCGGAGTGAGCGGCGCACCAATGAGATCCTTGGCTTAGTCCTGCTTGCCTTGAGCGTCTGGATTATGTATGATCTGATTGCGTATATAAGAGGCGGCTTTCTGGCCGGTAAAGTGGTAGCAGAGGGAGAGAAGGTCTGGGCAGCAGGATTTCTGGGGCATCAACTCGCCGAAGAGATGTTCGCTTTTATGGGGCCGTCTTGTTTAGTCTTACCACCCCTGCTATTTCTCTGGGGTTGGAATCGGCTCCGGGCTCAGAGAATGAGAAAATTGGCATTTAAGACAGTCACCGTTCTGCTGGTGATTCTGCTCTTTTCTGCTGTCTGCGGATTGCTTCAAGCAGAGCAATCTATGAGGCTATACAGATTGAGCGGTTGGCTGGGGCTAACACTGGCACCCCAGGTGCTTATCCCCTACTTTGGGCAGGTTGGTTCCTGGATCCTGGTTATTACCACGTTTCTGCTGATGTTGATTTTGTCAACTCATATTCGTCTCTCCCGGTTCCGCGTCTCTGTTCCCAAGTCAGGCAAGAAGAAAACCAAGAGGGTCAAAACGCCCGAGGTAGCGACGACAAAAAGGCAGAAAGTAGCAGTGCCCTTGCAGATAGAGTTTCCCAAACCGCAAATTGTAGAACCAGAAGGGGAAGGGGAAGAAGCAGAATCAGAATCCTTCCTTCTGCCTGAAAGGGAATTGGAGATGTTTTACCAGCGACCTTCGGTCTCCCTGCTCGACAGGGCGCCAAATCAGAAAAATTACCAGAGCAGAGAGGAATTGTTGAGAAACGCTGAGAAATTGGAGGTGAGTTTGGCCAATTTCCAGGTGGAAGGGAAAGTGGTACAAGTGAGTCCGGGTCCGATAGTCACCAGATATGAACTGAAACCTGCTCCGGGGGTTAAAGTGAACCGCATTATTTCTCTGGCGGATGATTTAGCTATGGCGATGAAGGCACGGCGGATCAGAATATTGGCCCCTATTCCAGGTAAGGACTCTGTGGGCATCGAGATTCCTAACTCAAAACCTTCGGTTGTCCGCCTGCGGGAAATTCTGGAATCAGAGAGATTTCAAGCATCCAGATCGAAGCTTACCCTTGCCTTAGGCAAGACGATCTCTGGGGAGCCCTACTGCGCAGACTTAACCCTGATGCCTCATCTGCTCATTGCCGGGGCGACCGGTTCAGGTAAAAGTGTAGCCATCCACTCTATGGTAACCAGCGTCCTGTTTAAAGCCACCCCTGAGGAGGTCAGATTCATTATGGTGGACCCGAAGATGCTGGAGCTCTCTGTATACAATGAAATTCCTCACCTTCTCACACCGGTGGTCACAGAGACCAAGAAAGCCTCAGAGGTGCTGCGCTGGGCAGTAGCCCAAATGGAGGACAGATATAGAAACTTAGCCCAAATCAGAGTGAGGAATATCGACGAGTACAATAGAAAGTTGGCTCGCAGTGAGTCCTCTGAGGAGGGGCTTACTCCTTTACCTTACATCGTGGTGGTTATCGACGAGTTGGCAGATCTGATGCTTCTCTCCAATGAGATTGAGCAGTCCCTGGTGCGACTGGCCCAGATGGCGAGAGCAGTGGGTATCCACCTGATACTGGCTACTCAACGACCGTCGGTAGATGTGATCACCGGACTGATCAAGGCCAATTTCCCCTCCAGGATTGCCCTTCAGGTGGCCTCAAAGGTGGACTCACGCACCATCTTAGACGCCAATGGCGCTGAAAAGCTCTTGGGCAACGGGGATATGCTCTTTCTTCCTGTGGGACAGTCTGAACCTGTCAGAATTCACGGTGCCTATATCTCCAGAGAAGAGACCGAACGGCTGGTGGAATTCCTGAAGCAACACCGGAGCCAAGAAAGCCCCCAACTTCCCGAAAGAGAGATCCCAATCCAGGGGGAGCCAGAAATCGATCATGAACAGGACAGTCAAGGAAGGGACAAACTCTTCGATGAGGCGATGAGGTTGGTCATTCTCCACCAGCAGGGTTCGATCTCGCTTCTGCAGAGGCGGCTTAAGATAGGATATGCCCGCGCGGCAAGACTGATTGACCAGTTGGAAGCGGCCGGAATCGTTGGCCCGTTCGACGGCAGCAAGGCCCGGGAGGTCCTGGTAGACGAAACCTATCTGGAGAAAAAATTGGGAGAAAACTATACAGAGTGAATCTTGTCTCGCTAAATCAAAGGAAAACAGCCCAGGGAGATCAAAAATCCCTGGGCTCCTTCTTTGTTCAGTCAGAATCTAAGAAATATCAAAGAGAACCTGTATCAAGAAAATGGTGACTGGGCAGACCTCACCAATCGGTGTTTGATTTCCCCCACAGTTGGATGCGGGCTATTGTACCTGGATCTCCGCCTTCAGGGCAGGGATGTGCCCCTTCCCTACCCCTTTCACTTCACAACCGAGCCTCAAATATTCTTTTATCTTCTCGTCGGTGAGCAGATCCTGAGCATCGATTATGGCTGGAGTTTTCCCTGTGGCAGCGACCACCTTCCCAGGCTCCAAGTCAAGATACTCCTTGTGACCTACAGCAAATACCACTGCATCGGCTCCAGCTAAGAAGCCGAAGAGGTCTTTGTGTACCTTGGCTTCAGGAACTTCAGGCCAAACCTTCACCAGTGGGTCGTGCACTGAAGCAATAGCACCTTCTTTCACCAAAGCCTTCCAGAAGGTCTCCGAGGGCGAGTGCCGGGTATCACCCACGTCCTTCAAATAGGAGGCCCCTAGTATGCAAACTCTCTTGCCATTGAGCGTCCCACCCAAGGCCTGTTTGGTGAGATCAAGGGTATGAAGAGGCATTAAATCGTTAATATCTACGGCTTTGACCGCCATATCGAGCCCCATCTTGCGTCCGAATATGTTCATTGAAGCCCAGTGGGCCAACACCGGGTCTTTTGTCAGACAGTACCCTCCTACACCAAAACCAGGGGCCATTATGTTGCGATGGGTGGGTCGTACCCGTATAGACCTTATCACCTCAAACAGGTTAACACCCACATCTTCAGCAAGTAGCGTCCACTCGTGAATTAACGCTATATTGCTGGCTCGGAAAGAGTTCTCCAGAGTCTTTGCAATTTCCGAGGCATTGGTATTCCCCAGACAGTAAAGCGGAAACTCGCTTGTATTCAAGACATTTGTGAGAAACTCTCTGGCCATCTGCTCGCTGGTCTTATCGATACCAGAATAGGTACGCCAGAAATCTCTAATAGAGCTCACATAATTTCTCCCTGGCATAACCCGCTCGTAGGAATGTGCTATGCGAGGAGGATGTTTTTCGGTGTCGATGCCTCGCTTTCTAAATTCCCTGTCTAAAATGGGCTTTACGATATGCTGAGAGGTACCCGGTGGAACTGTAGTTTCTATCAGGACCAGAGCTTCCGGGGTTATATGTTGTCCAAGTACAGTGATGGCCTTCTCGAAGGCTTCAGTATCGACATAGCCTTTTGCGGCGTCTCCAAACACTGGCTTGGTTGCGTCCAGTTGAATGTCCACCACTACTATGTCGGCCAATTCGAAGGCATATTCCTGCCAGGTCGCCCGGAGGGTTCCCTTCTGTTTTACAGTTCGCGAGAATATCTCTGGTATCTCAGGGTCTTCTGCCTCTACAGGGGGGAGGCCTTCATTTATGACCGGCACCTTCCAATAGGACCTGGTTGAAGGGCGCTGGACACCGTGAACAAAATAGAAGGGCCTTCCATTCTTATCGACTGCATCGGCCACGACTGCGGCCATAACTGCACCCACAAAGCCTAAGCCTTGGACAGCTACAATCTTGCGTCCCATTGAGCG
>Ga0164310_10000980_pt1 | contig 15810 bp, 13 predicted proteins | sample GuaBasSedimGuay1_FD_121795 | JGI IMG/M metagenome (GOLD analysis project Ga0164310, IMG submission 121795) | Subseafloor sediment microbial communities from Guaymas Basin, Gulf of California, Mexico - Guay1, Core 4569-9, 0-3 cm | ecosystem: Environmental > Aquatic > Marine > Hydrothermal vents... | reverse complement strand
TATATACACTGGCTCCCAAACAACCACGTAACAATGAAATAGTATCAATCTCTTTTAATATTGGTATACGAAACATATTTTCATAAATCCATAATACAACTTCTTCTTTATATTTAAGATTCGGCATACAGAAAAAATAATCAACATATTTTTTACGCAACTGAAAAACATCTTCAGCTGACATATGTGCTTTCTTTATATAAAGAGGGACAGTATTTAACCATTCTTTCGGCATTTCAGCTAAAATAGAATAATCTACTATATATAATTGGGCTATTTTATTAGCATTTTTTAATATATCATTAACTCTATCTAATACATTTATACCGTATTTATCATAAATTATATCATTTTCTGCAAACAAACCTATTTTATTCCCATGTTTGTGCTCATAATTAACTATATCTTCCCATTCGTCATATGTTTTTATAAATTTAACCAATCCTTTACCTCCTTCCTATAAATCAATATACCTAGAATAAACCATATAACCTTCTTTATACACTCTTCTAAATTTATCATTCACATGTAAATGTATCTCAATCAAAGCTTTCCCCTGATCCAACCAGTTTACTATCTCGTCATGAAAAACGTTTACTTCATAAACATAAAATGTACCAGTACTATCCAAACTATTAATAGTAGATATTAAATTTTGCTTATACTGTTCTAAATTTATCTTTATTTGATCCTTATCTGAATCGATTAAATCAGGTAGTTGTAATAAATATTCTTTTTGACTTGAAATAAGATCACGATCAAGTTCGGTATATGGAAAACCAGTGTAAGGATCTATCACTGGGTCAATAATCAAATATTCTTTGCCTGTATATTCCTTAAAAAAATGTCTTATTGATAATCTCCAACTACCATCCTTGGATGAGCCTACTCTTACATCTCTCCTATCTAAACCCAGATCTATTCTAATTCTTTCATATATAATAGTAGTCTTCAAAAGTATTTCAGCAAGCTTATCTTGCGTACAATAATTATTTTCAGAAACCACATTATCCACCCAATTTTTAAGATCATCTAGGTTATAAGATTCTATCCAAGAAAGATCAACGCCAAAATCTGGCCAAAATACCAAATCAACAGAATGATTATCGCACCACTCCAAACAAGCATCCATATCACCTTTTCGCTGAAAAACAAAACTATATTCTGGATATAGATTATTAAACAAACTGGCTGTATCAAAAAATGACACAAGTACCTTATCAGCATGCTGCTTTAATATTTCAACGCATGCTTCATGTCCTGGATGAAACTTGTCAATATTATCCTTTCTCTGAATAGCTACATATCCTATAGTATTTTCATAAACAGATTCATTATAAGCTTTTAACTGATCAGTAGTGGTAATTAATTGCATATCACTCCTCCTGCAAAAGTTCCTCTAATAATTTTTTATTTAAATCAAAAGACGGTGGGATATAGGAATTCAATTCTATAAATGTCGATAATAAGGATCTTGATTTTTTAAACATCATAATAGAAGAATCATATAAAGTTGCGAATCTATTCAATAATAAACACAATCTAGATAATACATCATCTTTTTTATAATTTTGATTCCAATTATAAACAGTTTCCGAAAACAATTTAACAAATAACACAAAATTTTTACTAATGCTAGATTTCAAAAATTTATCTGTAATGATTAAAAGTGAATCCACAATTTTACTATCGTAATTATCATCAATTATTTCATCAGAAGACATTTGATAAATATGAAAATTCATTAATCCTATACTAGATTTTAATAACCTTCTTTCTCTTTCATCAAACAGATTATAAATATCTTCCAACAAAATTAATTTATTTAAATCGTCTAAACAATTCTCATAGTTCATTGTTACTCCCCTTTGATATATTTTTCATAAATAGTAGGTTCATCTAATAGACAAAAATACTCAAATAAATTTAAATCATCCAATTCATCAAAAATTGCAAAAACTTTTGCATGTTCTAAAAGACAAACTGTAGGTGGTGTTATAAACAAATCACCAGAAAACTCATAATTTGCCCCAAGACACGGGCCATTACAAAATTGTTTTATTCCACATACTTCACAAAAAGGGAAAAGCTTATAATTTGCAGAATATAAAGAAAGAAAAAGATCTTGATTCAAAATGTCTATATCAACAATTTTCTTTCCATCGTCAACAAATCTATACATAATAAATCTATCATAAGATGTTCTATGACAAGGGAAAACAGCTAGATCTCCAAGTCTTATTTGCATGGTAGATTGTATTGAACATCCGATTCCTCTACCACAAGTAGTAAAAGATGTTAAAATATTAAAAATTCTTCTATTAATTATCTCTTGAACTATTTTTCTTTCAGGAACATTCTCTTTTCGTAACCTATCAACAACCCATCTTATAACAAATCTAACGAAATTGTAAAATTCTCTTATTTGAGGGAGTTTCCATTCAGCATTCCTAATTTCTAATAAATAAAGATATTGCCAATTAATATTATATTTATCAAACATATCTTGAAACCATAAAAAATTTTCTTTCCACAACTCTATCCCATTACTATAAATCATAGGATGAAAAGAAAATCCCCATTTTGATTGAAAAGAAAAAATTTTATCATAATAATCATCTGTTCGTTTTTTTCTTAAAAAGGGTCTATTAATATCATCTAAATATTTACCATCAACAGAAGCGCTAAGAATCATGTTTATATTATTAGATCTGCATTTACTAATTAATCTTTCTATTCTATCTATTTTCTTATCATCTAATACAAAACTAAAATTAGTAGGAATAATAATCTCATTATCAATTTTATTTCTAATTTGCCACTCGATAACTTTCTCTAATACTAAAAAACCAAGTTCTGTAGAAAAAAGCTCTCCAGAAAAAAGTTCTATTTTTGGAAAATAATTATTTTTTTCTAACCAATCTAACAACATATTAAGATTAATTAATATATTCTCTTTTTTACATAAATGAGGAGGGTTTAAAAACTTACCAAACTTATTATAATAACAATATAAACATTTTTGATCACATACAGAAGTTATTTGCAATTCTAAAGATGAAAAATTACCATATTTTAGATCATCTTTTAGAAAATTTCTATTTTCCCAGGCTTTAAAAAATGTCTTATTCAACACGTCTAAAACAGCAACCATAAATTCCTCCTATTTATGAGATGTATAATCAGCACCATAGTTTGAAGGATAATATGAAGAATACACACCAGTATTATGGCCTCCACAATGTCCAGTCCAGCGACTACCATTTACACCAGTATTAACATTATTATTAAAAGATGAATCAGCAGCACTATGAACTGTAGAATCAACGGAGGATAGATCACCAGAATTATAAGGACCATAATAACTAGCGTCATGACTATTACATATAGATGAATCGTGGCTAGCATTAGCTAAATTATCATCTAAATAATCCACATTACTTCTTAATTCATTTAATTCTACACCAACCTCCCAATCTATCCTCTCACCTTCATTTAAAACTGACCATGAAAACCCCATATCATATACCTCCTAACGCATTAAAATCATCATCCTTCAATACATATTCAAATAAAATATAAATATAAAATTTATACAATACATTATAGAGCATATAAATATCATGTTGGAACATCTGAACCAAAATGTGAACTATCAGCTGAAGTCTTATGGCTACCGTTTACAGATGTAAAATGCGACCCGCATACCCCAGAATTATATGCACCATCAACACCAGACTTTTGGCCAGAATCAACTGTAACATAATTAGTTCCATGAAATCCGGAATTATTAGTTGACAAATCACCTGATAAATCAGAATTATCTACACTACTATAATAAGTCGAATTATCGGAACTACAAACATTATTATCATATACATAATCAGCAGCATCTCTAAGTTCTTGAGTATCTTGATCATCTATTTTATCACCAGAACTCTTAGGAAATCTATTCCATGAATAGGCTGCTATACCTAATCTGCTTATCAAATTATCTATATTATTCTTAACTTCATTATAATGATCCCCTTGTATCAAATCACCATCTGTTACAGGTGTCCATGAAAAAGCCATAACGACTACCTCCTACTCACGTCCTTATCAAAAAGTATGTTATAATAATGGCTACTCATCTCTATACCAGCAGGACGTTGCTTATTAACAAATTTATCAGCACTAGTAGACCATAAAGAACACAATCTTAATAAATTATCTATAGATAAACAATCATCTGTTAATTCTGTTATTAATTTAGCCTTAGTTATTATCCCTGAAAATTTGTCTAAGTCATCTTTTACAAATATATCGACCCACTTCAAAATTGAAACACTTAAATTATTTAAAAATTTTAAAACTTTATTATATTTAATTTCTTTCTCTATAACATAAGACAAAATTGTATCAACAAGCCAACTTAACTCATTAAATTCTATCTTTTCCAAAAGATTACCAGATAATTGTTTATTAATTTTCATTTCAACATTTTTTATATTTGTATAATTTGAACCAAAGGTTATATAAAATACTTTATCTTCCATTAAAGATAGCCTCCTTGTATAAGCCTCTTAGTGCAAAGTTCTCCAAAACCATTTCCCAATACAGTTATAATATTAGAATCTGGTATAAACATACTACCTGATTTAGCTGCTGATTCTAAAAAACATGCTATAAGTAGATAATAAAAATTGAGTATTTTTGACATCTCCCAATTTTTATAAATATCATTTATAACACCTGTATCAACTAAAGATACGCATATTGAATAAAAGAAATTCTCTGTTAACCTAGCAAAATCATTAAAGCATCTTGGTCTCATCAAGAATTTAATTATATCTAACTTTGAAGCTTTATTTTTGATTACAGCAAATGTTCCTAATATACGTTCAATACTTTGATGGTCAACATCATCAATTTGCCTCACATAATCATCATCATCTGTATAAAAAGCTCTATGGCAATAATGAAGGCTAAAGGGTCTATTACCTAAAGCAAAACAAGAGTCTCCTGCTGAACATAAAAACATACGGTGTTGGTTATAAAACCTATCTTTAGAAAATAGTTTATCAACAGCTCTTTCGTAAATATACGAATCTGGAGGACTAATAAATTTATACTTGTAATTTTCTCTAAGTATTATCTGATTTTTATACATTACATAAAAATTTATACCATCATCTTTTGTATAATTATCAGGCATCACCAATGTCGGATCAACTCTATTTCCAATTCTTATATTTCTAAATTCAAATAATTTTGAAAATAAATCCTCGAAAAAATCATAATAATATTTTAGATTATCAAACTTCGACAAATATTTAATATCTTCTCGTGAAGCAGTAGGTTTAACATGAACAAAAATTTGTCTGGTATTATCACAATTCAATTTTCTTAAAACATAAAAAATATTCTCTATTATCTTATTTGTAGATCCTAACCTTCTATTTTTATCAGTTATTTCTGGAGGACCATCAATCGATATTTGCAAATCAAGATCTAATTTCTTTGGAATAAATCTAACAAATTTAACTATTTTATCAGGATTAGTCATAAAATTAGATGAAAAAGATATTACTCTTAATTTAGGAAACATCTCAATAGCTTTCTTATAAAAATCCTCAAATAATTCAATAGTAAGAGTAGGTTCAGTACCCCAATGGCCTATACCTTCAAGACTATCACCAAAATAATATTTAAGCTCCTCCAAAAATTTTCCTGATTTAATCTTATAAATTATATCTTTATGTATATCTTTTATTCTATCAACTTTAGAAATATAACAATATTTACAATCTAAATTACACCATCCTGCTGAGAATAATTCTGATGCTACTGCAACAGGGTGACTAAATAAATTGTTTATAGACATTAATACCTCCCTATCTATTTAATTTTTACCCAGTGCCTTCCATTTACCTTCACTTCGTTATTAGGACCCCAATATTCTTCTAATTCAGGCCTATCATAAATGGCTATTAAACGTTCGGGGTAATTTCTTTTTTCTTCGATAGTCATTTCAGTTAAATTACCGTTTTCATCGCAAGTTAATGGTGTACCAGGGGTATAAACTTTATCAACATAAGCTAATACCCACCCAGCTACAGCAAATGGCGCCATGCCTTTTTCAGAGTGGCCTACACCAAATCCAAATGTATCAGAACAAACTCCAATTACACCTAACTGGCATCTTTCATTACAAATCTTCGCTCCATTTTCAGTCAATCTATAAACTTTACCATATATTATATCATCATCTATTTTCTGAAAATCTGCTATATCGTTATATACAGCATTATAAACCTTAGTAGCATAAAAATAACCATCGTAATTTAATCTCGTACTATTAGTGGGACTAGTAGAACCCGCATAAAGATAACCATTAGTTTTAGTAGTACCGCTTATTTTGAGAGTACCAGTCATTTCATCTCCAGTTATATTAACATACCTGGAATCATGAGTATGACCAGAAACAGCAAAATAAGATGAATCATGCCCATCTAATAGATCAGCATCTAATCCAGATCCTGATCCATCTACATTTTTAATTTTATTAAGAACATCACTATCTTCATAGTCTGTTAATTTCACATAAGTAGAATCATGGTTATGACCGGAAGTAGCAAAATACGAAGCATGATGTCCATCTAATAGATCAGCATCCAACCCACTGCCTGAACCATCCACATTCTTGATCTTATTGAGAACGTCAGAGTCTTCGTAGTCCGTTTGAAGTACAAACCTAGAATCTGATTCTGTTTCCGTATAATACCTATTATCATGAGTATGAGAAAAAGATGCAAAATGCGAAGCGTCATATCCATCAAGTTTATCCGCATTAAGACCAGCTATCAATTGCCCTTGAGCATTGGTACCAAGCGAAAATGGAGCACCAACTGAAGACGGGTTAAAGGTATGAACAGCTGTAATAGTCCGCGCACTGTTATTGTGTACGTATTGTGTATGATCATCATCATCAAGACCATTTAATGAACCATGATCATGGTTGTGAGTCGAGGTTGCAAAATAAGATGAATCATGCCCATCTAATAGATCAGCATCCAACCCACTGCCTGAACCATCTACATTCTTGATTTTAGCCAAAACATCACTGTCTTCATAATCAGTCAACTTAACATAATCTGAATCATGATTATGACCAGAAATAGCAAAATAAGAAGCATGATGTCCATCTAATAAATCTGCATCCAATCCTGAACCACTACCATCCACATTTTTAATCTTATTAAGAACATCAGCATCTTCGTAATCTGCTAACTTAACATAATCTGAATCATGGTTATGATTAGTATCCGCTTTATTATCTATCTGGCTTTGTAATGATCCGCTTATTGTATCTATTTCGCTTTCGGTATAATACCTATCATCATGAATATGGGTTGCCACTGAAAAATATGAAGCGTGATGTCCATCCAATAAATCAGCATCTAACCCGCTGCCGGAGCCGTCTACATTCTTTATTTTATTTAAAACATCTGAATCTTCATAATCAGTTAATAAAACAAATCTAGCATCTGCTTCGGCCTCTGTATAATATCTACTGTCATGAATATGAAGTGTAGTATTATTACCACTAGTCAATCCATTATATTCATTAGCTGTCAAATGCTTATAATCACCGTCATTTAAACCAGAAGTATTATTATGTGAAATAGTCGAACCAAAAATTACCCACGATGATCCATTATAAGTATATAATTTATTTTCATCTTCAACCCAAACCGCCATGCCTTCATTTTTAGCAGTAAAACTCCAAGAGCTGCCATTCCATTCAGCAATATCACCATCATGTCCAGACCATGCACCTGTAGCATTATTAGCTATTAAATATCTATCACCAACCAAAGGCGATGCTGGCGGACTGGTTAAATCTTTATCTAAAACAGAATCTTGCCAATCTAAACCTTGTACAACAGAATCTACATATCCTTTTGTAGCAAGATGATTAGTAGCTGTTGGTGTTACACCACCAATTGTTCCAGTAAATGAACGAGCTCCATTCACTAAAATATACTGAGTATGATCATCATCACTTAATCCAGCTAAATCGCCATGGTCCAATGTAGCATTTGCTAAATCTACAGTACCATTAATTTTAACAGTTTGGCCTGTTCCACCTATATTAATATCTCCACCACTTGAATTATTAGAAATAGTAATATCGTGATTAGAATACGTATCAGGTACAACAAGTTGTATACCGCCTTCACCAGAAATATAAACATCGCCAGAATCATTAGTAGTAGAAATCTTTAATCGTTGACCAGGATCAGTAGATATTGTTATTACATCACTAACATCTTCTATTACCTTTTTATCATTAACATAAATAGATCCAGCATCCGCTCTTAAATCATGACAATAAATAGTATTAAATTTAGCACTAGGACTACCAATATCTCTAGTAGAAACTGATCCACTAGCTCCAGTCATTTCTGGTAATAAATCAACAGCTAATCGCAAATTATCATCATTAAAACGTGCTACCTCAGCTGAATCAATTTCTACAGTAACATAACCAGTACCAATATCAACAACTTCTACTTTAGAATTGCCTTCACTGATCAAGTCTGGGCTTAAACCTGAAACGCTGTCATCTACATATTTTTTATCTACAAGTTCAGTATCAACACTAAATGATGGGTGAATAGCATATTGAACAGCATTAGTAAAAGCACGTGTACCATCAACTAGTATATATTGTGTATGATCATCATCATTCAATCCTGTCAAATTTCCATGATTTTTAATTATACTACCACTAACAGCTGTTGTTAAATCATCAACATACTTTTTATCAACTATATTAGTATTAGCAGTAAAAGATGGATGTGAATTATAACTAACAATCCCCGTAAAAACTCGGCTTCCATCTACTAATATATATTGTAAATGATCATCATCACCTAAACCATTTAAATTACCATGATCAGTATAATAACCCCCGCCCAAACCAACAGAAGTCAAGTAACTACATAAAATTATATCGCCAATTTCCGGCGCAGTTGTAAATGTAATTTGCGTACCGCTAACAGTATAGTCATTACCTACACCAGGTTGTTGCAGAATACCATTCAAATAAACTTCTAATGAATTAGCTTCTGGTGAAGAACTTAAAGTAAAAACTTTATTAGTACCATTAATAGAACCAGCAGGCGATTCATTAGCAATCATAGTGCCTACTTTTTCCCATTCAAAAGCTGCATTAGCAGAATTATAAGTTAATACATCACCATCTTCTGGTGAATTAACTATATTTAATTTAATTGGTTTAATGGCCGCATCCAAAATATGAGCACCGGAAATAGTAGATTCAACTATTTGTTCACCACGAATAGCTGTATTTAATGTTAGAACCATTTTGATTAGCCTCCACAAATAGTATTAAAAGTTATATAAACATTGATACAAAATCCGTTCCGTCAATAGAAGCCATACAATTACGAGCATATTGTAAATTACCTACATGAAATGCTACACCAGAATTAAATGGAAATACTATACGATCTATGATACTAAAATATGACGAACTATAATTACCTCCCATTATATAACCATAAACAGTAGAATTATTAGCTCCATTATCATGTCTAGAAGCTGACAAGTTACCAACCAAAACTCCAGTACCAGAATCAAATGGGAATTGGATTCTATCTATCCAAGATACGCCTACCCAAGGACCTGAAGGCGCGCCATACCCTCCAGCATAATATCCATAATTAGTAGAATTACAACCAGCTGGACGTTGCCTACTAGAACTCATATTTCCTACATATGTGGCTACACCAGAATCAAACGGGAACTTGAACCTATCTATAACACTTTGACTATTTAAATAGCCATAATTAGTGCTGTTTAATGATGAACTACTGCCCACATAATGGTATGTATTACCAACCATAGAGGCTATTCCCGAATCAAATGGGAATGCTATCCTTTCCACAATAGATAACCCAGTACTACCGACAAAGCCATGTATAGATGAATTTAAAGCAGCTGGCATCTCCATTGAATTGTTACAATTACCAACTTTATTAGCCACTCCAGAGTCAAAAGGAAATGTCATTTTATAAATAGATGAACGTTTGCTAAACCAATCACCTCCATAAAAAATATACCCGCACAATGAAGAATTACAGCCTCCAAGCACTGATATAGGATTGCTAGTAGTACCTACATACGAAGCAACCCCACTATCAAATGGAAATTCAAAACGCATAATTTGATTTTTTGGATTATATCCATCTGAGCCAGCACAGCTATAACCGTATTTGACATTCGAATATGTAGTTTTATTACTCTTATGTATTAAATAACTAACCATTATAATATCCCCGACCTCCGGGGCCGTATTAAAAGTAATAGTACCGCTAACTATCGTATAATCATCTGAACTACCACGTTCCTGAAGTAAACCATTTAAAAATACCTGCTCACTATGTTCTAACGGCGTCTGTGATAAAGTAAAAACTTTATTGGAACCATCCACATCGCCATCTGGAATTTCATTGATAACAAATTCATTTGATTGGACCCATTTGAATTTATCCTGGGTACTATCGAAAGCTAGGACATAATCTGCGGTAGGAGAATTAATACTAGCAAGATGGCCGCCAGATATAGTAGACTCCTGAATCTGAGCGGCTCTAATTGCAGTATTTAGAGTTACCATTTATATTAATCTCCTTGTGAAGATAGTATTTTAATTATATCAGTATTTAAAAATTCTTTTACATTTAACCCTTCAAATTCATTTTCACCTGTCTTTTTTGGTACTAATTCATTCCAATAAATTTTATACAAATAATCACCATCAATAGGATATCCTTCTTCAAATAATTTTTTTCTTAAAAATGATATATTCTTCAATACCCTGTCTTTAATTGGATCAGGTAATTGAGCAATAGCGCCAAAAGTTCCTCTATCTATTTGATGATCTCCTGTACGCAACTGTTTTTCAGCTTCAGAAGTAAAATACATCACGTAATAAACAACTTCAGATTCCTCAAATGACAAACCTGACTCAGCCACTTCTTTTTCATATTTTTCAACTAGTTTACGTTGCTGTACAACTTTTAACATTGCATCTTTAACTAAATGCATAGCAGATTTAGATTCACGTTCCGCTTCCTCTAAATCAACTAGCTTTTCTGCAATAGCTAATTCCCACCGCCTCTTCTCGTAATCATCTTCAGCATGATCAAGCTCTTCTTGTAAATTTTCTAATTCTAATTTAATTCGTTCAACTTTTATAATTGCTTTCTTTTGACCTGTCTTAGCTGCATATAATGCATTTAATCTATCCTGCATTTCCATAACAGCTTGTCTTAATTTCTTATGAGGCGTAAAATGCTGTTCGTATTGAACACACATATCTTGAAACTGAGATTGACTTATTGGTATTTCAGATAATACAGTTGGATACAAATCACTTATAGTTTTTTCTGACTTAATTATATCTAATACTTCATTTATCCCTTCCCGCAATTCTAAAGGATACTCCTCTGAAATTAATTGTACAAATTTAGACTCAACATTCTCATTTATAACAGTCAATGCTTTAGTTTTATCCATATCCTCCTCCTATTTAAAAACAATAAAAATTGAAGTATAAACAGCCGCGCACTATCAAAATGCAAACGGTTAAATTTACAAAATTCAAACCACAACATTAATATAAATTTAAAATTTTCAACAATCGTTTGGCAGTATTTAGATATAACCACTTTTTACTGCTTTGTTGAGCATTCAACCTAATTTTATATAAATCTTTGTCCAACAATGTTATAATTCTATCTATAAAATTATTATAACAATCAAAATTTTTTAATGTAGGACAATCAATAATAAATCCATCATGCCCATCAGTAATAATCTCACTAGCCGCTCCATTATTAACTGTAATAGGTAAACAGCCTGCGGCTTGCGCCATTACAAACATCATACCAAATGTTTCATGATAAGTAGAAGGATGTATATAAAATCCAGCAGATAATAATTCTACAGCCATTTCCCTCATAGATTTTGGTTTATATAAAAACACATTCTTTATTTTACTTAACTTATCAAAAAACATTTCATATTCAGAATCAGAATCAAGGCCGTATAAACTCATAGACGAAAAAATATGAAGTTCTAAATCATCGTGTTTAGACCTAATACAAATATCATTAAACAAATCCCCAATAATATCTATCCCTTTATATGGAATAGATGCAAAAATCAATTTATTCGGATTACGTTCAGTATATCCTTGATATAAAAATGGATCAATAGAATTACCTAATACTGATAATTTAATTTCAGGAATGCCTAAATATTTATTAAAAGTCCATTTTTGCCACTCACTTACACACAATATCCTAGCCAATCTATTATAAACACCATTATGTGCTATAATAGAAACTATATGGGTTTGATCATATGCATCGTGTGCATAATAACATTTTAATTTACCATCATTAGCAAATAATATTTCTGGTATTATAGTTCTATTAAATATAATTAATTGTGCCTGATCATAAACTTGAATCCAATTATTTATATTATGTATTAATAAATTACCACTTTGTTGTGGCACATTGACAGTAGCGGTTGTTAATAATATTACAGAATGTCCTAATTCAGATAATCCTTTTGCTAACAAAAGTAATGAAGTTTCAGATCCCCCTAATGGTTGTGTATATGGTGTTTCCAAAGTGAATGGTTGGCCATTATCAATTAATAATATATTCATAAATAAATTCTCCTAAATAAACATTGATACAAAATCTGTATTATCTATACCTGCTACATATTGCCTAGTTCCACTTAAACTTCCTACATTAATAGCCGTGCCACTATCAAACGGGAAAGTAAATCTATCAATAATAGATTTATACGGACTAACCCCTCCGCCAAATATAAATCCATAATATATACTATTATTCGCACCTTGGCCCGCTGTCTTTCCTGACGCATTACCTACATGATTAGCTGTGCCAAAATTGAATGGAAATTGAATTCTATCTATAACAGATGTGGTATCATTAGTAGTCATGCCAGTAGCTATATATCCATATAAAGAACAATTATTAGCAGCAACTTGTGACCTGCTAATACTAATATTTCCAACGTGTACAGCACTACCTGAATCAAATGGAAATTGGATTCTGTCTATTACAGAACAATAATTATAATTAATATCCTGACCTCCTTCAATATATCCATAAATAGAACTATTATTAGCCGTAGCAGAATATCTAACACTACTTAAATTGCCTATATGATTAGCTGTACCAGAATCGAATGGAAATTGAAATCTATCTATACAAGATTTGCCGCCTGAATAATAACCTCCAAAAACATATCCATAAATAGAATTATTATTAGCTGTAACATCACGCCGATTATTACTTAAATTACCTACATGATTAGCTGTGCCAGAATCGAATGGAAATTGAATTCTATCTATAACCGATCTATAACCAGCATATGAACCACCACAAGTATATCCATAAATAGAACTGTTATTTCCACCGAGCTCACCACGCGGCATACTTAAATATCCTACATTAAACGCTATGCCTGAATCGAATGGAAAAATTATACGATCTACAATTGAGAGGTATAAACCCCCACCCAAATGGCCTCCGGCACTATATCCATATCCATCATCAAGATGTGATTTTATTATTAAATAACTGACTAATAAAACATCGCCACTCTCAGGAGCAGTAGCAAAAGTTATCTTATTCCCATCTATCGTATAATCTTTCCCGCTGCCAGGTTCTTGCAGCAAACCATTTAAATAAACACGCTCACTATCCTCTAGCGGCGTGTTGGCTAAAGTAAACTCTTTATTAGAACCATCTATATCACCAGACGGTACCTCATTGATAGTTACCGTCGCTAAGTAGTCCCATTTAAAAGAATCTTCACTAGAATCATAACTCAGTACCTGAGTACCAGAAACTGAATTAGATACAACTAAATGCCCGCCAGAAATCGTGGCTGGTTGAATTTGCCATGATTTAATTGCGGTGTTTAGAGTCATTTTTATGTACCTCGCAAAGCTCTATTAAGATTACACAAACATTGATACAAAATCTGTAGTATCTAAACCTGCAGATTCACGTAGTGGTTCTGCTAAAGTGCCTACATATACAGCAGTTCCAGAATTAAATGGAAATTGACAACGCTCGACACTTGAAAATACTATAGATGTACTACGTACATAACCTCCAATAGCATATCCATATATAGAACTATTATTGCCTGCTAATGAAAGCTTACTTGCATTCAAATTCCCAACATGGGCTGCAGTGCCAGAATCAAATGGAAATTGGAATCTTTGTATAGCTGAGATATTAGAAAGATTTAATCCACCACATACATATCCATGTAAAGAACTATTATTAGAAGCGGCTACTTTTGTATCTATAGCTAAATTACCTACCGTTAACGTAATACCAGAATCAAATGGGAATTGAAATCGATCTATTTTATCTAAATGTAAAGCATCGCCATTAACATAACCATATGTAGAACTATTATTACAAGCTGATTGATACGCATCACTACTCAGATTGGCTGTGTGAGAAGCAACCCCAGAATCAAATGGGAATTGAAAACGATCTATGGCTGAAAAAGATGATGTATCCCAGCCACCTATTACATATCCATGTAACGAACTGTTATTCCCTCCCACCATTCTTTTAGCGGCTGTTAAATCTCCTGTGTGTTCTGCAGTACCAGAATCAAATGGGAATGTAATTCTATCTACAATAGAAAACCTTATATCAGCATGTCCACCAACAATATACCCGTATTCCGAACTATTATTAGCAGCGCTCTGAGCCCTAGATCCAGTCAAATTACCTACAATTGACGCAATACCAGAATCAAAGGGGAATTGAAAACGTTCTATAGTTGATACTCTAGCAGTTTCTCCTCCGCCAGCGACATAACCATAACTATAAGATACTATATTACTTGCACTACACCCCACTAAATAACTAACCATTATAATATCCCCGACCTCCGGGGCCGTATTAAAAGTAATAGTACCGCTAGTTATAGTATAATCATCTGAGCTACCTCTCTCTTGAAGTAAGCCATTCAAAAATACCTGCTCACTATGTTCTAATGGCGTTTGTGATAAAGTAAAAACTTTGTTAGAACCGTTTACATCGCCATCTGGGATTTCATTGATAACAAATTCATTTGATTGGACCCATTTGAATTTATCTTGGTCGCTATCAAAAGCTAGGACATAATCTGCGGTAGGAGAATTAATACTAGCAAGATGGCCGCCAGATATAGTAGATTCTTGAATCTGAGCGGCTCTAATTGCAGTATTTAGAGTTACCATTTAGATTTACCTCTCATTATTAAAATTTACTAATTCAAACATATTGAAAATCTCATTATGTGTAGCATATTCGATATCTTCAAATACACCATAAATTTTATGATTAATAAAATCTACATGTAAACATTCAATAGTTTTATCAACAATAATTCTATATCCATTATCTAAACATAATTCACAAAAATGAGCATCTTCATTAACATCATTTTCAGTATGTTTATCAGTAGAATAACATTTAAACCAAGGACGTCTAGCCTGTCTAAAAATATTAGTATTGATTAAACAAAATCCTAAACCAATTAACCAATTACTTATAAACTTATCTGGTAAATTAGGAATCCTATTTATAGCAGTAACAATGCCGTCATCATTTAATTGTGTATGTGCGCTCAAAAATTCTGTTCCTTTAAGATAATAATTACCGCTTGCTATTTCATAACCAC